>ENA-UALK01000480-UALK01000480.1-human-gut-metagenome-genome-assembly--contig:-NODE-480-length-14811-cov-5.076918_pt1 | contig 14811 bp, 8 predicted proteins | sample MGYA00243703_ERZ654476 | MGnify/ENA primary metagenome ERZ654476 (study PRJEB26926, sample SAMN06164821) | human gut metagenome | biome: ENVO:00009003; feature: ENVO:2100002; material: ENVO:00002003...
CAGCGTCAGATGTGTATAAGAGACAGCTCCATAGCAATAACCCTGCCATCAAGTCCTACATACTTATACCAGCCAAAGTCTGAAAGTGCCTCAACTGCAACTCTCTTTCTTACAGCATTAGGAAGCACGCTTTCCTTATATTCTGCTGACTGCTTATCGAACAGCTCCATGCTTGGCATACTTACAACTCTTACATCTATGCCATCCTTCTTAAGTTCTTCCTTCGCATTTACTGCAAGGCTTACTTCTGAACCGCTTGCAATTATAATAGCATCTGGAACTTCCTTCTGTGAGTCAGCTATAACATAGCCACCCTTAAGTGCATCCTTAGATGAACCCTCCATCTGTGGGAGATTCTGTCTTGTAAGTACAAGTCCTGTTGGTCCACACTCGTTCTCAACCGCATACATCCATGCTGCTGCTGTTTCTGTTCTGTCGCAAGGTCTGAATACTGTGAAGCCTGGAAGTGAACGGAATGCTGCAAGCTGCTCAATAGGTTCGTGTGTTGGTCCATCCTCACCTACACCGATACTGTCATGAGTGAATACATATGTTAATGGAAGCTTCATAAGTGCTGTAAGTCTTGCCATTGGCTTAACATAATCACTAAACACAAAGAAGGTTGCAACAAACGCCTTAAGTCCACCGTGAAGCATAAGTCCGTTTCCTATTGCTGCCATAGCCTGCTCTCTTACACCAAAGTGAAGATTGCTTCCTGCATAATTATCCTTAGAAAAATCTCCTGCATCCTTCATATTAGTCTTGTTAGATGGAGCAAGATCTGCTGAACCACCTATAAGATTAGGCATAGCCTTCTTTATCATATTAAGGATAGCTCCACTTGTATTTCTTGTGGCTTCAGCTTTATCTCCCTTTGCCCAATATTCATCAGAATTGAATAAATCGGACATGTCATAGCCATCAAAGTAGTTATCCCACAGTTCCTTCATTTCAGGATATTTCTCTACATAAGCTGCAAACAGCTCATTCCACTTATCCTCTGCCTTTGCCATATTAGCTGAAAGCTCTTTATAATGATCATATACTTCCTGTGGAACCTCGAAATCACCCTTGCATGGCCAGCCGATATTTTCCTTAAGTGCGGCAACATTATCAACACCAAGTGGCTCACCGTGTGCACTAGCCTTACCCTGCTTAGCAGGACAACCATATCCGATAAGAGTATTAACTTTAATAAGTGATGGTCTTGTCTTATCAGCCTTAGCTTCTTCTATAGCCTTTCCTATTGCACAAAGATCGTTGCCATCCTCTACTTCTATTGTCTGGAAACCAAATGCCTTGAATCTTGTCACAACATCCTCTGTGAATGCTATATCTGTGCTTCCTTCAATAGATATATTGTTAGAATCGTAAAATACAATCAGCTTTGAAAGTCCTAATGTTCCTGCGAGTGAGAAGCATTCAGATGAAATACCTTCCATCATGCAGCCATCTCCTCCTAAAACATATGTATAGTGGTCAACTACAGGATATCCTTCCTTGTTGAATACAGATGCAAGATGTGCTTCTGCCATAGCCATACCTACTGCCATAGCCATACCCTGTCCAAGTGGACCTGTTGTAGCCTCAACACCTACTGTATGTCCATACTCTGGATGTCCTGGTGTTAAAGAACCAAACTGTCTGAAGTTCTTAACCTCATCAAGTGAGAGATTACCTATTCCAAAAAGGTGGAATAATGAGTAAAGTAACATAGAACCATGTCCACCGGAAAGAACGAATCTGTCCCTGTTGATCCATTCAGGATTCTGTGGATTATAGTTCATATGCTTTGAGAATAACTCATAAGCTATAGGTGCTGTTCCAAGTGGCAGGCCAGGATGTCCTGAATTAGCCTTCTGGATAGCATCAGCGGATAACACCCTGATCGCGTTTACTGACATTTCTTCAATATTCATATTAATCCTCCATTTCTATGATGTATTTCCACATCTTATGTTTACTCTTTTTTTCAATCCTTAAAGTCTGCCTCTGTAAGGAATATCACATCACCAGTATCACTACGCTTCTTCTTAAGACCACCAAAGAACTTTCTTGATGCTCTCCTTTCAGAGTTTGCGATTGCTTTATTAACAACTTCTTTAATATCATCAAGCTTGATATTATCATTTATGTTATGAAGCTTATCTATCTTAAGATAAAGCTCAAGAAGTGCATCATCACCTACTTCATACTGTCTCTTTCTTGCAAATCTTTTAGCCATTTCCACAAGCTCATTAACATTATACTGCTTAAGAGTTATCTTATGGTTAAATGTTTTAGTAAGCTCTGGATTAAAGTTAAGAAGCACATTCATTTCTGCATCTGAATCTTCAAATATAACTATCATTCTGTCTGTCTCTTCATTCAGACATGAAACTATCTCATTTATCCTCTTAGGCTGGATAGTTCCTGCTCCTTCTACGATAAGTGCTGTTCCCTTAAGCTTACCCATCGCCTTTACTATACCTCTCTGGTTGATACTTTCGCCAGATGTTTTGGCTATCTTCTTAGGCTTGTCAGGGTATACATAATTAATCGCCCTTACTATTGTTCTTGCAAGATCTGTCTTGTCAGAGCTTGAGTTACCAGATATAAGAATATTACCGCATGCTGATGTTTTCATATTCATCTCTTTATCAAGTGACTCAAACAGCTCGACGAGCTGTGCCTCAAGTCCCGGCATTTCTCTGTACTTTCTGAATATCTTTGCTAATTCTCCAGAAAGCTTCTTCTCTGACTGTTCTTCATCCATATCATCCATCTGCTTGCCTTCCTTGCTGTCGCTATCAGAATAAACAGATGCTGTTTCTGAATATGATGCTGCTGTTTCATTTACCTGCACTGCTATGCTATCAGCTGCATATGAAGCTTCATCTACCTTATCCTGTTTCTGTTCGTATTCCTTAAGCATTTCGTCAGTTACAGGACTTAACTTTGCTGTATCAAGTGAAAGCTCTTCATTTAAATCATCTTTGTTATCTTTCTCCACCAGACTGTCAAAGTTCACTACCTTAGAATTATTCTGTGGTGTCTGTGCAGCCATATCAGATGTATTGATAACCTCTTTAGCAGCCTCTTCCTCTGCATTCTTAAGTTCTTTTACTGTATTCTGTTCAAGGATAAATGCTGCTTTGCCTGTTCTCATGGCAAGGTCACGTCTGGCCGAATCAAGTGCAACCTCTGCCTCTGCAAGTCTTTTCGCCTCTGCTTCATCGAATTCTGTGCCTTTGTTTAAAGCCTCTTCCTTCTTCCTTGCGATTATACGTTCATAAGCCTTGCTCTTCTCATCCTTTTCATCAAGCATACGTTCAAGCTCTGCCTTAGAGAACTCCCTCGTATCCTGCTTTCCATACTTTTCTTCCCTTACAGATTCTATCCAGTCTGTGATACTTAGCTGGCCTTCTATCTGCTCATCCTCTGTCTGGTCATCATTATATGGCTGCTCACTGTCTGTTTCTGCTGATGCAGTCTTTGCTAAGGTCTTATCAACATTCTCGTTATTTCTACTATCCTTTCTTTCAAAAGGTGGTCTGAATGTTTCTTCCTGCTCATCTTCAAAAAGATTCTTTACATTCTTTGCAAGCTCTTCCTGAATATTATGTGTATCGTATATACTGTAATTAGGAACTGAAACTTCTATATTCATGGCATCAGCCTGTTCATCTATACGCTTCTGAGCTACACGTCTGGCTTCTTCTTCATCTTCCCTGCTTATTTTCTCACAGCTGTTTTCTATTTTTTTCTTAGCATTTTCGATAAGCTCTTTAAGCGATAACGAAGCTTTACTTACATTCTCTGAGAAGCTGTTATCTGAACTATCTGACAGACTTTCTGACAAACTATCCGGCAGACTGCCAGCTGGATTATCCTCTGCGGCTTTCTGCTTTTCTTTATTCTCAGCTATTGCAGCTGCTGCTTCTTTATTCGCTTCGTTCTGTCTTTCAATAGCTTTTACAATCGATTCCTTTAATGCACTGTTCTGGTTATTCTGCACAAGGTCTATTGACAGTTCATCACTATCTTCTGAGCTGTCATTATCATGTTCTGAAGCTATATTCTCTTTGACTTCGGATGCAGGCTGCTCTTTTACACTGTCAGGCTCAGTTTTCTTAAGCTCATCTGCTTCAAGCACATCTCCAACCTCATCCTTTTTAAGCCGTGCAAGTTCCTTCTGTTCCATGAACATTCTTTCCTTGTTAGCCTCTTCGTCAGACTTTCTTGCATTGATCTCTCCAAGTATCCTTCTTTGTGTATTAGAAAGATTAACTCCAAGTTTTTCCTTAAGTCTGACTGCATTCTCAACATATATGCCATCCTGGAACCATAAAACAAGGTTATCGCATGTCTTAATACAGTCTTCCCTGCGTCCTGTTTTATAATATAGGTTAGCAAGCTCATACATATACTTCTCGTCTATCTCTGATTCCTTATAATCTTCAAGTATCTTTACAAGCTCAGTATCTGGTGCTCCCTGTGCCCTTCTTAAATCATAATATAGAATATATCTGTTAACATCATGTGCTGATATCTTAGCATATTCTTTATATAATTCTTCTGCATTTTCAAAATCATTTACCTTTATGAAAAACTCTGTAAGCTTGTATATAAGCTTTCTTCCACCAAGGTTACGGTTGTAAGCAAGTATAGCCATATCCCTTGCTTCCTCGTAATCTCCGGCTGCCTCCTGCACATTGATGACTGTTGCTAGAGTAGACCAGTCTTTGACCTTATTCCAGTTCATTTCTTTAGCTATCTGTGCAGCCTGCTTATACTCTTTCTTAGCGGCAAGCTTCTTAATCTGTTCCAACTTTATATTAAACTCGTATTTATCCACGTTAAAGACCTCCAATGTGTCAATAAATTGACCCTCATATCTAAACACTCCATATAATTTTATCACAGCAGAGTATTGTTGTAAACCGCCAGTTAATGTAAAAAAAGGCTTAAATCCGGCTCGAATCCGGCTTAAAAAGCAAGCTGTTATAACACATACAGACTATAAGAAATCAAAGCTTGCCTGCTCATAATTCATTCTGGTGTATTCTAACTCCTGTTGTTTTACGTTGCTGTAATAATCAACAACAACTGTCTGCTGCCTGTTATCTGCCATCTTCTGTCCTAATATGTAGTTGACATCAAAGCGTGCTGTTATAGCAGGAGTTGCACCTCTTGCCGGAACTATAAGCTGTATATGATTAGCCTTCAGAAGCTTAAATATAGGCTCCCATATATATATGTCCTTTGCAGCGCCAAAAGGATTATCTATAAATATAGTATTTCCCACAATTCCGCCATCCATAACTGTATTAATATTCGATATATAGTTTATGATTGCAATAAGGAACTGTATATAAATACCCTGTGACTGTCCTGTTGAGCCTACGGCTTCCTCATATCTTAAGTACCTGCTCTGATCTTTTATACGCTCTCTCTTATACAGATTAATCCTTATTGAATTCATATCTGTTACTATAACAGAGAAAAGTCTTTTCCATGTAAGTCTGTTTCGTATATATCTGAACCTTTCCTCAGGATCTTTAAAGCTCTCTGCTGCCTCTATAGTCTCATCTATATACTCTGACATTCTTTCCTTGTATACGCTCTCCTTAACATATGGAATATTAAGACCTATTATAGATATATCTTCTTTATCCATCTTAATATGTGAAAGCTTAGGAAGTCTTTCAAGCTCCGTACGTATATTGCTGCACGTCTGTATACAACGGTTTTCGAAGTTATCCTTTATTCTCTCCATATCTTCGATTCCCTTGTGTACTCTTGTCTTTTCAAGTTCAATATAACTATTCGTCTCATCAAGAGAAGCAATCAGTGCACTTGTCTGCTGCTCATCCTTTGGCATGTTTACTGACATACTTATCTGCACAGCAAGATCCTCTGCATTATAGCTCTTAAGTGAATCTATAAGCTTACTCTTATATTTTACGAATTCATCTGTTTTTTTATACTCCAGCTTAAGTATTGCTGAATATTCTTTTGCAGTCTGCTCATATTCCTTATTCAGGTTATTATAATCCTGATACTTTATGTCCGTTTTTTTCAATATTTCTTCATCAGGTATATTTATTCCTGCACCTGACATGATTCTTTCAATATCTTTTCTGCATACCTGGATATCTTTAAGCTCATTCTCAAGCTTCTTTCCTGCTGCCGCTTCCTTCTTTATACCATCCTCAAGCTCTCTTGTTATGACAGTATTATTCTTAACGTAGCTATCCGGATCGTCACACTCAAACTCTTCATATGTTCCATACCTTTCTTCAATCTGTGATATAGCATATGAAACACTTCCCTCAAGTCTGTTAAGCATAGCCTCCTGCATGCCAAGTTCACGGTCTGAATCATTATACTGTTTGTTAAGTTCAGTTAATTCATCTGATATCTCATGAAGCTTTTCCTGGCTGCTTACCGATATCTTTCCCTGAAGATACAGCTCTTTAAGTTTTTCAGGTTCTTCACCTCTGTAGATGATAGAATCAATACATTTTTTCATTGATGCTTCAAGATGACTCTTAAGTGCTTCCTTATCTGTAAGGTCTGCATTCTTATTCATAAGAATATCTTTAAGTCCTGCGAAACGTCCTGTAATCTCCCTTATATTTTCTTCATCATACTCTGTAGTATCTGGCTTTTTGTTTCCATCCGCTGGTGTATCATCCTGCACATAATACTTTGAGAAAATATTTTCCCAGTTGTATACAAGTTCTGTGTATTTCTTATCAACATTATCCTTGTATTCGTTAATCCTAAGATACTCTTCCCTTGACTTGTCAAGCTGTGCTGCATACCCGATTATCGCACGTTCTGCCTTGGCAAGCTTGTCATTGTATGCTTTCAGGCTGTTCCTCTCTTCTGATATTTCCGCATACAGGTCTGATATCTTCTTTAACCCTTCTGCCTGACCTAGTGCACTGTCAAGCTGTTTTTTTAGATTCTCAAGTTTATTGGCATCCTCTGCCTTTTTTTCTTTGTATATGTCTATGCTTCCATCCACCTGTGAAAGCTGTTCTATAACCTGGGCAAGCTCCTGCCTTGCATTTTCAACTGCTTTAGTATGGGTATTTCCTGAAATAGCTTCGTATTTTACAACAAATGTATAATCCTCCCATACTATCTGTTTTCTGCCTTCAAGCTCCTGCATATCTTCATTCAGGTTGTCGAGTTCTTCCTTTGCTGTCTTAATCTCAAGTCTGCGTTTCGTATCATCCCTTAAAAAGCTCATATCTTTAAGTGCGAATACCATCATATCCTTATCTATGGCAGCCTGCTGGCTATCAAGTACCTTCTCACTTATGACTGGATATATCTGTGTACCTCTTCCAAATGTATTTAAAACATTATTATTCTTAACTCTGTCAAAATCATTTTTTATTATAAAGCTGTATTCAACAAACGGAATTCTTTTTAAGACATTTTCTCTTTGGACATCATCAAGCTGTGAAACCCATACATGACCTTCTATAACATCTGTGCCATATGTATTGTAAAGATAATCCTTAAACGCCCTTCTATCAGGACTATCCATATAATATGAGCCAGAATTGAGTGCTTCTATATACTGGTTAAGCTTATCATACGCTCTGGATTTTTCATTGTACTCTGTATTCATCTTTGTATATGCTTTAAGTACAGCCTCATCAAGATCATCGGCTAATCTTACGCCATATACCTTCTCTATATCTGCAAGTCTGTCGGCATTATCCCTTAACAGCTGTGACTGTTCATCCATTCTGCTGATATTTTCCTGCAGCATAACCTTTTTGGTCTTTAACAGATTAATCTGCTCCTGTACCTTATATATCTGCTTTGTGTCCTCTTCAAGCCCGCTCTTTACACTATGTATATCACCGCTTATATCTGATATATGGTTATTGCATTTTTCAAGTTCAGACAAAGCTGTATCTGCAACAAGTACTCCATACTGTCTGCAAAGCTCCTGCTGTCTTATCTCATCCCTGCTTATTTTTTCCTGCATGTTATCCCTTAAGCCAAGAACAACTGCACAGTCTTTTTCTGCATTTCTATGATTATCCTTTGCCTCTGCAAGTATGTCATATGCCTGTTTTTCATCCTCTGCTGCGGCATGTGTCATATCCTCAAGTTCACCTACATGCTTTTCATAGTATATCCTGTACACGCCTGCAAGCCTTTCAAGCTCAGAGGTTATGTCTTCATCTTCCCTCATTCTGTTATCAAGTGCTGTATCAACCTTTAACAGTTCTTTCTCATACTCTATATAATCATAATAATCATTGGCTGATTCCATAAGCATAAGGCGCTTCTTTACAGCAGCTATCCTGCTTTGCTTCTGTGAAAGAAGTTCTTTTGACTTCTTTACAAGCCCCTCAACATCCTTAAGTGACTTCTTTTCTGATAATACTTTGGCAACAGCAATACTCTTCTTTTTATCTTCAAGCCTGTTTACAAGGTCAGTATTCCTTTCGTCATGTGCTTCAAGTTCTGACTGCTTGTCTGTTGCCATATGTACTGCCGATGCAAGCATTGAATATAAAGCTTCTTCTTTATTTTTCTTATTCTTGTAGAATTCTGTATATGTATCGGCATACTCCTTGAACCGTTCCAGCACTTCCATCTGGTTATCATAACTGCTTATCTGACTGTTCTTTCTTGAAAGCTCTATAAGCTTATCCTTTATATCAAGAAGTGTCTTAGCCATCATGGAGTCATCATTTTCAACAGACAGCCTGTTATTGTAAGATTTCTGTATGATTTCTTCTATAAGAAGATCCTCAACGACCTTGCGGCTTGTTCTATAGTTGGTTTCAAAATATGTTCTTACATGACCCTCAGTTTTGTTAATACCTCTTACTATTTCCCATGCACTTTCATATATGCCATACTTTGATATGAAGCTCTGATAGTCGCCTTTCCTGTCAAATATATGAACCTCTATGTCCTTATCTTCTTTAGTTACATCTCTCAGATATGCCTTTAATTCATTATAAGTTACTCTTTCACCATTGTGCACCAGCGGAAGGTTCTTTATATCATCAGGTCCGAACTTCTTATAGAATATGCAGTAGTTAAAGTACTCTATACTTGTATTATCTGAAGCTGTACTGCTCCTGGCTGTCATGCTTCCTGTATCCGTGGCTGCTGCCATGTAATCTTCTTTGTCTTGTGCATCTTCTCTTTCTTCTGCACTCCTTGCCCTTCTTGCACAGAAGCCTGTCGTCATATATCTGTAGCCATCCCTCTGGCAATGTGAATCTAGCTTCCACTCTACAAGAGAATGTATGCATGTGTTGCCACTGCCTTTCCTGAACAGCTTTTCTACCGGCTGTTTTTCATCAAGTGTGCAGTTTGGTATCATATTCTGCATAAGAAGAAGCATAAGAAGACTCTTGCCACCACCATTAGCAAGATCATATATGGTATTCCTGCAGTTAAAACGCATCATAAAATCATCATAAAACTGAGTACCAAAATTATATTTTACATTATTAACCCTAACTCTGTTAATCTGTGGCATATATACCTCCTTGTTTTTACGAAGTAAATTTACGACTGTTCCTGCATAAGTTCTGCCATGCGTCCCTTATAGCCGTCAAAATAGTTCTCTATAAGTGCCTTGAACCTGTCAGTTGGGTAGAATCTGTTCTGTGCTTCCATAAGAAGCTCCTGTGATACACAGAAATTCAGTGCTATCTTTACAAAGCCTGTTTTAGAATTCTTAGCTGCCCTTACATCTGCCGTATCAGCTACTGTTATTACTGGAAGAGCATCCCAGCTTAGTGCTATCTGCTTGAAGCTGTTTTCTTCAACATCATCTATAATCATGCCCAGCTTCTTATCTATTATGGCAGATACGGATGAGTCTACATTTTTTACTATATCCTCAACTCTCACAAACTCTGCGTATGTTGTGCTTGCCGAATCAGTATAGAATTCTGTAATTATGTTATATATTATAAAATATACAAGATATAACTCCCTGTTCACCCTTAATCCAAGCTTATTTCTCAACTCTTCGTTAGTGTAGCCAAACACCTTGTTATTATCCCCTGCACTGACATATAAGCTGTTGTTATATTCATATATATTAAGATTGAACTTCTTAAGTGACATATGAACTATGTCATACACCTCGGCGTTAGTATTGTATTCCTGATAAAGCTGACTGTTATCTTTACTTTCGCTTATCTGTTCACCCATTATAAGCTTTGATACTATATCCAGTGCCTTGTCCAGATTCCTGTTTTCCATATATCCTCCATGTTATCCTGTCTGAATTCTTACAGCATCGTTTCATCGTACTATGTTCATCATACTGTATTCATCATACTATGTTCATTTTACTGTGTTCACCATGCCAGCTATGACAAAGCATCATCATAAGCCTTCATAAATGCTACATTAGTAACCTGCATGTATTCACTGTCAGCCTGTTCACTCTCTGGTAAAGTACCACCTTTTATTATCTTAAAATGTCTGACCTCTTTACCACCAAAGCCCTCTTCAAGTATGCCATCAAGAAATGTTTCGCTGTACATGTCATCTCCACCTATAACATACTCATCTCTCTGACACAGATTAACAAAAAATGCATAATAGTCCGCATTTTTAAGTATAGTATCACCATAAGCCCTGCTCATGTATTCTCCGAATTCATCAAGTGTTAATATGTCCGATTTTTTCAAACACACCTTATCTATACACGTAAGAAGATTCGTCATTATGAATATATAGTTGTGACGGATTCTTTCATCCTCCACTTCATCATCATAGACTATCTTCTCTGGTTCTTTATCATTAACATATTCTTTCTTCTCATATCTCTCAGGCTTTACCATAAGTGCTTCATCTATCGTCCTAAGATCTATAGTCTTTTTAATATTCAGCTTAAATAAAGGATCTATCAGATACTTAAGTGCTTCCGCATTATCCTTCTTTATCATATCCGACAGTGCTGTTGAAAAATCCATATGCAGACGCAGCCTCGACAGCTTAGCCCTTCTTACTGCCTCATCCGTTGTATTCTGCATCTGTGTGCAGTCACGAAGCAGTTCTGCATGCCTGTTCATGGCTATCTTTAGCTGATCCTCAAGATAATGTATCTCCTTCATCGTCCTGTAATAGCTGTCTGTTCCCGATGAAAAGCCTTCAAGTCTTGATATCGCCTTATCTATAAGCTCCTTGTTCTTCTTAAAAAGCTTCTCCTCATCATTAAACCACTTCATGCCAGTGCTTACGAAATCCTCATATGCATCTATACCTGCATTCACATCCTGCGAAAGAACTTCCATAACCTCTGCCTTGCGAAGCTTTAAACGTCCTACCTCTTCGTTGATTCTTTCAACAACCTCTACTCCGCCTTTAAAGTTATTCGAATTAATCATCTTTTCAAGAAGAAGCTGTGAAACACTTATCCTGCTTTCATCTTTTATCTCCTTAGTATCAAGATAGAATTCCACAGCATCAGAGCTTATCGAATACCACACACTGTTATCTCTTATTGTGCTTTCAATAAGCTTCATTCTTGACACCCTTTTCTTATGTTCAACCGGATCATAATACCTGAACTCAAAAGGCCTGCCTTCATTTTTTATCTTATCGAACACATAATCCGCCGCTTCCCTGCATTCCTCATCCGAAAGCTCAAGACCAAAATCTCTTTTAACAAGCAGCTTAAAGAAATCAAGATATTCATTATATGTAATATCCTTTTCCTTAAAGTTATTCTCCTCAATAAAAAAACGCAGAACAGCCATAAGAATATAACCCATATCAAGCGCACAGTACTTTCCATCCTTATACTGGTCAAATGAAGCGTCCATGAGCCTGAAAAATGGATAATACTTCTTAAGATTAAGCATTCTTTCCCTATGATCTGTGATTATCTCTCCTATCATACTTCCTGCCATAACACACCTCATTCTTTAAGTATCTGTTTTGTTGATTCTATATTCTTTATAACGATTCTGCTTTCTATACATGATATGATTCTGTGGATTGTAAAGCAATGCTGCAATCCGGCTGCACCAGCAAGATTCAAAGCCACACTATAACTCAGTCCTTCCATCCAACGCCCTAAGAAGTGTAACCTCATCTATATATTCAAGGTCTCCTCCTACCGGCACACCGCTTGCTATTCGCGTAACCCTGATTCCTGCCTGTTTTATCATCTTGCTTATATACATAGCTGTTGTCTCACCCTCCAGGTTGGAATTCGTTGCTATGATAACCTCATCAACATCCTTCTGAAGTCTTTTCATGAGTTCTGCAAGCTTGATATCTGATGGTCCTATTCCAAGCATAGGACTTATCGCACCATGAAGGACATGATATACACCCTCATACTTACCTGTCTTTTCATACGCTGCCATATCCCTTGTATGCTCAACAACCATAATCTGCTTATGGTTTCTCTTAGGATCCTTACATATAGGGCATAACTCATCATCAGTAAGTGTAAAACATTCCTTACAGTAGTGTACATTCTCCTTTGCACTTACCATAGCATCCGCTATTGACTGCACATCCTCCTTAGGCATGTTTATAATGTGAAATGCCAGGCGTTGGGCGCTCTTAGCCCCAACCCCTGGTAATCTTGACAACTGTTCTATTAATTTATTAATATGACCGCTGTATATGTCCATTAGAAAAGGCCTCCGCCAAGTCCTGAAAGACTGCCTGTAATCTTAGACATCGATGCCTGTGACTCTTCCTCGCACTTACGAAGTGCTTCGTTAGTTGCAGCAACTATTAAGTCCTCTAACATTTCTACATCATCTGGATCAACTGCCTCAGGATCGATCTTAACCTTAGTAACTTCTCTCTTACCTGTTACAGTTACTTCGACAACTCCACCGCCTGCTGTTGCTGTGAATTCCTTTGTTTCAAGGGCAGCCTGCTGCTCCTCCATCTGTCTTTGCATTCTCTGCGCCTGCTTCATAAGATTGTTCATATTGCCAGGCATTCCTCCTGGAAATCCACCTCTTTTAGCCATTATATAAATTCCTCCTTATCATCTATTTCTATATTCATCCCAACAAGCTCCTCAAGTGCTACATAACGCTTGTTAAAATCTTCATCTTCATCCATCTTGGTTACTACGATTCTGACAGATACCCCTGTCCTTTCTTCTATAAGCTCCTCTAACATGGTAACTGTTTCTTCCCTGCTTATAGCATTGTAACCACTAAGTGATTTTATCATAATCTCAAGACTATTGCCATCCTCTGTTACAGTAACATATGCCTGTTTTAAGAAGTTCATAAGAAGTGCATCATCTATGGATGAGATTATGACATTCCACTGTGATGCTATCTGCTTTATATCATCAGTCACTGCATCATAGTTTCTTTTAATCACTGGCTTGTTATCGTTATTATTAACTCCGGCTGCCACGAATCCGTCAGCACCAGCTCCTGTCATGTCGCTGCCATTCACTCCACCAGGCATTATAGCAGCACCCTGACTTATGGCATTAAGCATACCAGCAGGGATAAGTTCACCTGACTTAAGCTTATCTATAACCTGCATGGCATCACCAAGCTGTGTCTCAAGTGTGTTGATGCGTCCTGCAAGCTCCGTCATATCAGCTGGATTCTCCATGGCTGGTCTCATCAGTTTTATAAATGTAACCTCTGCCTTTACTCTCTTCTGTGTTGATGTCTTCATATCGTTGGATAGCTCTGATAACACTCTTATATGTCTCATGAGTGTATCTGCATCAGCTTCTTTAGCAGCTTCTATCATATCAGCTATGTTATCCTTAGATACCTCGATTACATCCTCTATCTTATCAGTATCTTTAGTAGTCTTTATAAGTAAAAGATTCCTCAGATACCATATAAAATCTGTGACAAACTGTGATAAATCACGTCCCTGCATGATAATGTCTTCCATAAGGCTCATACAGCGTGCCACATCATTTTCCCTTATCGTCTTATACATATTACTGAATATAGCTGTATCGACTGCGCCAAGTACATCAAGCACATCATCATACTTAAGCTCTTCCCCAAGATGAAAGGCTATGCACTGGTCAAGAAGGCTTAGTGCATCTCGCATAGAACCATCCGCTGCTTTAGCCACATACCTGACAGCCTTATCTTCAACCACTATATTCTCTGCCTTCATCAGCTCTGACAGCCTGTCAGCTATTGTTTCTATAGATATTCTATGGAAATCATATCGCTGACATCTTGACATAATAGTTATAGGTATCTTTGCCACCTCTGTCGTAGCAAGTATAAATATAACATAAGCCGGTGGTTCCTCAAGTGTTTTAAGAAGTGCATTAAACGCTCCTATGGAAAGCATATGAACCTCATCGATTATATATACTTTATACTTTCCTTCTGTTGGGGAATACTGCACTTCATCCCTGATTTCCCTTATATTATCGACACCATTGTTTGATGCCGCATCTATCTCTATAACATTCATGGAAGTACCAGAAGCTATTGCCCTGCATGTAGGACACTCCCCACATGGGCTCCCATTTACCGGGTGTTCACAGTTAACTGCCTTTGCAAATATCTTTGCCACACTTGTCTTACCAGTACCCCTGGTTCCACAAAACAGGTAAGCGTGTCCTATTCTGTCGGCATTAATCTGATTCTTTAAAGTTGTAACAATATGTTCCTGACCTTTGACATCTTCAAAGTTGTCTGGTCTCCACTTTCTGTATAATGCCTGATATGACATAACTTAGGACTTCCTTTCTGTCATGTTGTTTAAAACGCACAAAACCGTGCGCCCGGCTTCGAATGATCATCCACAGACGTTACCGATACCTGTCTCTTATACACATCTCCGAGC
>ENA-UALK01000517-UALK01000517.1-human-gut-metagenome-genome-assembly--contig:-NODE-517-length-13967-cov-5.470817_pt1 | contig 13967 bp, 8 predicted proteins | sample MGYA00243703_ERZ654476 | MGnify/ENA primary metagenome ERZ654476 (study PRJEB26926, sample SAMN06164821) | human gut metagenome | biome: ENVO:00009003; feature: ENVO:2100002; material: ENVO:00002003...
AACCGGATCGAAGTGAGCTCCGACCGGGTGCCCGACCCGGTGGCGGTGCGCTACGCCTTCCGCAATTACTGCCCCGAAGCCAATGTCATGACGACGATGGGGCAGCCCCTTGTCCCGTTCCGCACCGACGACTGGCCGCTGGACGACATCGGTCGGATCAGGTAAACATCCGGCGGCCATGCATCCCGAATTCCCCCCCCCTCCCGGCTGATTTCCGGGTACTCCCCGTTGTTTGCGGGGATAGCGCCCCTTATCCTGCGCCTGCATTGCGGACGGCATCGGCCGTCCGCCCGGGGGCGTCATGTCTTCGGGGCGGGGCAGCGGACTGCGGCGCGTAAGGGCGGTGCCCCGACGGATAATGCCTTCCGCTTCGGAGCCGGACGGCGCATTTCTGCTGCCCGAAATAGGTATAATGGCGCCTTGTATTTGTATATATTAAGGAAAGAAAGTATTTTTCCCATCGGATGCTTCCGCCCCGGGAAAGGTTGCGTCGGTTTTGCGGGATGGAATGATAAAGATTATAAAGTTCTCTAAAGGGTCGGCGCTATGGAATTGAGGGTGAAATGTGCGGTATGTGCGGTCGCGATGTGTCTGGTGTTGCGTGCCGGGAGCGGTATGGAGCACAAATTCAGGTATTATACCGACAACAGCGGGTTGTCGTCGAACACCATCCAGTGCCTCTATCAGGATGACAAGGGGTATGTCTGGGTCGGCACGGCCGACGGCCTCGACCGGTTCAACTCCTACGATTTCACCAACTACCGCTCCGATTACCGCCGCCGCAATACGCTCGAAAACAACTGCATTTACAGCCTTTGCGGCGAAGGGTTCCCCAACGGCGACCGCATATGGGTCGGAACCAGCGACGGGGTCTATATCTTCGACTCGAAGGACGAGTCGTTCGTCCACCTGCCCATCCTGGGCAGCGATGGCCGGGAGCGCCGCAACCTGCTGGTCTATTCGCTTGCGGCGGACGTCGCGGGCAACATGTGGATCGGGACGCTCGGCGACGGCCTCTACCGTTACAGCCTCAAGAGCGGCACGTTCGAACACTATAACGCCGCGAAATACCCCGAGGCCTTCTCGTCCGACGTCATCGTGAAGATCCTGCTCGACCACGACAACAACATCTGGGTGGCTTCGGGCGGCGGTTCGCTGCTGAGCCGCTACAACCCCGAGAACAACCGTTTTTCGACCTTCCGGGTCGAGGACACGCTCACGCGCGAGCCGATCTCGCGTATCAGTACCATGTGCCAGGATTCCTTCGGCGACATCTGGATCGCGGGGTATGCCTGCGAGCTCTACAAGTTCGAACTTTCGCGGCTGACGTTCACCTGCAACCGCCCGGAGGACGGCGAGGCGTATGGCCGCGTGCGGAGCATGATCGAATACACCCCGGGGATAATCATGCTCGGGACGGATCACGGCCTGGTGAATTTCAATACCAAGAACCGCAGTTTCGAGCATGTCGACAACGGCACGACCAACCGGAACGGACGGCTCAACGACAAATTCATCCACTCCATCCTCAAGGATCGTGACGGCGGCGTGTGGATCGGAACCTATTTCGGCGGCATCAACTACCTCTCGCCGCTCAGTTCGCTCTTCACGCTCATCGAAGCCGGCGAGGGGTGCGGGCATATCATCAGCAAATTCTGCGAGGATCCCGAGGGGAATATCTGGATCGGCAGCGACGACGGGGGGCTGAGCCTTTACAATCCGCGTACGGGCAGCTATACGCCCGTGGCGGTCGACCCGCGTGACCGGGCGCTCAACATCCATGCGCTCACCATCGACGGCGGATGGCTGTGGGTCGGGACGTATGGCGACGGGCTTTACCGCATCGACCTGCGCACGCGGCAGATGAAGCACTTCACGCAGGCCGGCACGGGACTCGACAATCTCGACGTCTATTCGGTTTTCCGCGATTCGCGGGGGCAGTTGTGGATCGGCACCAAAATGGGCATCTGCCGTTACGACGACGTTTCGCAGACCATCACGTGCGCATTCGGCCTGGGACATAACAGCGACGTGGTGGACATCTGCGAGGATGCCCGCGGGCACCTGTGGTTCGCGTCGCTGGGCAAGGGGTTGATCCGCTACGGGTTCGACGACGGCCGGTTCGCCCTCTGTTCGCACGATTCCGGGGGCGGGCTTTCCGATTTCGTGAGCTGCCTGGCCGTCGAGGGGGACAACCTGTGGATCGGCACCCACGGCTGCGGGCTTTGCCGTTACGACATCGCGGCCGACACGCTCTCCAGGGAGTTCGACATGCTGCCCTACGGCAACTGCGCCGTGTTCCAGATCGTGCAGAACGGCGGCGAACTGTGGCTCACGACCAACCGCGGGCTGCTGAAATACAGCCCCGGGAACGGCCCGCAGTCGATCTACAAGTTCACCTCCGACGACGGACTGCTGGCCAATATCTTCAACGCCAATTCGGGCATCAAGTCCTCGACCGGGCATATCTACATCGGCTGCAACAACGGCATCAACAAGTTCTATCCCTATGATTTCACGCGCCGCGAGAATTCGGCCAAGCTCAGCGTCGTCTTCCCCGATTTCAAGCTCTTCAACCGCAGCGTGCCCGTGGACGGACGACTGTTGTCCAATACCATCGACTGCCAGCGCTCGGTGCGCCTGCGCGGACGGAAGATGTCGTTCAGCCTTGATTTCATTGCGCTCAACTTCTCCTCGCCGCTGAGGACGGTCTACCGTTACCGGCTGGAGAACTTCGACGACAAATGGATCACCACCGGCCTGGACGAAGGGGCCGGGGTGCAGCATGTCTCCTACACCAACCTGCCGCCGAACCGTTACCGCTTCGTCGTGAGCGCCTCGACCGGCGGCGAGCAGTTCGGCGAGGAGGCCGTGGTCGAGATCCTCGTGCTGCCGCCGTGGTGGATGGCTCGCGCCATGGTCGTGGCCTACGGCGTGCTGGCTCTGCTGGCCGTGGCGGGCGGCGGCCTGTGGCTGCGCCGCAGGATTGGCCGCGCGCACCGCGAGCAGATCGCCTCGATCACCCGCAAGAACAAGCTCGACCTGCTCGAAGCCAAGGTCAGCCTCTTCACGGAGGTGGCCAACGAAATACGTACGCCCGTCGCGCTGATTGCCGCGCCCGTCGAAGAGATCGCCAAGCGCGCCGGGGATTTGCCCGGGCTCCGTGACGACGTGGACATCATCCGCAAGAACTGCGAGCGGCTGCGGACGCTGGTCGACCAGATCCTGAACCTGAAAAGCGCGGAGGAGGGCGAGCATGCCGCCTCCTGCGTTCCGGAGCGCGTCGACGTACGGGAAGTATTGCGGACGGTGGTCGCGGCGGTGGGGGATGCCGTCCCGCGGCGGGGTATCGCGGTGCACCTCGGGCTGCCCGGCGAAGCCCTCACGGCCGAGATGTGCTGCGACCACTTCTCGAAGATCGTGGGCCAGATACTCGGTAATGCCTACCAGTTCGCCGAGAGCCGCATCGACGTGACGCTCGAAGGCCCCGGCGGGGAGGTGCCCGGCGATGTGTTCCGGGTGCGTGTCCGCGACGACGGCGCGGGGATAGACCGGGCGGAGAAGGCACGGATATTCGAACCTTTCTATACGTCGGACAAGTGTGTCTCCGGCAGCGGGCTGGGGCTGGGGCTCGCCGTGGCGAAGAGCCTGGCGACCCGGATGGGCGCCGTGCTCGGGGTCGAAAGTGCCGTGGGACAGTGGACGGAGTTTACGGTGACGGTTCCGCTCGGTGCACCCCGTCCCGTCCCCGGGACGGATGGCGATTCCGGAGTGCCTGCCGGGCAGCCGGCCGTGGCGGCCGTGCAGCCCGAGGTGCAGAAGCGGCTGCCCGACATCCTGCTGGCCGAGGATAATGCCGACTTCGCGGACTTTTTCGTGCGGCATCTCTCCGGCAGCTATACGATCCATTGTGCGACGGACGGACGGCAGGCGCTCGACCTGCTCCGAAGCCGGAGCATCGCGGCCGTCGTGAGCGACGTGGCGATGAAAGGGATGGACGGCGTGGCGCTCTGCGCGGCGATCCGCAACGATCCGGCGCTGGATCACCTCCCCGTGGTGCTGGTTTCGGTGGACTCCTCTTCGGCGGCGAAGGTGCGTGCGCTGGAGGCGGGTGCCGACGCCTACCTCGAAAAGCCGTTGTCGGTGGACTACCTCGACTGCCAGATACGGGCGCTTATCGGCATCCGCGGCCGGCTGCGCCTGAAATTCTCGAAGATGCCCTACCTGGTCATGGATGGGGATGCGGCGAGCCCTTCGGGCAACCGTTTCATGGCGCAGGTGAACCAGTATGTCATGGATAACATCTCCAATTCGAATCTTTCGGTCGAGGACATCGCCGCAGCCGTGAATGTCAGCCGTACGCTCTTTTTCTCGCGCATCAAGTCGCTGACGGGCACTACGCCCAACGAGTTCCTGCGCTCCACGCGCCTCAGGGTGGCCGCCGAGCTGCTTTCCAAGTCCAACGACCTGCGCGTCACGGAGATATGCTATATGGTGGGCTTCACTTCGACCTCCTATTTCGCCAAGTGCTTCCATGCGCAGTTCGGGATGCTGCCCACCGAATTCATGGAGAAATACCGCCGGGAGTGATCCTGATGTTACGGTTGTTTGCGCGGGGCGCAGTGCGTACGACCGGGGCAGGCGCCTGCCGCCTGCAAGGGTTCGGGGCGTGAAACGGTAATCCCGGCCTGCATCTATTCAAATGCGGGCCGGGATTGTTCACGTTCTCCATTTACCGCCTCATCCCGTAGCCGATGCGCAGCAGTACGAGCAGGAGCAGTGTTACGGCCAGTTCGGCCGCCGGTACCGCGAGCCAGATCCCCGCGACGCCCGCCAGCCGCGGCAGCACGAGGAAGCAGAAAGCCATCAGCACGATGCCCCGAAGCACGGTGAGCCCCGTCGCCAGCCGTCCGCGCTCGATGCTCTGGTAGTAGCCGATCGTGACGACGTTGATTCCGAAAAAGGGATACCCGGCGGCGAAGAGCGGCAGGCCGCGCACGGCGATTGCATAGGCCGGGGCGTCGGGCGTCAGGAACAGCCCCACGATCCACGGGCTGAACAGCCACGTGAACCCGAATACCGCCAGCCCGCAGACGAACGCTGTGCCGAGTGCCATCGCGAACGCATCCCTGCCGCGCCGCATCAGCCCTGCGCCGTAGTTGTAGCTGATGATCGGCTGTGCCGACTGGATGATGCCGTTGTAGACCATGAAGATGATCGGGAAGATGTAGCAGGCGATGCTGTACGCCGCCACGCCGTCCTTGCCGGTGTAGCGGATGAACGTGTAGTTACCCACGACCATCAGGCACGAAATGGCCAGCTCGCTCAGCAGCGCCGGGAACCCGATGTAGGTCATGTAGCCCAGATTGCGGGCTGTGAGGCGCAGGCTCTTGTAACTGGTTTTGAACTTCACGAAGTGCAGCGTCCGGCTGTGGCGCAGCATGTACCGCAGCATCACGCCCGAGCCTACTATGTAGCCGACTCCCGTTGCGATGGCCGCGCCCGCGAGCCCCCACCCGAATTCGAAGATGAAAAGATAGTCGAGCACGATGTTGATCGAGGCCGCCATGATGTTGCACGCCATGGCGAACCGTGGTGCGCCGTCGAGCCGCACGATAAACATCAGGATGTTGAATACGGCCAGCGGCGTGAGGAAGAGCGTGAACCACACGAGGTATTCGCGCGCGGGAACCATCAGTTCGGGCGGCGTGCCCAACAGCAGCAGCAACGGTTTGTGGCAAAGGATCAGCAGGGCGCTGAGCAGCACGATCAGCAGTGCCGGTACGAAGAGCGACTGCGTGATGTTGATCTGGGCCACGCGGCGTTTGCCCTGCGCCAGGTTCACCGATGCCACCACCGAGCCGCCCATGCCGAACATCAGCCCGAGCCCCGTGCCGAGCGTGAAGAGCGGGGCGGTGAGGTTGACTGCCGCCAGTGCGTCGCTGCCGATGCCCCGGCCTACGAATATCCCGTCGGTGATGACGAACACCGCCGAGAAGACCATCCCCATGACCGTGGGAAAAAGAAAGCGGCGGAAGAGTTTGCCGACTGCCGTGCCTTTGTAATCGATACTGTCGCGTAACATAATTGCACCTCTTTTTATTGAGGTGGTGCAAAAGTAAGGCATTCTGCGCCGGGAAAAGTTAACTTATGGTAATTTCCGTATTATTTGACCCCGGCGCGGATGCGGCTCAGGCTTTGGGGCGTGAGGAAGAGGTAGGCCGCAAGGTCTTTCAGGGCGATGCGCTGCAGCAGCTGGGGATATTCGCGCAGCATGCGGCCGTACTGTTCGCGTTTGCCGCGCCAGGCATAGTCGGCGAAATAGTCCTCGTGGCGGCGCAACTGCTCCTCGGCCATGCGCCGTCCCCAGTCGGCCAGTTCGGCGTTCCCGGCGAAAAGCTCGTCCATGCGGGCGCGGGGGATGCGTACCAGCGTCGCGGGCTCCATTGTTTCGATCGTCTGGCGCGATAAGCCGCCGGGCTGTGTGCCGAGCGTCGAGGTAGCCGGGTCGCCCTCGAACGAGAAGGAGAAGATGACGCACTTGTCCTCGCGCATGACATACGTGCGCACCGAACCTTCGGCCACGAAGCAGACGTCCGCATCGCGCTGCCCCTCCTCGATGATGACCTCCTTGCGGGCGTGTCGCGTCAGCGTGGCGGAGTGCATGAGCAGACCCGTGCCCTCGTCCGAGAGCGCGTAGCGTTCGGTCAGTATCCGTGCGAAATCCATGCGGCAAAGGTAGGCTTTTTTCCGCAATTGCGAAAAGGCCGCCTATTCCGTCGTTGCCGGAAGGTTTTTTTGCCGGTTTGTCATGTCGGAATAGCAGGATGTGTGACAATTTGTGACATTTTTTCGTTTTCATGCGGCTGGCACAGGATTTGACCTGTTACGGATGAAACCGCTCCGGAAGGGGCTGCGAAAGAAAATAAAGTTAAACCAAAATAAAACAAGGAGGACAAGATTATGACACCTGCAAGAACGAATCAAAACTGGCTGCCGAGCATTTTCAACGAATTTCTGGATAACAACTGGCTCGCCGAACGCCGCAACGCCACGGCTCCTGCCGTCAACATTATCGAAGACGAAGACGAGTACAAGGTGGAGGTCGCTGCTCCGGGCATGACCCGTGAGGATTTCAAAGTCCACATCAACGAGGACAACGAGCTGATCATCTCCCTGGAGAAGAAATCCGAGGAGAAGGAGGAAGACAAGAAACGCAAGGGTACCTACCTGCGCCGCGAATTCTCCTATACGCAGTTCCAGCAGAGCCTGCTGCTGCCCGACAACATCGAGCGCGAGAAAATTTCGGCCAGGGTCGAAAACGGCGTGATGACCATTGACATTCCCAAGAAGAAGGTCGAGGAACTGGCCGCCGCCACGCGCCAGATCGAAGTGAAATAGGGCTTGCGAGCCCGACGTGGGAGGGGAGTGCCTTACAAGGTACTCCTTTTTTCGTGGCATGTCTCGGCATAATAATAGCCCTTTTATACCTAAAAACGTCCACGGGCGGACAATTCATCCGTAAATCCGCTATCTTTGGGGCATACGCGACAGCATACTAAACCGACGAACATGAAAGTAGGATTGTTCATACCCTGTTATATCAACGCCGTCTACCCCGGGGTGGGGCGTGCGTCGTACGAACTGCTCTCGCGGCTGGGCTGCGAGGTGGATTATCCCCTCGGACAGACCTGCTGCGGGCAGCCGATGGCCAATGCCGGGTTCGAGAAGGACGCCCGGGCGCTGGCAGAACACATGGATGCGCTTTTTGCGCAGTACGACTACGTGGTCGGGCCTTCGGCCAGCTGCGTGGTTTTCGTGCGCGAGGGCTATCCGCGGTTGTTGGACAATTACCGCGAGCATGCCTGCGTCGATTCGCGTATCTGGGAGATCTGCGAGTTCATCCACGACGTGGTGAAGCCCGCGAAGCTGGATGCACGTTTCCCGCACCGGGTGAGCGTGCACAACTCCTGCCACGGGGTGCGCAAAATGGGGCTGTCATCGCCCAGCGAGCTGAACGTGCCCTATATGTCGAAGCTGCGCGACCTGCTCTCGCTGGTCGGGGACATCGACATCGCCGAGCCATCGCGCCGCGATGAATGCTGTGGTTTCGGCGGCATGTTCTCCGTCGAGGAGAACGCCGTGTCTGTCTGCATGGGGCGCGACAAGGTGCGCGACCACATGGCTACGGGTGCCGAATACATTACGGGCGCCGACTCTTCGTGTCTGATGCACATGCAGGGGGTTATCGACCACGACAAACTCCCAATCCGCACCATCCATGCCGTTGAAATCCTCAATTCGAAGTTATGAGCACCCACTCCAAAGCCGCCGCGAAATTCATCGCCGACGCCGATCGCACGGCGTGGCACGACAAGGCGCTTTACGCCGTACGCGAAAAGCGCGACAAGATGGCACGCACGGTGCCCGAATGGGAAGACCTGCGGCGCATGTCGTCCGAGATCAAGCGCCATACGCTGAGCCATCTGGGGCATTACCTCGAAGAGTTCGAACGCAACGCCACGGCCAATGGCATGGCGGTGCACTGGGCCGCCGACGCCGACGAGATGAACGCCACGGTGTGGCGTCTGGTGCAGGAGCACGGCGGGCGGAACCTCGTCAAGAGCAAGTCGATGCTCTCCGAGGAGTGCGGGCTTACGCCCTACCTGCGCGAGCGGGGCGTCGATGCCGTCGAGAGCGACCTGGGCGAGCGGATCATGCAGTTGCTGGAGCTGCCGCCCAGCCACATCGTGCTGCCCGCCATCGGCGTACGCCGTGAGGAGGTCGGCGAGCTTTTCGAACGCGAGTTCGGCACCGAGCACGGCAACAGCGATCCCACCTACCTGACGCATGAGGCTCGCCGCCAGTTGCGGCCCAAATTCCTGGGTGCCGACATCGCCATGACGGGCGTCAACTTCGCCGTGGCTTCCACGGGGACGCTGGCCGTCTGTACCAACGAGGGGAATGCCGACATGGGAACGTCGTTCCCCGACCTGCATATCGCCATCATGGGGTTGGAGAAGGTCATCCCCGACATGCGGGCGCTGGCGGTCTTCACGCGCCTCTTGGCGCGTTCGGGGACGGGGCAGCCCGTCACCTCCTACACGTCGCTCTACCGCAAGCCTGCACCGGGCAAACGGATACACGTCGTGATCGTGGACAACGGCCGCTCGGAGTGGCTGGCCGATGCCGCGCACCGCAACATGCTCAAATGCCTGCGTTGCGGCGCCTGTATGAATACCTGCCCTGTCTACCGGCGCTCGGGCGGCTATTCCTACTCCTATTTCATCCCCGGGCCGCTGGGCATCAACCTGTCGATGCTGCGTTCGCCGAAGCTCCACCACGGCAATGTCTCGGCCTGCTCGCTGTGCTACTCCTGCTCGGACGTATGCCCGGCGATGATCGACCTCGGGGAACAGATTTACGCATGGCGGCAGGAGTTGGCGCCCATGCATCTGGCCGACCCGGTAAAGAAACTGACGGTCAAAGGCATGGACTTCATCATGGGAGGGCGACGACGATTCTACGGCGGCATCGCGCTGGCCCGCGTCGCGGAGCATCTCCCGCACGCCGTGCTCAACAACCGGTTCAATCCGTGGAGCGCCCCGGGCCGCGACATGCCGCCGTTCGCCCCCAAGACGTTCAATGCCCTGTGGAAGCGGGGCGAGGTAAAATCCGGAAAAATGAGTAAAGATGAATAACAGCAAGGAAAACATACTGAAACGGATCGCCGCGGCGGGAATGCCCGAATACGCATACCCCGACTTCGGCTACGAACCCCAGCATTTCGACGACCCTGCGGCGATGTTCGCCCAGCGGCTCCGGGCGGCCGGGGGCGAGGCCGTATGGCTGGACGGGGCAACGACGCTCGATGAGGTCGTACGCCGCTGCTACCCCGATGCGAAGAGTGTCGCTTCGGCACTGCCCGAAGTGACGCTCGCCACGGTGAATCCCGACCGGGTCGAAGACCCGCGCGAGTTGGTCGACATAGACTTGGGGGTCGTTTCGGGGGCGTTCGGCGTCGCCGAGAACGGTGCCGTGTGGATCCCGCAGGACATCCGCCACAAGGCGCTCTATTTCGGCGCCACGGCGCTGATGGTCGTCATCCCGCGCGATGCGCTGGTCGATACGATGCACGAAGCCGTCGTGCGCCCCGAAGTCGGGGACTTCGCCTACGGGTGTTTCATGTCGGGCCCTTCGAAGACTGCCGACATCGAACAGGCGCTGGTGTTCGGCGCCCACGGGCCGATGTCCGTCACCGTCGTGCTGCGCTGACCGCCTGCCCCGGGAGCGGGGAGTACGCCGTGTGCCATGTGCCGGTCGGGATTTCCCGTACCTTTTTCTGCCGCGGCAGCCGGCCTTTTCGCGGGCTTGTTTTTCCGGTGCGGATTTTTTACCTTTGCCGTATGACGACCGAACTTTGCGCCTACAGCGTCGAGGCGTGCGAGGCTGCCCGCCGTGCGGGTGTCACGCGCGTGGAATTGTGTGCCTCCCCTTACGAGGGCGGCACGACCCCTTCGGCTGCCGCCATCCGTATGGCGCGCCGTATCGGAGGGTTGCAGCTCAGCGTGATGGTGCGTCCCCGCGGCGGGGATTTCCTCTATTCCGATACCGAATTCCGCCAAATGCTCGAAGAGGTGCGCTTCGCCCGCGAATGTGGCGCCGACGGCGTGGTCTTCGGCGTGCTCACCCCCGACGGGCGGGTCGACGTGCAGCGTACGGCTGCCCTGGTCGCCGAGGCGGGGCCGATGCAGACCACCTTCCACCGGGCGTTCGACATGGCGTGCGACCTGGAGGAGGCGCTCGAAGCGGCGGTGGCTGCCGGATGCCGCCGGATCCTGACCTCGGGGGGCCGCAATACGGCCGTCGAAGGCATCGACACGCTGCGGGCGTTGGTGGCGCAGGCCGCCGGGCGCATCGAACTGATGGCCGGCAGCGGCGTCAACCCCTCGAATGTGCGGCAGCTGGCGGCCACGGGCGTCGATGCCGTGCATTTCAGCGCCCGCAGCGTGCGTCCGGGCGGCATGGTTTTCCGCAACCCGCATGTTTCGATGGGCGGCTGCGGCGATGTTTCCGAATACGATCTTCTTTGTGCCGACGAACGGCTCATCCGACAAATACTTACCCTGCTCGAACCATGAAACGCATCATCTTCCTTTTGCTGGGGGCGTGTCTCTGTGCCTGCGGCCGTTACGGCTGCGGTGTCCCCGCCGGATACGAACCGCTGCTGGATGCCGCGCTGGCCGGCTGCCCGCGCGCCGACAGCCTGCGGCAATTGCTGCGGCAAACTCCGCGCGAGCAGCGCGAAGGGATGGCCTTTCTGATCGCTCACATGCCCCGGGGCGACCGCGACACGATGCGCCTCGACCTGCTGCGCGAGAATGTGGAATATGCCTACCGTGCCCGCCGCGAATACCCGTGGACACGTGCGCTGCCCGATTCCGTCTTCCTGAACGAGGTGCTGCCCTATGCCGCCGTGGACGAGGTGCGCGACAGCTGGCGGGCGGATTTCTACCCGCGCTTCGCCCGGCGCGTGGCGCTTTGCCGCGACATCCGCGCGGCGATCGACTCCGTGAACCGGAATATCGCGGCCGACGTCGGGGTGGAGTACAACACCGCCCGCGAAAAGACCAACCAGAGCCCTGCCGAGTCGATGCGGCAGCATATGGCCTCCTGTACGGGGCTTTCGGTGCTGCTGGTCGACGCCCTGCGCGCGGCGGGAATCCCGGCGCGTTTCGCCGGGACTCCCGCGTGGCACGACGACCGCGGCAACCACAGCTGGGTCGAGGTATGGATCGGCGGCCGCTGGTATTTCACGGAATATTACCCCTCGGGGCTCGACCATGCCTGGTTCCTTTCGGATGCCGGGCGGGCGCTCGACGACCGTACGCACGGCATCTTCGCCGTGTCGTTCCGGCCGACCGGCGACTGGTTTCCGATGGTGTGGAGCGAGGACTCGCGTGAGGTGCACGGGGTCGATGTCTCGCAGCGTTACCGCGACCTCTATGCATCCTACGAACAGGCCCTCGTGGCGCAGGGAAGGCATACGACGGTGACTTTCGTGATGTACGACAGTGCGGCGCACGAAGGGCGCTCGGACGCCCGCGTGGCGGCCAATGTCGATGTCTTCTGCGGTGCCGAGCAAATGGGCGGAGGCCGCACGGCCGGGCCGAGGCAGGACATGAACGATGCGTTGAGGTTCCTGCTGGAAAAAGGCAAGTCCTATACGTTCCGCTACGAGAACGCCCGCGGCGAAACGACGGAGGTCACGGCCGAGGTGGGCGATGCCCCGCTGACCGTTACGGGATACATGCGATAGCGCCGTTAGCTGCGTCCTCTTCATCCGGGAATCCCACTCTTTCCCGCTTCCCCGCCGATGGTGCGGGACGGGCTGTCGGCCTGCTCCCCGAAAATGGAAATCACCCCTGCCGGAGATAACTCGGGTGGGGGTGAAATCGTAAGAACCGGGCTTGTCGGACAGCACTTTCCGTTAGGGCTGCTTTTCCGTATCCGTGCCGGGCACTTCGGCCCGGAAGTCGATGTCGATTCGGTCGATCAGCAGGCTCGGAATCGGCACGAGCCCTGTGTGCGGGGCGTGTCCGAGTTCCATATGCAGGATGGGGTAGGGCCGGCCCGACGGGTCGGTCGCGTCGCGCCCGGCGGTGCGGAATCCCATCCGTTCGTAGAAACCCGCGGCCTGCGGGTTCTGCTCGTTGACGTCGACCCGCCGCACGCCGCAGTGCCGTGTGACGTGGTTCACGAGTTGCCGGCCGAATCCCTTGCCCCGCGCCCCGGGGGCGACGAACAGCATTTCGAGCATATCGCCGGCGACGCCTGCGAAGGCGGTGAACCCGCCGAACTCGTTTGCCCGGCTGTCGCGTCCTGTTTCGCCCGTTGGGCCTGTCGCGGTCGATCCCCTGTTCCCGTCTGTCCCGCCAGGCCCGTCTGTCCCGTCTGTTCTGTCGCCGGTGTCCCGTGTGACATACAGATCTACGGCCGGAAGCGCTTCGTTGCGAACCATCTGCCGGAAGAAGGGGATGTCCTCCTCGCTGAGGAAATCGTGCGTCGCCCGCACGGAGGCCTCCCAGAGGGCGGTCAGTGCGTCCAGTTCTGCGGGCGAGGGTTGTGTGAGGTGTTCGATCATGTTGCAATAAGGGTTATAATAAGGTTACGGGCGGTTTCCGCCGCGCGAAGTTCCGGGCGAGGGCGGCTGCAAAGGGCGTGCGGAATGTGCGGGCACCGAATGCGCACCCTTTCACGCAGGCGCAGCAGCGGATGCAGCGTGCCGGGTCGGTGTGCAGCTCGTCGCCGCGTGCGATGGCCTGCGTGGGGCACAGTGCGACGCAGCGGCCGCATTGCGTGCAACGTGCGGCATCTCCCTCGGGCAGCAGGACGACGGGGTTGCGTTTCTGCCGGCGGCGGTAGCCCAGTACGAACCGGATGAAGCGCAGCTTCGGGAGGAGCGGTGTACGCGGTTCGCGCAGCTTCGCGGGGTCGATGGGGACAAGGGCGCCCGTCGCGGGGGCCTTGGCTGCATCCATGCTGTCGGTTTGGGTTGTCCGGGTGGTTGCTGCGGTGTCGGATGCCGTTTCCGGGTTCCTGCCGGGAGAAGACCCTGTTTTCGCTAATTTTTCGCGCACCTGAGCCCCGAATGCCGTGGCGGCAGCCAGATCCTGCGCGTCGGGGCGTCCCTGTGCGATCGGGGTTTCGGGCGTGCTGTACGAATGCTCGCCGACGAATGCCCCTGCCGCTACGGGCACGAATCCCCGCTCCGCGACGAACGAGGCGAGCTCTGCGACGGCCGTGCCGAACGAGCGGTTGCCGTAGACGGCCAGGACGATGGCCGGAGTGCCTTCGCCGCGGATCTCCCGCAGGCGTTCCAGGGCTGCGGGTGCCACGTGCCTTCCGTAAACCGGCACGGCGAATATGGCCTGTCTCTTATACACATCTCCGAGCCCACGAGACCG
>ENA-UALK01000521-UALK01000521.1-human-gut-metagenome-genome-assembly--contig:-NODE-521-length-13874-cov-8.664665_pt1 | contig 13874 bp, 8 predicted proteins | sample MGYA00243703_ERZ654476 | MGnify/ENA primary metagenome ERZ654476 (study PRJEB26926, sample SAMN06164821) | human gut metagenome | biome: ENVO:00009003; feature: ENVO:2100002; material: ENVO:00002003...
GAGATCAGCCTCGGTCTCGTGGGCTCGGAGATGTGTATAAGAGACAGACTGATAATGGAATCACTGCGATTGGTACTGAAACGGAAAAGACGGCTTCTATTTATGGAGAGACTGTTGAGATTTCGTTTACGGCTTCTGGAAAATGGACTCCTTCTTTGCAATATTCTACAGGAGCAGATTGGGCTGCTATAACTAATACCAGTGGTAACTCTGCTGCCGGTAAAGGGGGATTAAAGGTGAAAATTAATAAAAACGAATCCGGAAAAGAGCGAGTATTGACTGTGGTTGTGCAAGTGGAGGGATATAAAACTCCTGTTACAGTATGTACTATCACACAAGGAGGAGGATCCGGAGCAGCAGAAGATCTAGCTCTTAATGAGTATATGGATAAATATTTGAAGGAACATTATCTCTTTAAAGAAGAATATAATACACTAGATGTAGATTATGCATCGGTTTCTTATGATAATTTTCTGTCAACTTATCTTTTACCAATGAAAACTAATATTGAGGATGGCGGAACTTATCGTGCATTTTCAGTCAATGCAGGCAAGCGTTATATCTATTCTTATATTATGGAAACTGGTTCCAGTAGAACTCGTGCAAATACTCGTGCAACAAGTGTTGTAGGATCGGGACTTGGAACGTTTTTCTCTTCTTACATGCCGGATAAAACAACTATTGGATTAGCCATTGGATATGTATATCTAGAATCTCCTGCTGAAAAAGCCGGATTGAGACGGGGGGATGTAATTGTTGCTGTGAATGGTACGACTTTGAATAAGAGTAATTACCAGCAATATATGAGCACTTTGTTTTATGCAGGTGGAGGTGAAACTTTTAAGATCGGCTACAGGCGTAAAATCTTTGATGAAAACCGGGGCGGCTATGATTTGGTGGATGGAACTACTACATTAACCACTGGTAGTTACAATAATAGTCCTATCTTGAATTCAATGTTTATCAAAGACAAAAAAGAGAATAAATTCAATATCGGTTATTTAGTTTATCTAGGTTTTGATTTGAATTTTGAGGAAGATTTGAAATATGTAATTCAACAGTTCAAGACAGAGGGCATCACAGATTTGATTTTGGATTTACGTTTTAACAATGGAGGTTCTGTTGAATTAGCTCGTTATTTAGCCGCTTCTATCGCTGGTACATCACATCGTTCGAATGTATTTATGAGAATGCAACGTAATTCCGGTGCAGATGAATATATCCGTTTTGGAGATGGTGATGATCTAAATCTTAAATCTGTAAGAATCATCTGTTCGGAAGAAACGGCTTCCGCCAGTGAATTGATAATTAGTGGATTAAGAGGCATAGATTTTCCTGTGAAATTATTTGGTAGCCGCACGGAAGGAAAGAACGTAGGAATGGAAGTGCAAGAATATAAATATGGAAATAAATATTATGAATTTGCTCCAATTACTTTCCGTTCTTTCAATGCAAAAGACTGGGGAGATTATGCTGACGGTATTGACCCGGATGTCATGTTGAATAATCAAAACTCAAGCTATGAAGATGATATTGATAATGTATTCCCTTATGCTTTCGGAGATTGGGACAATTTTGATTTCAATTATCCATTATATTGGGCACTATGCGATGTTCAAGGGGTGGATCCGACTACAGGAGAACCTGTGAAACGTAGTGGAAGAGCTGGTTTGACACGTTCTTCAAAAGATGAAATCATCAGAGTACCATCTGTACCTTTGAAACGCCCTGCGGGAACTTTTGGCTCGCTCATTTACAACAAGCCGGAAGTAGAAAACTTATATTAGTAAGACTAAATCTCTTGTGAAATAAATTTTCTCTTAAGTTAAAGGGGATGCTTCTCGATAAGGTGTTAGTGAGAGCATCCCCATTTTGCTTCATAAATGTATTGAGAATGAATATACTTAAACAAATATATGAGATATATGAATATCTGTTTTATCGAACATATATATGGCAGCTTAGATTGTGGGGAGAAAAGCGGTCGCCAGAAGTAGCAGGGTTATTACTACCGACCTCATTGTTTACTTTTGTTTTTGTTGGCCCAATAGTTGGAGTATTACATTCATTGGAAGTACAAAACAATGAAGAGTTAGGTATACTTTTGGCTGTTATATTCACTTTTGCTGCTCATAGATTATTTGTTAGCGATGGACGATATTTGTCTATTGCTGATAAATATCGTAATGAAACTAAAGAAAAACAACGACAACGTATGAAACAAGTTTGGATTTTTTTAGCAATAAATCTTATTTGGGTAATATTCTGTATCTTCTTATTCATCAAAGTGATACCCCCGCCATCAAATGCAGATACTTCTAATAAGAATCCTTCTCCAGAATATATAGAGATGCTGAAAGATATAAGGGACCAACGACCACAATAGAATATGAACAGTGAAATAAATTTGTTGTATAATAGATTATAATTTAGAACTTAGAAAAATGAGAATTATTTTATTTTTATTATTGAGTTGGTACACAATCGGGAATATACAAGCACAAATCAAAGAGCCTGTAAAGTTCAAAAATGAGTTGAAAATGACATCTGAAACGGAAGCGGAAATCGTGTTTACTGCTTCGATAGAGAAAGGATGGCATGTGTATTCGACCGGGCTAGGGGATGATGGGCCTATTTCCGCTACTTTCAACATCAATGCGAGTAATCATGTAGAAACAATGGGTAAATTGCAACCTGTTGGAAAAGAAATCAGCATCTATGATAAGATGTTCGAGATGAATGTGCGCTATTTTGAAGATACGGTACAGTTTATCCAAAAAGTGAAATTTACAGGAAATGATTACTTTATGGATGGGTTTCTGGAGTTTGGAGCTTGTAACGATGAGAGCTGTTTACCTCCGACTCAAATTCCTTTTAAATATGGGAAAAAAGCAGAAGCAGATTTAATAGTTGCAAAAGGGAAAGAAGAGGCTCCGGTAAATGTGGTAGAGAAGCAATCGGAAAGTGATCTTTGGAAACCGGTAATCAATGAATTGCAAGTGTTAGGTGAAGAACATTCTCAAGAGGATAAATCTTGGTTGTATGTCTTTGTCACTGGATTTCTTGGCGGATTATTGGCTTTGTTCACTCCCTGCGTATGGCCGATTATTCCTATGACTGTGAGTTTTTTCCTGAAAAGAAACAAGGATAAGAAGAAAGGGATTCGGGATGCATGGACTTATGGTGCTTCAATTGTCGTGATTTATGTAACACTGGGATTAGCAATTACTTTAATATTTGGTGCCAGTGCATTGAACGCTTTATCAACAAATGCCGTATTCAACATCCTTTTCTTCCTGATGTTGGTTGTTTTTGCAGCTTCTTTCTTTGGGGCATTTGAACTTACTTTACCTTCTAAATGGAGCAATGCAGTGGACAGCAAAGCGGAAGCGACGAGTGGCCTATTAAGTATTTTTTTGATGGCGTTTACGTTATCTCTGGTGTCTTTCTCTTGCACAGGGCCGATTATCGGCTTTCTGCTCGTACAGGTTTCTACGACAGGTAGCGTGATTGCTCCTGCTATCGGAATGTTAGGCTTTGCCATCGCTTTGGCTTTACCATTCACACTGTTTGCTCTTTTTCCTTCGTGGCTGAAATCAATGCCTAAGTCAGGAGGGTGGATGAATGTAATTAAAGTGACATTGGGCTTTCTGGAACTGGCTTTTGCTTTGAAATTTTTGTCGGTTGCGGACTTAGCCTATGGTTGGAGAATCTTGGATAGGGAAACCTTCCTTGCGTTATGGATTGTGATTTTCGGACTAATGGGGTTATATCTGTTGGAAAAGATCAAGTTTCCGCATGACGGTGATGAAAACAGGGTAGGCGTGGGGCGCTTCTTTCTTGCGCTTGTTTCTTTAGCATTTGCTGTATATATGATTCCCGGACTTTGGGGGGCACCTTTGAAAGCTGTCAGTGCATTTGCTCCTCCTGTGATGACACAGGACTTTAATTTATATTCGAATGAGGTCCACCCCAAATTCAAGGATTATGAAATAGGTATGGAGTATGCACGACAACAGGGAATGCCTGTGATGATTGATTTTACCGGATATGGTTGTGTGAATTGTCGTAAGATGGAGACGGCTGTATGGACAGATAGTAAAGTGGGTGGTATCATCAATGATGAGTATGTACTTATCTCTTTGTAAGTGGATGATAAAACTCCATTGAATGAGCCTATAAATGTTGTGGAGAATGGAACGGAACGCACTTTACGAACAGTAGGCGATAAATGGAGCTATCTGCAACGGGTGAAGTTTGGAGCAAATGCCCAACCTTTTTATGTATTGCTGGATAATGATGGTAATCCGTTGAATAAGTCGTATGCATATAATGAAGATATTCCAAAATATATGGAGTTCCTGCAGGAAGGGCTGGAGCGATATGTGAAATGATGGATATTAGACATTCAGCTTGTATGTTTTGGCTTATAGCTAAAGTTTGGAATGAGAAAAAGAATAATTCTTTTTGGGCATTTTCATAGAAATACATAGAATAGTGTTATCTTTGTAAAGTGACATCGGGTTTAATAGAGCAAATTGTATAATAATATTTGTATATGACATATAAGCAGCATGAGGGCGAAAATTTCTGCTGTGATGCTCTGAATTACATGATCTGAAAATGTGAATGTTGCCCTTGTCAAGATGGGCAGATTAAGATAAAGATCCCTCGTGGATCGGCTGCCTGTGAAGGTCGCTCTATTGTTTGTTTTGTTTGTGTTTTGGTGCACCTTTTTTCTGATAAAGAATAAGGTGCACTCTTTTTATAATTATGTATATGTAATATTAAATATATTTTTGAAGAAAAAAGGAGATGGGTGAAAAAGCTTCAATGTGGAATCTTTGGCACGGCTGTCACAAATTGAGTGAGGGCTGCCGTCATTGCTATGTATATCGGACGGATGGTAAATATGGAAAAGACAGTTCGGTGGTGACAAAGACAGAAAAATTCGATTTACCCTTGCAGCGTAAAAAGAATGGTACGTATAAGATACCTTCGGGGAATTTGGTATATACCTGTTTTACTTCAGATTTTCTCATTGAAGATGCGGATGAATGGCGTGCCGAAGCGTGGGAGATGATGCGGATACGGCAGGATCTTCGTTTCCTCTTTATCACTAAGCGGATAGACCGGTTGCAACAGTGTCTGCCTCCCGATTGGGGAGATGGCTATGACAATGTGACCATCTGCTGCACGATGGAGAACCAAGATAGAGTGGATTATCGTTTACCTATTTATAAAGAAATCTCTATTAAACATAAAATCATTATCTGCGAGCCGCTTCTTAGTCGGATTGATTTCAGAGGTGAGCTGGGAGAGTGGGTGGAACAGGTAGTTGCAGGAGGAGAGTCAGGCAAAGAAGTCCGAGTATGTGACTACGAGTGGGTATTGGATATCCGGCAGCAATGTATAGATGCGAATGTCGGTTTTTGGTTTAAGCAGACAGGGAGTTATTTATTAAAAGACGGACATGAGTATAAGGTTGCACGACAATTTCAACATTCGCAGGCGAGAAAGGCGGAGTTGAATTATACACCTGATAAATAAGAAATAAAGATTAATACAGATCTTTTTTACTGAAAGCGAGGGTTGCTTAGCAATCTTCGCTTTCGTTTTATTGAGTACAAAATACGGATAATCACGTCTTTTTATAAAGATATTGTGTAAATTTTAAATTATCCATATTAATGAAACAGATAAAACTGTTACTTCTTTTAGCTTCCGCCTCTGTTACGGGAGCACTTGCGCAAAGCAATGGATTGACGGATATGAGTCAGAGCCGTTTTGCGAAGATGGCGAATACCGGAATCAGTGCCGTACATTGGACAGATGGATTCTGGGGAGATCGCTTTCAGGTATTTAGCCGGACTTCCCTGCAAAGTATGTGGAATACCTGGAACACACCAGAAATATCCCACGGTTTCCGTAATTTTGAGATTGCCGCTGGTGTGTGTAAGGGTGAACATTGGGGACCTCCGTTCCATGACGGAGATATGTATAAATGGATGGAGGGTGTGGCTTCTGTCTATGCTGTCAATAAAGATCCGGAACTGGATAAGTTAATGGATAACTTTATTACTTGTGTCGTAAAAGCCCAACGTGCAGATGGTTATATACATACGCCTGTTGTTATCGAAGAACTGAATAAAGGTATTGACTCTCATGCATTAGGGGATCAGCATAAACAAACAGTCATCGGAACGAAAGTAGGTGACGAGAATGAAAAAGGAGCTTTTGCCAATCGGCTGAACTTTGAGACATATAACTTGGGACACCTGATGATGGCGGGTATTGTGCATCGTCGTGCCACCGGAAAGACTACTCTTTTTGATGCTGCCGTAAAAGCAACGGATTTTCTGTGCCACTTTTACGAAACGGCTTCTGCCGAACTGGCTCGTAATGCCATTTGCCCTTCACATTATATGGGAGTGGTCGAAATGTATCGTGCCACAGGAAATCCCCGTTATCTGGAACTTTCGAAGAACCTGATTGATATTCGCGGTATGGTGGAAAACGGAACGGATGATAATCAGGATCGTATTCCTTTCCGCGACCAATATCGTGCAATGGGGCATGCTGTACGTGCAAATTATCTGTATGCAGGAGTAGCGGATGTATATGCCGAGACAGGCGAACAACAATTGATGAAAAATCTGGCTAGTATCTGGAATGATATTGTCACCCGGAAGATGTACGTGACCGGAGCTTGTGGTGCTCTTTATGATGGAACGTCACCGGACGGGACTTGCTATGAGCCGGATAGTATTCAGAAGGTACATCAGAGCTACGGACGTCCTTATCAGTTGCCGAATAGTACAGCGCACAATGAAACATGTGCCAATATCGGAAATATGCTTTTCAACTGGCGTATGCTGGAAGTGACAGGGGATGCGAAATATGCTGACCTTGTAGAGACTTGTCTTTATAATAGTGTATTGAGCGGTATCAGTCTGGACGGAAAGAAATATTTCTATACCAATCCGCTTCGTATCAGTGCGGATCTTCCTTACACGCTTCGTTGGCCGAAGGAACGGACGGAATATATTAGTTGTTTCTGCTGCCCGCCGAATACATTGCGTACATTGTGTCAGGCACAGAATTACGCCTACACATTGAGTCCGGAAGGCATTTACTGTAACTTGTATGGTGCAAATACGCTGACTACGACTTGGAAAGACAAAGGAGAGCTGGCATTAACACAAGAGACGGATTATCCCTGGGAAGGAAAGGTACGTGTAACGTTGGATAGAGTTCCTCGTAAGGCAGGTGCTTTCTCGCTCTTCTTGCGTATTCCTGAATGGTGCGAAAAGGCTATGCTCACAGTGAATGGACAGCCGCTGCAAACCAATGCAAAGGCAAATTCGTATGCGGAAGTAAATCGTACATGGAAGAAGGGGGATGTAGTGGAGCTGGTGATGGATATGCCTGTCCGTTTGCTCGAAGCCCATCCGTTAGCAGAGGAGATTCGTAATCAGGTGGTCGTGAAGCGCGGGCCGTTGGTTTACTGTCTGGAAAGTATGGATATTGCAAACGGGGAAAAGATTGATAACGTATTGATTCCCGCTGATATAAAACTAACTCCGAAGAAAATCACAATTGAAGGCAGTCCGATTGTTGCACTTGAAGGAATGGCACGTCTGGCATCTGCAACTTCGTGGGAAGGAGTGCTTTACCGGCCGGTTGTTCAGGCTGAAAAGACAGTAAATATCCGCTTGATTCCTTATTATGCCTGGGGAAACAGAGGAAAGGGAGAAATGACTGTATGGATGCCTCTTGCCAGATAATCCGGATTGTTTATTATACAGAAATGAAAAAAAATCATGAAAAAGTTATTTGTAACGGCTATATGTATCTTGTGCAGCCACTGGCTATTGGCCGGTGAGATATGGATTTCTCCCAAGGGCAGTGACTTCAACGACGGAACTCGTCAATCTCCTAAAGCCACGCTGACTTCTGCCTTACGACAAGCACGAGAATGGCGCAGGACAGAGGATAACCGTATTCAAGGTGGAATCACAATCTATATGGAAGGTGGAACCTATGCCTTCTATGAACCGGTTTTTATCCGTCCGGAAGATAGCGGAACCAAGGAATCGCCCACAATCATTCGTTCGGTAGGCGATGAAAAGGTGATATTGAGTGGAGGAATCAGCATAAATGGCTGGAAGAAACAAGGGAAAGTTTGGGTAGCAGATGTCCCGGCATTTAATGGACGTCCATTGGATTTCCGCCAGTTGTGGGTGAATGGAAAAAAGGCAGTTCGTGCCCGTGATGTGGAGGATTTCGAAAAGATGAATCGCATTTGCAGTGTGGATGAGAAGAATGAAATTCTTTATGTGCCTGCAGTTTCCATTCGCAGACTTATTGATAATAAAGGGAATTTGAAAGCTAAATATGCCGAGATGGTATTACACCAGATGTGGTGTGTTGCCAATCTTCGGATTCGTTCAGTTGAAGTGCAGGGAGACAGCGCGGCAATACGTTTTCATCAACCGGAAAGCCGGATTCAGTTTGAGCATCCCTGGCCGCGTCCGATGGTGACGACGGACGGACATAATTCTGCTTTCTATCTGACAAATGCCCACGAATTGCAGGATGTACCCGGAGAATGGTATCATGATATAGATGCCCGTAAAGTATATTATTATCCACGGGAAGGAGAGAAGATGCAGGAGGCGGAAGTGATCGTGCCTGCCGTTGAGACATTAGTACGGGTGGAAGGAACTTTGGATCGTCCTGTGTGTCATATTCGTTTTGAGAAAATTACTTTTTCCTATACTACATGGATGCGTCCGTCAGAAAAAGGACATGTACCTCTTCAGGCAGGTATGTATCTGACAGATGGTTACCGGATTGATCCGAAAATGCAACGGGATTACTTGAATCATCCGTTGGATAACCAAGGATGGTTGGGACGTCCCGCAGCTGCTGTTCGTGTGGTTGCTGCAAGGCAGATTGATTTCGAACGTTGCCGGTTCGAGCATTTAGGCTCAACCGGATTGGATTATGAAGAAGCGGTGCAAGGCGGTGTTGTTCGTGGCTGTCTCTTCCACGATATTGCCGGAAATGGTCTGTTAGTCGGCAGTTTTTCTCCGGCTGCCCATGAAACGCATTTGCCATACGATCCTGCTGATCGTCGGGAAGTATGCACACAGCAACAAATCAATAATTGCTATTTCACGGAAATAGGCAATGAAGATTGGGGATGCCTTGCCATTGCTGCGGGATATGTAGGGGACATCAATATCGAGCATAATGAAATCAGTGAAGTGCCTTATAGTGGCATCAGCCTTGGTTGGGGATGGACGCAAACTGTGAATTGTATGCGTAATAACAGAGTACATGCCAATCTGATTCATCATTATGCGAAACACATGTATGATGTGGCAGGTATTTACACACTCGGTTCGCAGCCGAAAAGTTATGTAACGGAGAATTGCGTGCATAGTATTTATAAGCCGGGGTATGTACACGATCCTAATCACTGGTTCTACCTTTATACGGATGAAGGTTCTTCCTTTATCACTGTACGTGATAATTGGACAGAAGGAGAGAAGTATCTGCAAAATGCCAATGGTCCGGGAAATGTATGGGAAAACAATGGCCCGAAGGTGGATAGTGTTATTCGTGAACGTGCGGGACTGGAAGCAGGATATAAGGATTTACTAAATATCCAGTAGGTATTGACAAGTCATTTAACTGTAATACGTGATTCGTTCCACAGATATGGAACTAAAGGAAAACAATTGTAGAACTAAAGGGAAACAGATGTGGAACTAAACGTCAACCACTGTGGAACGAATTATTTCTTACGATTCAGTTTGTTAGTAATAGAAAGAAAAATGAAAAAGAAATATATGATATTGCTTAGTGCCTTGTCTTTGGCAAGCAGCACGTTTGCCCAGACCTGGATATGGTATCCGGGAGACTACGAAATCTGGCTGGGAAATCAAATGAATAACCGTCGTACGGAACGAGGTGCATTTTTTCCTCCTTTTTGGAAAACGGACAGTCATTATGTTGTCGTAGAATTCAGCAAGCAACTGAATCTTTCCGAGCCGGAAGAGATCTTTATTGCTGCCGAAGGAAAGTACAACGTCAAACTGGATGGAAAGCTCCAGTTCGGTATGCCGGAAACCATGTTGCTTCCGGCCGGAAAACATAATCTGAACATTAAAGTCTGGAATCAGGCTACTCCTCCCACTATTTATGTGAAGGGAAAAACAGTGAATTCAGACTCTTCCTGGCGTGTGACTTACGAAGATAAAGAATGGATTGACGAGAGCGGAAAAGCGAGTGACACATCTGCCACTATCTATATGGATGCCGGATGCTGGAACTTTGACGGAGCTACCCAACGTCCTTCCCAATTCAGTCTGATGCGTGAACCGCAGCAACCTGTTACGAAGTCAGAACAGCCCGAAGGAGGTATCCTTTATGATTTTGGAAAAGAAACATTCGGATTTATCACATTGAAGAATCTTTCCGGAAAAGGAAAAATAGAAATTTATTATGGTGAAAGCCCGGAAGAAGCAAAAGATAAAGCATATTGCGAAACATTGGACAAACTCTTGCTCGAACCGGGACAAGTGACCGACCTTGCTATCCGCAGCACTTCTCCTTTGAGTAATTCTGAAAACGAATATACATTGGAGAACAGCAAAGCCTTCCGTTATGTCTATGTAACTCACGAGCCGGGTGTACAGATTGGAGAAGTCTCCATGCAATATGAATATCTTCCTGAAGAATACCGCGGAAATTTCCGTTGCAATGATGAAGAACTGAATCGTATTTGGGAAGTTGGCGCATACACCATGCATCTCACTACCCGCGAATTCTTCATTGACGGTATCAAACGTGACCGTTGGGTATGGAGTGGCGATGCCATCCAAAGTTATTTGATGAATTATTATCTTTTCTTTGATAACGAATCCGTCAAACGTACAATCTGGTTGCTTCGTGGCAAGGACCCTGTGACCAGCCATAGTAATACGATCATGGATTATACTTTCTACTGGTTTCTTAGCGTATATGACTATTATATGTATAGTGGCGACCGTCATTTTGTTAACCAACTATATCCGCGTATGCAAACAATGATGGATTACGTGTTGGGACGTACCAATAAGAATGACATGGTAGAAGGTATGACGGGCGACTGGGTATTTGTGGACTGGGCAGACGGCTATCTGGATAAGAAAGGCGAACTCTCTTTTGAACAAATCTTATTTTGCAGAAGTCTGGAAACGATGGCTTTGTGTGCGGAATTGGTTGGAGATGCCAATGGCAAACAGAAATACGAGAAACTGGCTGCTGCGTTGAAGGAAAAGTTAGAACCTGCCTTCTGGAATAATCAGAAACAGGCATTTGTACATAACTGTGTCAACGGTCAGCAAAGTGATGCGGTCACCCGCTATGCGAATATGTTTTCTGTCTTCTTTCAATATTTGAATGAAGATAAGCAACAAGCCATTAAACAGTCTGTTCTGCTGAATGACAGTATTCTGAAAATAACAACTCCCTATATGCGTTTTTACGAACTGGAAGCCCTTTGTGCTCTTGGCGAACAGGATGCTGTAATGAAAGAAATGAAAGCCTATTGGGGTGGAATGTTGAAGGAAGGTGCTACCTCCTTCTGGGAAAAATATAACCCGGAAGAAACCGGAACGCAACATCTTGCCATGTATGGCCGTCCATACGGAAAGAGTTTGTGCCATGCCTGGGGAGCGAGTCCTATTTACCTGTTGGGCAAATATTATCTGGGAGTGAAACCTGTAAAAGAAGGATATAAAGAGTTTGCTATTGCTCCTGTGTTGGGAGGATTGAAATGGATGGAAGGCACTGTACCCACTCCGAATGGCAATATCCATGTCTATATGAACAGCAAAACGATGAAAGTGAAAGCAACAGAAGGGAAAGGCTATCTGACCATCAAAAGCTGTCGTCCACCTAAAGCAAATATCGGAACACCGGAAAAAGTGTCGGTAGGAGTATGGCGCCTCTGGATCGATTCACCTGAAGAAAGAATTGTTACCTATCATTTATAATACATTGTTAATTAGTTAGTGGAGTAGTCCTTGATTAACGGTTCCTCATTTTAATGGGGGATTGTTAATTGGGGACTTTTTTCGTAAATACCTCTAGGTTTTCTAAGGAATTTGCTACATTTGCTCTTCATAAAGAGAGAAACATTTAGTTCTTTTGGAAACAAGTAAACAAAATCCGAAGAATGAAAAACAAGATTGACCAATATACTGATACAGATGATGAGAAACTTTTCGCCTTGATTGAACAAGGTGATGAAGGAGCTTTCACCCAAGCCTATGAAAGGTATCATAAACTATTATATGTATTAGCCTATCGTTATTTAATGAGTTCTGATATGGCGGAAGATGTAGTGCAACATATCTTTAGCCGTTTGTGGGAATTTCGTTCAGAACTACGTGTGGGAATCAGCCTAAAGAACTATCTCTTTACGATGACAAAAAATCATGTCTTGAACTTGATTCGTAATGAAAACAGCGCGATTGCAAAGAACTATGAGATGGCACAAGCCGCTTCGCCTTACGAAGATAATCTGATAGAAAAACTGGAGAAAAAAGAGTTGATGTCCAGTTTTTATAAAGCTGTGGATATGCTTCCTGCACAAAAACGGGATATTTGCTTGATGAAGGTACAGGAGGAACTGACAAATCAGGAAATTGCGGAACGGATGAATCTATCCGTAAATACTATCAAGACGCATTATTCGGAAGCGTTGAAACTTCTCCGTATCCATCTAAGTAAGATGTTAATAATTGTTGCATTTACCACACTAATGACCTTTTTGAGTGTCCATTTAATAAAGTGATAAAAATGAATAGACCTACTGATAAACAAATAGAAGAAGTCCTGGCAGGAATTGCCAGCCCGGAAGATGCAAAATATGTGGCAGAGTGGTTTGCTACGGAAGAAGGTAGCGACTATCTTGAAGCTGCTATGACACAGGATTCCGAACTGATAAAAAATGAGTTTGCAGACTTGTATGTAGACCATGATATTCCTTCAAAGAAAATATTAGAACAGATACGGAAGAACATTCGCATCAAGAAGTTGAAGCGTGTCTGTTTCCGAGTTGCAGCCGTATTGATACCTGTTGTCTTAATTGTCGGACTTTATATACAACTGAACTCAAAAGTCGACCTGTTCGGCACTTCCGAATATGAGGAAGTGGTGGTAGATAAAGGAGAACGCATACAAATCATGTTTCAGGACGGAACAAAAGTATATATCAATTCTGATTCGAAACTAAGATACCCGAAGAAGTTTGCTTTGAACACCCGGGAAGTTTATCTTGAAGGAGAAGCCTATTTCGTAGTAGCTAAAAATAAGAACCGTCCTTTTATAGTCAATTTAAGTGGACCGGCAATTCATGTATTGGGAACTTCTTTCAATGTACAGGATTACCCGGAGAATAAGGATATAGTAGTATGTCTGGATGAAGGAAATATTAATCTTACCCTTCCTACGGAAAAGAAATACCCGGTGCAACCCGGCGAAAGATTAGTGTACAACAAAGATAACCAGCAGTGTACTATTTCCAAAATGAACGATATGCAACGCCTATCGATGTGGAAACAGAATGTGATAGTATTTAAAGATACCCCGTTGCCGGAAGTCATTAAAATATTGAACCGCTGGTATAATGTAGAGTTTAAAGTCGAAGATGAAAACGTTTTGAAGTATGTCTATACATTGACTTCGGACAATACATTATTAGAGAAAGTATTAATGGATTTAGAGAAAATCGCTCCGGTGAAGTTTGAGTATAATGAAGATAAGAAAGAAGTGATAGTAAAAATGAAATCTGTCTCTTATACACATCTGACGCT
>ENA-UALK01000532-UALK01000532.1-human-gut-metagenome-genome-assembly--contig:-NODE-532-length-13711-cov-6.960896_pt1 | contig 13711 bp, 7 predicted proteins | sample MGYA00243703_ERZ654476 | MGnify/ENA primary metagenome ERZ654476 (study PRJEB26926, sample SAMN06164821) | human gut metagenome | biome: ENVO:00009003; feature: ENVO:2100002; material: ENVO:00002003...
ACGAGATCAGCCTCGGTCTCGTGGGCTCGGAGATGTGTATAAGAGACAGCCCGAGTACAAGAAGCCCGAGCCCAAGGCCAACGACCGTGCTTATACCATCCAGCGGATGGAAGCCCATGTGTGGAGCATCGACGCGCCCTGGCTGGAGTATATCCTGGCCGGCAGCAATGTGGATGACTACGAGAGCCTGCAGTATTTCCAGACGCAGTCTTGCTGAGCAAAAAGCTGAATATGAAAAAAGAAATAATGAACTTCATTTGCAAACAATGAAGGAAATGGAAGTAGTCAATCAAAAACTGAAAAAGGCAAAGAACGTTGCAACAGAGGCTTTACAGACAGCTGAAAATGCAAATAAGGCGAAAACGGATTTCCTGTCTAATATGTCACATGATATTCGTACACCTATGAATGCAATCATTGGTATCACATCTTTGATCAGACATGATGCAGGTAATAAAGCAAAAGTTATAGAGTATGCAGATAAAATAGATATTTCATCACAGCATCTGTTGGGAATTATCAATGACGTTCTGGATATGAGCAAGATTGAGGCAGGAAAAACAGTCTTCAAATATTCTGACTTTTCTATTCTGGATCTTGTACAGGAACTTAACACTATATTTCATACTCAAATATATGAAAAGCAGCAGACCCTTACAATCATAAAAGAAAATATTCAGCATGAGTGGGTGAATGGGGATCAGGTTCACCTGATACAGATTTTCAGCAACCTGCTTTCCAATGCAGTGAAGTATACCCAGGAAGGTGGGGAAATTCAGTTCTTTGTAGAAGAATGTGAGACAAAGTCATCTGTCTATGCAAAGTACCGTTTCTTAGTTAGCGATAATGGTATGGGAATGTCGGCAGATTTCAAAGATACGATTTTTGATGCGTTTACCCGAGAGGAAAGCTCCCTGACGAATAAGATACAGGGAACCGGACTTGGAATGGCTATTACTAAGAACCTGGTTGAGGCAATGGGAGGTACCATTGATGTGGAGAGTGAATTGGGACAGGGAAGCTGTTTTGAGGTTCTCATGGATCTGAAAATTGCAGAGGATAGAACAGTTGCTCTGGCGGCACAAGAAGAAACAGATGAGCAGGATGGTAATATCCTTCAAGGAATGAGATTCCTGTGTGCAGAGGATAATGAGCTGAACGCAGAGATCCTGACGGAACTGTTAAAGATTGAAGGTGCGGAATGTACCATCTGTGAAAATGGCGAAGAGATTTTGAAAGCATTTGAACAGTCTGCTCCAGGTGATTATGACATGATCCTGATGGATGTGCAGATGCCTGTTATGAATGGCTATGAGGCGACGAGGGCAATCCGCAGAAGTTCCCATGAACTGGCAAAGACGATACCGATTATTGCCATGACTGCCAATGCATTCTCAGAAGACATTCAGCATTCCCTTGCGGCTGGCATGAATGCACATGTTTCAAAACCGGTTGAGATGAAGGTGCTGGAAAAGACGATCAGAAGCATAAAATCCGGCGGGGGGGGGTACCGAACCGCAGGTCACTGTACAGTGACGAATGGAAAGTAACCGGACATAGAAGAATCAAAAAGGATAGTTAGGGATGGACAGAAAATGAAAGGAAAAAGAGTGATTGCAGGCATTCTGCTTGTGGGAATTTTAGCAACTGCCCTGGCAGGGTGCAAAAATGCAGATGTTACTAAAAAAGAAAGAGAAAAGCCCGTTATCACCCTGGGCAGTGACAGTTATCCGCCATACAATTATCTGAATGAAGATGGAATCCCCACAGGAATTGATGTGGAACTGGCTACAGAAGCTTTCAGAAGAATGGGGTATCAGGTGGATGTTGTCCAGATCAACTGGGAGAAGAAAAAAGAACTGGTAGAAAGCGGAGAGATCGACTGTATTATGGGCTGTTTTTCCATGGAAGGACGCCTTGACGATTACCGCTGGGCAGGACCCTACATAGCAAGCCGCCAGGTAGTTGCTGTAAATGAGAGCAGTGATATCTATAAACTAAGTGATCTGGAGGGAAAGAACCTTGCCGTCCAGTCCACAACCAAACCGGAAGGCATCTTTCTGAACCGGACAGATGAAAGGATCCCCAAACTGGGCAATCTGATCAGTCTTGGGCACAGGGAACTAATCTATACCTTTCTGGGAAAAGGATATGTAGATGCAGTTGCTGCACATGAGGAATCCATTGTCCAGTACATGAAGGATTATGATGCAAGCTTCCGTATCCTGGAAGATCCGCTGATGGTGGTCGGGATAGGTGTTGCTTTTGCAAAAGAGGATGACAGAGGAATTTGTGAGCAGATGGATCAGACGCTGGAAGAAATGCGTCAGGATGGCACATCCCTGAAAATCATTAAAAAATATCTGGATGATCCCCAGAAGTATCTGGAGGTGGATAATCTTGGATATTAGGAGAAGAATAAAAGTAAAGCGATTCTGGATATTCGGCATTCTGCTTGGAATCTGTGTGACTGCAGCTTCCCTGTATTACTTTTTTCAGGCAGAGAAAAAGGAAGCAGAGAACAGGATGGTGAAAACTGTAAACTATGTCAAAGTGCAGTGTTCCACCTACACCCATTATAATGAAGCTTCGGAATCTAAAAGTCTCCTCCGCGCCATTGAAAGTGCCAGACAGATGAGTACGAATATCGACATGGAAACAGAAAACGGCTGCCGGTTAAGCCAGGAGTTTCTGAAAGAAAATCTGCAGACCCTCTGGGTGGATGGTATCCTTGTGCTGGATGCAGAGGGAAAGACAGTCTGCAAATACAGCATGGATGAGGCTCTGACCAATGAGATCACAGATTATCTGCAAAAAGACATTATCATGGATTTTACCGGATATGAAGAAAGATCTTATTCGGAACGGATTGACCGAGAAGACGGATCACGTATCGACATTGCAGCCTGTGCCAGAAAAGATGCACCAGGTATGGTTGCAATTTATTATTACACATCTCCGGAATTTGTCAGAAATTATACCCTGACAATACAGAACCTTTTAAATGGCTATAGCACTCAGAAAGATGGAACGATTATTGTTGCAGATAAGGGAACCATCGTTGCCAGCAACGATGAAAGCCTGCTGGGACAGGATACTGCCGGCAATCAGGTTGTCCAGGCAATGAAAGAGCATACAGACAGTCAGCATATTTTTCATTTAAAAAATGAAGGAACCAGATGTTATGGAATCATGCTGAAGCAGCGGGATTATTATATTTATGCCTATCTTCCGGATACGGAAGTATTCCGTAACCTGCCGCTAAGTGTAACAGCTGTCGTTTTTCTTTATTTACTCATATTCGGTATATTCTGCTTCTGGGGTTACAGAGCGGATCTGGCACACCGGAAACAGGAACAGGAAAAAGATGAAAAATATAAAGCAGAACTTCTGAGAACAGCAAAAAAAGCAGAAGCAGCCAATGAGGCAAAAACCGAGTTTCTGCAGCGAATGAGCCATGATATCCGGACACCGATCAATGGAATCTGCGGCATGATCAATGTGGCAGACTATTATGCAGACAATATGGAGAAACAGACGGAATGCAGGGCAAAGATCAAAGAGGCATCTCATCTGTTGCTGGAACTGATAAACGAGGTTCTGGACATGAGCAAGCTGGAGTCAGATGAAGTGGTTCTGGAAGAAATCCCATTTAATCTGAACAGTATTTCTGAGGAAATACTGGGTGTGATCGAACATATGGCTACAGAGCAGAATATCCGGATCATTTGGGAAGAGAAAGAAGTTACACACTGGAATCTTATTGGAAGTCCGGTGCATGTGAAACGGATTCTAATGAATATTTTGTCTAATGCGGTGAAATATAACAAAGAAAACGGATATGTCTATATCAGCTGTCGGGAAATCCCATCGAAACAGACAGCAATGACCACATTGGAATTTGTCTGCAGAGACACCGGAATTGGAATGACAGAGGCATTCCAGAAACGCATTTTTGAACCATTTGCACAGGAACATGCAGGAAGCCGCACAAAATTCGCCGGAACAGGGCTGGGAATGCCAATCACAAAAAAACTGGTGGAAAAAATGAGCGGAACCATTTCCTTTGAAAGTAAAGAAGGCACAGGGACTACATTTGTGATCCGGATTCCATTCCGGATTGACACAGATATGAAGGACAGGACTGAAGCTGAAGAAAAAACGGAAACTTCTATCCATGGACTCCATGTTCTTCTGACAGAGGATAATGAGCTGAATATGGAGATTGCAGAATTTGTGCTTCAGAATGAAGGCGCTGTGGTGACAAAAGCATGGAATGGACAGAAGGCTGTTGACATATTCAGAAAAAACAGACCTGGAGAATTTGATGCTATTCTTATGGATATTATGATGCCTGTCATGAATGGATATGAAGCAGCAAAGATGATCCGCTCTCTGGACAGAGAGGATGCAAAAGTGATACCGATCATTGCCATGACAGCAAACGCGTTCACTGAGGACAAAATGAGAGCAAAGGAAGCAGGAATGGATGAACATATTGCCAAGCCTGTTGATGGGAAATTATTAGTAAAAGTGATCAATGAGTTAGTAAAACGCGATCAGAGGGAGAAGTTATAATGAAAAAGAAAAAATGGAACAAGTTAGTTTCTGTGCTTTTGGCGATGGTGACAGCCGTATCACTTCTGTCTGGCTGCGGCGGGAAAAGTGCGGAAAAAGAAGATGCAGAAACCATCACAGTGTATTTATGGAGCACAAAGCTGTATGAAAAATATGCGCCATACATCCAGGAACAGCTTCCGGATATCAACGTTGAATTTGTAGTAGGCAATAATGATCTGGATTTCTATCGTTTTCTGAATGAAAACGGCGGATTGCCGGATATTATAACCTGCTGCAGGTTTTCCCTCCATGATGCAAGCCCCCTGAAGGACAGTCTGATGGATCTTTCCACAACCAATGCTGCAGGTGCTGTCTATGATACCTACCTTAACAATTTCAAAAATCAGGATGGCAGCGTAAACTGGCTTCCTGTGTGTGCAGATGCCCATGGCTTTGTAGTGAACAAAGATCTTTTTGAAAAGTATGATATTCCTCTTCCAACGGATTATGAAAGCTTCGTTTCTGCCTGCCAGGCATTTGATGAGGTGGGTATCCGTGGGTTTACTGCAGACTATTACTATGATTATACCTGTATGGAAACACTGCAGGGTCTGTCTGCATCAGAGCTGTCTTCTGGGGATGGACGTAAGTGGCGTACCATCTACAGTGACCCGGACAATACAAAGAGAGAAGGTCTGGACAGTACCGTCTGGCCGGAGGCTTTTGAACGTATGGAGCAGTTTATTCAGGATACAGGGCTGAGCCAGGATGATCTGGATATGAATTATGATGATGTGGTTGAGATGTACAAAAGTGGTAAGCTTGCCATGTATTTCGGCAGTTCTGCCGGTGTAAAAATGTTCCAGGATCAGGGCATTAACACAACATTCCTGCCATTCTTTCAGCAGAACGGCGAAAAGTGGCTGATGACTACACCATATTTCCAGATAGCTTTAAACCGTGACCTGACAAAGGATGAAACACGTCGGCAGAAAGCAATGAAGGTACTGAACACAATGCTTTCAGAGGATGCGCAGAACCGGATCATTTATGATGGGCAGGATCTGTTAAGCTATAGCCAGGATGTGGATTTCAGGCTTACGGAATATCTGAAGGATGTGAAACCTGTGATCGAAGAAAACCATATGTATATCCGTATTGCGTCAAATGACTTTTTTTCCATTTCCAGGGATGTGGTGTCTAAGATGATCTCAGGAGAATATAATGCAGAGCAGGCTTATCAGTCATTTAATTCCCAGCTTCTTGAAGAAAAATCCACTTCTGAGGATATTGTGTTGGATTCAAAGAAAACTTATTCCAATCGTTTCCATACCAGCGGAGGCAATGAAGCCTATTCTGTTATGGCAAACACTTTGCGCGGTATTTATGGGACGGATGTGCTGATTGCAACAGGAAACAGCTTTACAGGAAATGTACTGAAGGCCGGTTATACAGAAAAAATGGCAGGCAACATGATTATGCCAAACGAGCTTTCCGCTTACAGCAGTGAGATGAGCGGGGCAGAACTGAAGGAAACGGTCAGAAACTTCGTAGAAGGCTACCAGGGAGGCTTTATCCCCTTTAACCGCGGCTCTCTGCCTGTGTTCAGCGGTATTTCTGTAGAAATCAAGGAAACGGATAATGGTTATACATTGAGTAAAGTTACAAAGAATGGAAAACAGATTCAGGACAAGGATACTTTTACTGTGACCTGCCTTGCAGCACCACAGTATATGGAAGCTTATCCGGCAGAGAAAAATATTGTATTTGATGGAGGGGATACCTCTGTGGAAGATACCTGGACAACATATGTTTCAGATGGTAATGCCATTCTTGCAGAGCCTGAAGACTACATTACTCTGAGGTGAGAAGAATGGATGTTAAGAATCATAATACAAACAGAAAGAAACGGGTTGTGAGAAAACGATGGAATGCAGCAGTTCTTATTGCCCTATTTGTTGGAATCCTTTTGACTGTTTTCCAATATTTGGGGTTTGTATCGAAGACTGTTTATGAGGAAAGTGTTTCTCACCTGACAGAAATTTTTCATCAGTCTGATAATATGCTAAGTGAGCTGACAAATAAGAATCTGACTTATCTCCATATATGGGGGGAATATTTGCAGAACACTTCCGATGAAAGTGAAATTCGTGAGTATATAGAGAAAGCACAGGAAGATGCAGGCTTTTTAGATTTTTATTTCCTGTCAGCGGACGGGAACTATAAGATGGCAACAGGTGAAACCGGGTATCTGGGATTGCAGGAAAATATTGAAGATGAGATCCGGCAGGGAAATGATGTGATAACCAATGCAACGGTTCCCGGAAAATCCCAGCTCCTTGTTTTTGCTACTCCCAGGCCTCATGGAAGTTATCAGGGCTTTGAATATGATGCCATTGCCATTGCCTATGAAAACTCTGATATCGTAAATGTGCTGAATATTTCTGCTTTCAATGGAAATGCCCAGAGTTATGTGGTTCATCCGGATGGCCGTGTTGTTGTGGATCATTCTTCTGAGGCATGGGGAGAGGTGTATAATTTCTTTGGGATTCTGAGAGAACATTCCAATATGTCTGAAAAAGAGATCCTTAAACTTTCAGAAGAGTTTAAGGAAGGACATACAGATGCAATGCTGATAAATCTGGATGGAGAGGATTACTATCTGGTCTATGAGAAATCCAAACCTCAGGACTGGATCTTTCTGGGACTTGTCCAGGCTGATATCGTCAATGCAAGTATGAATGTTCTGCAGCGTAGCACTGTGCTGCTTGTAAGTGCAGTAGCGGTGTGTATTGCCGGTCTTTTTATTGGAATTATTCTCCGGAAAAACAGGGTAAACCTGAAGAGAAAGGATACGGAGATCCTGTACAGGGACGAATTGTTTCAAAAGCTGTCAATGAATGTAGATGACGTTTTCCTGATGCTGGATGCAAAAACATATCAGGCAGATTACGTCAGTCCCAATGTGGAAAAACTGCTGGGAATTACAGTAGAACAGATTCGTAAAGATATTTGTGTCCTTGGGAAACTGCATCCCGGGGACGTTGAAGATCCGGAGAAGAAGTATCTGGAAGAAATCCAGGTTCATGAGCAGCAGGAATGGGATCTTGAATATGTTCATCAGAAAACAGGAGAACACCGCTGGTTTCATAACGTTGCAATGGGCAGCGAGGTAAACGGAAAAAAGAAATATATCCTGGTTCTGTCAGATCGTACCTCTGATAGAAAAATGAATCAGGCCCTTTCTGAGGCGGTCCGCGCTGCGGAGACTGCAAACAAGGCAAAGAGCACCTTCCTTTCCAATATGTCTCATGATATCCGTACACCAATGAATGCGATCATTGGTTTTACTACACTGGCTGTAAGCAACATTGATGATAAAGAAAGGGTTCGGGATTATCTGGGTAAGATTCTTTCCTCCAGTAATCATCTGCTCTCACTGATCAATGATATCCTGGATATGAGCCGTATTGAGAGCGGGAAAATCCATCTGGAAGAGACGGAAGTCAGTCTGTCAGAGGTTCTTCATGATCTGAAAACCATTATCAGCGGACAAATCCATGCGAAACAGTTAGAGCTTTACATGGATGTCATGGATGTTACCAATGAGGATGTTTATTGTGACAAGACCAGGCTGAATCAGGTACTGCTGAATCTTTTGTCCAATGCGATCAAGTTTACTCCTGCAGGCGGAACCGTTTCTGTCCGGCTGAGAGAGTATCCGGGTACACAGAGAGGCTGTGAACTGTACGAAATCCGGGTAAAGGATAACGGAATCGGCATGAGTCAGAAATTTGTACAGAAGATCTTTTCTCCTTTTGAGAGAGAGCGGACTTCCACTGTAAGCAGGACTCAGGGTACAGGACTGGGTATGGCTATCACCAAGAACATCGTGGATATGATGGGCGGAACCATTGAGGTTCAGACAGAACAGGGCAAAGGTACTGAATTTATTATCCGTCTGCCATTGCGGATTCAGCCTGAGAACCACCGTATAGAGAAAATCGCAGAGCTGGAAGGTCTGAAAGCATTGGTAGTAGACGATGATTTCAATACCTGTGACAGTGTGACTAAGATGCTTGTGAAGGTTGGAATGCGTTCGGAATGGACACTTTCCGGTAAGGAGGCTGTTCTCCGTGCACGGCAGTCTGTGGAAATGGGGGATGCATTCCATGCTTATATTATTGACTGGCGTCTGCCTGATATGAACGGCATTGAAGTTACCCGTCAGATTCGCAGTCTTGGTGATGATACGCCGATCATTATCCTGACTGCTTACGACTGGTCAGATATTGAAGTGGAAGCCAGGGCAGCAGGGGTGACTGCGTTCTGTGCCAAGCCTATGTTTATGTCAGATATCAGAGAGACTCTGATGGCTGCAATCGGCCAGAAGCAGGCCGGGGCAGAGGATAATATTCTTCCGGCAGCAGATTTAGATTTCAGAGGCAGGCGCATACTGCTTGTGGAAGATAATGAACTGAACAGTGAAATTGCAGTAGCGCTCCTTAGTGAATATGGTTTTCGGGTTGATACAGCGGAAGATGGAGCAGAGGCTGTGGAGAAAGTTAAGAATTCAACACCAGGTGATTATGATCTGGTGCTTATGGATGTGCAGATGCCTGTAATGAACGGATATGAGGCTACTGAGCGGATCCGTTCACTGGATGATCCTTCACTGGCGGGAATTACAATTCTTGCCATGACTGCCAATGCTTTTGACGAAGACAAAAAGAAAGCACTGGCATGTGGTATGAATGGATTTCTATCCAAACCAATTGTTATAGAGGAACTGATCAGTACATTACAAAACAGTCTGGGGTAAGTTTTCTGTTTGAACTGTGATAATGGGATATGAAAAGTGGTTTGATGAAAGCAAGGAGGAGCAACGAATGATTTGTGGAATGACGTATTTTCAGATATGTCTGTATTTTCTTATTTATTCTTTTGGCGGCTGGGTTGTTGAAGTTATTTTTCATGCAGTAGCGTTGGGAAAAGTTATAAACAGAGGTTTCCTGAATGGACCGGTTTGCCCGGTATATGGATTTGGGGTGCTTTCTGTTTTTGCTTTGCTCAATACAATTCAGGGCAGCGGGCGTCAGATGAGTGATGGAATGATTTTTGTGTTTGGAATTGTTCTGGCAACTGCGGTGGAGCTGGTTGCAGGCTGGCTGCTGGATGTGTGTTTCCACGCAAGATGGTGGGATTATTCAGATAAACCCTTTAATTTTCATGGCTACATTTGCCTGGAGTTTTCTCTGATCTGGGGACTGGCTATCGTTATGGTAGTAAAAGTTTTCCAGAAGTATGTAGAGGCACATGCGTTACATACACCTGCAACCTGGGAGTGGATTGTGATAGCAGTTTTGTATGCTGTGTATCTGACAGATTTTATTGTGACGGTAGCAGTGATCCAGGGACTGAATAAAAAGCTTACCAGACTGGATAAGGTTCGCTCAGATTTGAGAATTGTAAGTGATAAACTGAGTGATACACTGGCTACGACTACGATTGGCACAGCACAGAAAGTGGGAGAAGGAAAGGTTCAGGCAACTCTTGCAGCAGCAGAACTGCGTGATGCAACTGCCGCACAGCGAGAAAAATCTATCGAAATGCTTCGTATAAAAAGAGCGGAGCTTCAGGCTCAGTTTGAGGAACTGTCCAGTTCTATTACCAATCATACCGTTGTCGGTCAGGGGCGTATCATCAAGGCATTTCCGAAGATGCAGCACAGAGACTATTCCGAACTGATTCAGGAGCTGAAAAAGAGATTAAAATAGATTAAAATGCAGAGGGAGGCTTCAGGTGAACAGACAGGCAGTACAAACCTTAAAGACTTATTTTGGATATGATACATTCAGAGAAGGGCAGGAGAGTGTTGTGGAGTCCATTCTGGAACACCGGGATGTGCTTGCAATCATGCCGACAGGAGCCGGAAAATCCATCTGTTATCAGGTACCGGCACTGATGCTGTCAGGAATTACGATTGTAATTTCTCCTCTGATCTCACTGATGCAGGATCAGGTAAAGGCTTTGAATGAAGCGGGAATACATGCCGCATTTATCAATTCTTCACTGTCGGAAAGTCAGATTAGCAAGGCGTTGTACTTGGCAGCAGGAGGAAGATACAAAATTATTTATGTTGCACCGGAACGTCTGGAAAATTATGAGTTTCTGGAATTTGCCAGACAGGTGGAGATTTCCATGGTGACAGTGGATGAGGCACATTGTATTTCACAGTGGGGACAGGATTTCAGACCAAGCTATGTCAAAATCGTAGACTTTGTAAAAAATCTTCCCGGTCGTCCGATCGTCAGTGCTTTTACCGCAACTGCAACAGAGGAAGTAAAGAACGACATTCTCTGTACTTTAAATCTGGAAGATCCGAAAGTAGTGATCACCGGGTTTGACAGAAAGAATTTATATTACAGCGTGGAAAATATCCGGCGAAAAGACGATTTTGTGATGGATTACATAGACAGACACCCAACAGAGAGCGGGATTATTTACTGCTCTACAAGAAAAAATGTGGACAATCTTTTTGAACTGCTTTTCCAAAAAGGAGTTGCTGTTACCAGATATCATGCAGGACTGAATAATGAAACCAGAAAAAAGAATCAGGATGATTTCATTTACGACAGAACCCCCGTTATTATTGCAACAAATGCATTTGGAATGGGGATTGATAAATCCAATGTGAGATATGTGATCCATTACAATATGCCACAGAGTATGGAGAATTATTATCAGGAGGCAGGACGTGCAGGGCGTGACGGAGAGAATTCCCAGTGCGTTCTATTGTTTTCTGCACAGGATGTTATAATCGACCGAATGCTTCTGGATAACAAAGATTTTTCCGATGTGGATGAAGAGGATGAATTTCTCATTCGTCAGCGGGATATACGAAGGCTTCAGATCATGGAAGGATATTGTAAAACAACAGGATGTCTGCGAAATTATATTCTGGAGTATTTCGGTGAAAAGACCTTCGGTCCCTGTGATAATTGTGGAAATTGTCACAGAGAATACCATGAGACAGATATGACCAGAGAGGCGAAGTGGGTAGTGAACTGTGTAGCTGAGACGAGAGGAAGGTATGGACTGACAATTGTGATTGGTACTCTGCTGGGGGCTAAGAGAGCCCGGTTGAGGGAGCTTGGAGCAGATAAGTATAAATCTTATGGAGCATTGAATGATCACAGTGAGGCAGAACTCAGGGCACTGATCAGCCAGATGACTGAGATGGGATATCTCTATCAGACACAGGAACGTTACAGTGTGCTGAAACTGGGCGATATTTCTTCGCTAAGAGATGAAAATACTCACGTGATCATGCGTACTTACGAGGAAAAAGAACCGGATAAAAAGAAAAAGCCCCAGAAATCTGTCAGAAAACGCAGTACAGATGCGCTTACGGCAGCAGGTTACGATTTATTTGAAGCCCTGCGGAAACTTCGTCTGGAAATTGCAAAAGAGGAAGCCATGCCTCCATATATCGTGTTCAGTGATAAGACGCTGATAGATATGTGCATCAAATGTCCATCAAATGAAGAAGAAATGCTGGAGGTTTCCGGTGTGGGCGAGAATAAGCTAAAGAAATACGGTCAGAGATTTCTGGAAGAGATACAGAAGTTCTGCCTGGAACGTCCGAATGCGGTTTTGAGTATGTCGGAAGATGAAAATGGTAATCCCTGAGAACAAAGGTTGGAAAACAGATGAATATAGAAAAATATACGGAAGAATTAATCACATTGAGACATTACTTTCATCAACATCCGGAGCTGGCACTTCAGGAAGTGGAGACGTCTGCATATATCCGGAAATATTTGGAGAAACTGGGATATGAGATTGTGCCGATAGAACCTACAGGATTGATCGCGGAACTTCCATCTCTGAGAAACAGGGAGAAACTGGTTGTACTCAGGGCGGAGATGGATGCATTGCCCATACAGGAGCAGACAAATCTGCCATATGCATCAGTAAATCAGGGATGTATGCATGCCTGCGGTCACGATATGATCCTGGCAGCAGCACTGATCCTTGCAAAAATTGTGTCAGAAGAGCAAAGAATGCAGGAAAGTTTTCCGGTCAGACTCCGGTTCCTTTTTGAACCTGCAGAGGAGATTGGTGAAGGTGCAAAAAGAATGCTTCAGGCCGGAGCATTAGAGAATCCGAAAGCAGATGCATTTCTGATGTTTCATTACGCAGCGGACATGACATTTGGAATGGCAGTGCATCAGGGACAGGCATCTTCCATGATCAACAGTATGCAGATTCATGTTCATGGAAAATCCAGTCACTGGTGTGAAGCGGATAAGGGGATTGATGCAATTTATGCAGCTGCTCAAGTGATAAGTGCCATTCATGATCTGAATGAAAGTTTTGGAAAACAGCATCCGGATGCAGGAAAATATATTGTGGGTACGGGTACGATCCATGGCGGTGAATATACGAATATTATTGCAGACCATGTGGTATTAAACGGAAATATACGCGCAGTTCATGAAGAAACTTACATGGCACTTGAGCACGAGCTGGAGAGAAATCTGCAGGAAATTGAAAAGCAGACTGGCACACAGATCCGTATGGAATTTCCAAAAGATCCGGTATATGCGTTTGCCAATGATGAGGAACTTACAGAGACAGCAAAGGTAGTGGGTGCAGAAGTATTCGGAGATAAATTTGTTCTGGAAGGAGAAGATGAGTTGTTTCTTTCCGGTGACAACGCATACAGATATTTCAGAGAAACCAGAGGACTTTTCACAGTATTTCTTGCGGGAATACCAGGAGAGAATCATCCTCTGCATCATCCGAAATTTCAATTGGATGAGAGAATACTGCCGTACAGTGTGGAGACATTGTATAAGATTATAACTACATTATGAGTATTGCAATTTTGGAAAATAATGAATTGTGATGTGGTTCAGCAGAGCGTGAAATTCTACTGAACTGGATTAATATATTATTTACGCAGATTGCTATGGAAGGAACGTCAGCAGGATGGATAATTTGTATCTGTTCTGCTGTTTTTTGAGTATACTCGTAATAATTTCAGAGAATACTGTAAATTAACCAAATTAAGTAAGCCCTGCTTCAATTGAGGATATCCACCTGCTGTCTCTTATACACATCTCCGAGCCCACGAGACCGAGGC
>ENA-UALK01000533-UALK01000533.1-human-gut-metagenome-genome-assembly--contig:-NODE-533-length-13684-cov-3.780688_pt1 | contig 13684 bp, 11 predicted proteins | sample MGYA00243703_ERZ654476 | MGnify/ENA primary metagenome ERZ654476 (study PRJEB26926, sample SAMN06164821) | human gut metagenome | biome: ENVO:00009003; feature: ENVO:2100002; material: ENVO:00002003...
AGCCTCGGTCTCGTGGGCTCGGAGATGTGTATAAGAGACAGCTCCGTGAAATACCGACTATGAGTTGAAACAATGAAAGCGAAAAAGGAGGAACACAAGTATGTCCATGGTAACACTGGGAAGTACAGGAATCTGTGTAAACAAGAACGGCTTCGGCGCGCTGCCGGTACAGCGTGTCACGAAAGAAGACGCTGTTTATCTGCTGCGCAAAGCGTATGACGGAGGCATCCGCTTTTTTGATACCGCGCGTGCATACAGCGACAGCGAGGAAAAATTAGGCGCAGCGTTTGAGGGAATGCGTGAGAAGGTCTTTATCTCTACGAAGACGATGGCAAAGGATGTGGAGGGCTTCTGGAAGGATCTGGAGACAAGCCTTTCCCTTTTGAAGACGGATTACATCGATATCTATCAGTTCCACAATCCGTCCTTCTGTCCTAAGCCGGGAGATGGAACCGGCCTGTATGAGGCGATGCTGGAAGCAAAAGCACAGGGAAAAATCCGCCACATCGGTATCACGAACCACCGCATGAGCGTGGCAGAGGAGATCATCGAGTCCGGTCTTTACGAGACGCTGCAGTTCCCGTTCTGCTATCTGGCAACGGACCGTGAGAAAGCACTGGTACAGGGATGCAAAGAGAAAAATATCGGCTTTATCGCAATGAAAGCGCTTTCGGGCGGGCTGATCACAAACTCCGCGGCTGCATATGCTTTTGAAGACCAGTACGACAACGTGCTTCCGATCTGGGGCGTCCAGAGAGAAAAAGAGCTGGACGAGTTCTTAAGCTACATTGCCTGTCCGCCTGCCATGACGGATGAAATCAAGACGATCATCGAGAAAGACCAGAAAGAGCTCTCCGGCAACTTCTGCCGCGGCTGCGGTTACTGTATGCCATGTCCGGCAGGCATTGAGATTAACACCTGCGCGCGCATGAGCCTGCTTCTGCGCCGTTCCCCGTCCGCCAACCAGCTCACCGAGCGCGGCCAGGCGATGATGAAGAAAATCGAAGGTTGTCTCCACTGCGGCGCCTGCATGAAGAAATGTCCCTACGGTCTGAATACGCCGAAGCTTCTCGAAGAGAACTACGAAGATTATAAAAATGTACTGGCAGGAAAAACACTGGTATGAGTAATCTGATCTTCAGCCTGAACGCGACGATGCCGATCTTCCTGACAATGATTTTGGGACTTTTCTTTCGAAAGGTTGGTATTCTGGACGAATCGTTCACAAGCAAAATGAACAAATTTGTGTTTAAAATCGCACTCCCGGTGCTGCTGTTCCAGGACCTGTCGGATTCTGATTTCTCCGCTGTGTGGGATATCAAATTCGTTCTGTTCTGCTTCTTTGCAACACTGCTCTCAATTCTTGCGGTATGGGGACTTTCCCATCTCTTAAAAGAGAGAAGTGCAAGAGGCGAATTTATCCAGGCGGCGTACCGGAGCAGTGCGGCGATCCTTGGTATTGCCTTTATCCAGAATATCTACGGAAATTCCGGCATGGCGCCGCTGATGATCATCAGCAGTGTGCCGCTGTATAATATCATGGCGGTTGTCGTTCTTGCAGTATTCCGTCCGGAACGGGAGGAGATCACGGCAGATTTTGTGAAAAAGACGGCGAAAAATATCGTGACAAACCCGATTATCCTCGGGATCGCTGCAGGACTTCTCTGGTCGGTGCTTCGCATTCCAAAGCCGGTGATTCTGCAGAAAACGGTGCAGAATATTGCGGTACTTGCAACGCCGCTCGGCCTGATTGCGATGGGTGCGTCGTTTGAGGCAAAGAGCGCGGCAAAGAATATCCGGCCGTCGATTGCTGCAGCTGCGATTAAGCTGGTCGGTCTTGCAGCTGTCTTTCTGCCGATCGCCGTGATACTTGGCTTCCGTCAGGAAAAATTGGTGGCAATCCTTGTGATGCTGGGTTCCGCAACGACGGTGAGCAGTTTTATCATGGCGAAAAATATGGGTCATGAGGGAAGTCTGACGGCAAACACCGTTATGCTCACAACGTGCGGCAGTGCCTTTACGCTGACGTTCTGGCTGTATCTGATGAAAACGCTGGCGTTTATCTAACCGGATTGCGAATATCCGCTTTGATTTTCAGTACACCAAAAGCGTGTCCGGGATTTTGTCCGGGCACGCTTTTATCAATCATAAAAATCAGAAAAAGAGGGAAAAGAATGGACTTCAAAAATGCGGTCAAAGCATTACAGATTGGAAAAAAGGAAGGAAAAAAATTCCGCCTTTCTACGGAATTTGGGAAAAATCCGGAAGAAGAGCTCCCGTTTCCGGAATATCCGCGTCCGCAGATGCGCCGGGAAAACTGGACAAATCTGAACGGATGGTGGGAGTATGCGTTCACGGAAACGCAGAAAATGCCAAAACAGCGGGACGGAAAAATTCTCGTTCCGTTTTCCCCGGAGTGCGATGCGTCCGGCGTGAAGCGGCAGCTGCTTCCAAAAGAATATCTGTGGTACTTCCGCACGATTCAGCTTCCCAAAATTCCTGCCGGAAAACGGCTGCTGCTGCAGTTCGGCGCCGTGGATCAGGATGCGGTAATTTACTGCAACGGAAAGCGTGCCGGAGGCCATCTCGGCGGGTATCTTTCTTTTTCAGTGGATCTTACGCCGTATCTCAAAACGGGAGAGAACGAGCTTGCCGTCAAGGTGCGCGATGAGACGGACACGGACTGGAAGGGCCGCGGAAAGCAGAGCCTTACCCCGGGCGGCATGTTTTACACCGCGCAGAGCGGCATCTGGCAGAGCGTCTGGATGGAATGGGTGCCGGAGACGTATCTGGAACGCATCGTGATCACGCCGGAATATGATACGGCGAGCGTAAAAGTACGGGTTTTCCTCAACGGACCGGATGCGGGACTGACGAAAAAAATTACGGTGCGGGAGAGCGAAGCGCCGGATGCGAAGGTGATCTGCGTCCGGGAGACGAGAGAAAACGAGGCGGAGCTGATTCTCGGTAATTTTGCAGGCTGGAGCCCGGAACATCCGCATCTCTATGGGGTTTCCATTGAAGCGGGAGAAGACCGCATCGAGAGTTATTTCGGCATGCGCAAATTCGGCATTGGAAAAGATGAGAAAGGAATCACGCGTCTTCTCTTAAACGGAAAGCCGTATTTCCAGAACGGTGTCCTCGACCAGGGTTATTGGCCGGAAAGCTTCTACACGCCGCCGTCCGATGAGGCGATGGTTTATGACATTAAGACGGCCAAACGCCTCGGTTTCAATATGATCCGGAAACACCTGAAAGTTGAGTGCGCAAGATGGTATTCCCACTGCGACCATATCGGTATGCTGGTGTGGCAGGATATGATCAACGGCGGCGGCCGGTCGATTCAGACGTTCCTTTTGTACCTTCCGACCGTACTGCCGTTTGTGACAACGGAATTCAGGGATAACTGTTATCCGCTCTTTTCGCGGACCTCAAAAACGGGAAGAGAGTGGTGGAAGCGGGAGTGCCGCGAGACGGTTCATCAGCTTTACAATGCACCGTGCGTGTCGCTCTGGGTTCTGTTCAACGAGGGATGGGGACAGTTTGATGCCAGGGAGATGACAGAAATGGTGCGCGCTCTCGATCCGACGCGGCAGATCGACCACGCGAGCGGCTGGTACGATCAGGGAGCGGGGGACATCAAGAGCCTTCACAATTACTTTCGTCCGTTAAAAGTAAAACCGGAGGAGCGCGCGTTTGCTTTTTCTGAATACGGCGGCTATACGTATCCGGTACAGGAGCATCTCTACTCCGAAAAATCGTTCGGCTACCGCACGTACCAGAACCAGACACAGTACCAGAAAGCGATGAATGCACTGGCAGAAAAGATAAGAGAACTCACAGAACAGGGACTTGCCGCAGCAGTCTACACACAGCTTACCGATGTCGAGGAGGAGTCGAACGGCATCCTTACGTATGACCGGAAGGTATGCAAATGGGAACCACAGGAGGCAAAAGATTTTTGCTCAAAAGAATAATTTGGTAAAATTTTTGTTGACAAAGTGAGGATAAGTTGCTAATATATTGGATAAGGCGTTGGAAGTTGTAAGAAATTGCTGAAAATCCGCGGCGCCTGCGGATGGAGGAAAGTTGGTGTTTATGGAACAGAAAAGAACATTATCCCTGCTGGTGGATAATACGCCGGGACTTTTAAGCAGAGTAGCTGGTCTTTTCAGCCGACGCGGATACAATATCGAGACGATCACCGCCGGTGTGACAGCAGACCCGCGATACACAAGAATGACTGTTGTTCTGTACTGCAGTGATGAAATGATTCTGGAGCAGATCAAAAAACAGCTGGCAAAACTTGTCGATGTGCGGGATATCAAAGAGCTGAAGCCGGACGAGAGTGTCAGACGAGAGCTGATGCTGGTCAAAATCCGTGTGAATGAAAATGAACGCCGCAATGTCATCGCCATCTCCGATGTCTTCCGTGGAAGAATCGTGGATGTGGGACAGGAAAGCCTGATTGTAGAGCTGACCGGAAACCAGTCAAAGCTCGAAGGGTTCCTGAATCTGGTACAGGGATACGAAATCCTGGAACTGGCCAGAACAGGAGTGACAGGACTCTCCAGAGGAGCCCACGATGTGCGTTACCTCGATTAACGCAGATCACATTACATACGTTTGCTAGAGGAATGAAATTTTTGTATAGAAAAGTTCATTTCCCTGACAAACAGCAAAAGGCAGAAATGCTTTTCGCTGTATAAATTGACCGACCTGCCGCCGGTCAAGACATTCTATATATTATGGAGGAAAATAAAATGGCAGCAAGACTTTTTTATCAGGAAGATTGTAATCTCTCTTTACTGGAAGGCAAAAAAATCGCAATTATCGGCTACGGAAGCCAGGGACATGCTCATGCACTGAACCTGAAAGATTCCGGCTGTGATGTTATTATTGGACTTTATGAAGGCAGCAAATCCTGGGCAAAAGCAGAGGCACAGGGATTCAAAGTATACACCGCTGCTGAGGCTGCAAAACAGGCTGATATCATCATGATCCTGATCAACGATGAGAAACAGGCTGCAATGTACAAAAAAGATATCGAGCCAAACCTGGAAGAGGGCAACATGCTGATGTTCGCTCATGGTTTCGCTATCCACTTCGGACAGATCGTACCTCCGAAGAACGTAGATGTAGCTATGATCGCTCCGAAAGCACCTGGCCACACAGTAAGAAGCGAGTATCAGGCTGGCAAAGGAACTCCTTGCCTGGTTGCTGTTGAGCAGGATTACACCGGAAAAGCTCTGGACAGAGCACTGGCTTACGGCCTTGGAATCGGCGGAGCAAGAGCTGGTCTTCTGGAGACAACCTTCAGAACTGAGACCGAAACAGACCTGTTCGGTGAGCAGGCAGTTCTCTGCGGCGGTGTATGCGCCCTGATGCAGGCTGGATTTGAGACTCTGTGCGAAGCCGGATACGACCCGAGAAATGCATATTTTGAGTGTATCCATGAGATGAAACTGATCGTAGATCTGATCTACCAGTCCGGATTCGCAGGAATGAGATACTCTATCTCCAATACAGCAGAGTATGGCGATTACATCACCGGACCGAAGCTGATTACAGAAGAGACGAAGAAGACCATGAAGAAAATCCTCTCCGATATTCAGGATGGTACTTTTGCAAAAGATTTCCTTCTGGATATGTCCCCAGCAGGCGGACAGGCTCACTTCCGTGCAATGAGAAGAAAAGCTGCAGAGCATCCGTCAGAGAAAGTCGGAGAAGAAGTCAGAAAACTGTACAGCTGGAGCAACGAGGACAAACTGATCAACAACTAATCGGTTTGCTGTCAAATGATCCATATCGGGAGGCTGCCTTTGCGGGCAGTCTCCTTTTTTCGTTCTATCGTTTTATCATAGAAAAAACACTTCCGCGCCATGCATATCCCCCAATATGATAGGGCGCGGAAGTGTTATCTTTTCTGTATTCGTTTTTTTTATGCCTCCTGACGACAGGCAGGAAAAGCACGGTAGTATTTGATATAAGAACTTAAAATATCAAAAAATTCGGAATTGGTCGGTTTTGTCAGAACCGGATGCACAGAAAGCGAAAAGAGCAGATCACGGTTTCCGCGGGTCCAGCAGACGGAAATAGCGGTGCGGATGTCTCGTTCGACGCAGGAGGACGATACCTGAAACGTTTGCGCGATCTTTGGGTACAGCGTTTTGCTGACCCGAAGGAGATAATCTTCGTCTTCCATGCATAAAGCGATACCATAGGCGAGATAGCGAAATCCGCGGTATTTTGCACCAATTCCTAAAGAGTGTAGTAGAAAGTAAATTTCAGTTTCCATTACGATGTCTCCTTTTATTCAGTTTTTACATAGTCTTTGCAGACGGGCATGCCAGAGGTGAAAGTTTGTATGGCATACGATTTTCCCCTTTCACTTATGATACGTGGAAAACGTCGAAAAATTACATATTAAGAAAGAGAAAAGTGACGATATAGTAAAATAAAAGAGAATACGACACGAAATAAAGAAACGAATGTAATGAAACGGGAGAGGGAAAAATAACATTGATTTTTTAGAAGTTCGCTGGTATAATGAAAACGTGATTACGGGGTATGGCGTAGCTTGGTAGCGCGCACGGCTGGGGGCCGTGAGGTCGCAGGTTCAAATCCTGTTGCCCCGATCGGTAAGAGTGTCGTTTTACGGCACTTTTTTTCTTACAGACAAAGACGTGTGCGGAAGAAAAATGAATTGCGCAGAAAAAACAGGGAGGAAGTTATGGGGAAAGTAACGATACAGAGTATGGCAAAGGAGCTGGGATTGTCCCGGAATACGGTTGCCATGGCATTAAAGGATGATCCGAAGGTAGCTCCGGTGACGCGGGAGAGAGTTCTTCGGATGGCGAAAAGAAATGGCTATCTGGGCGAAAATGTATATGTGGAAGAAGTTCGGGCACCGCAGGAGAAGCATTACAATATTATGGTTCTGCGTACGCGGGATGCCGCTGTTTATTGGGACCGTGTCGTGAGCGGCATCTCCGAGGAGGCGAGCCTCAATAACTGTCAGACGCGCGTTGCGGTCGTGACGGAGCGGGAGGAGGAGAACGGCATTCTGCCGCTCGGCCTGAATGAAAATATCGATGCGATCTTCTGCATTAAAATGCTGCCGCCGGAATATATGCAGAAACTGGTAAATCTGGGTTACCGCATCTTTCAGCTCGACCATTACTGCGGCATCGAACAGCGGCCGATGGGCGATATCGTGCGTGTGGACGGTGTGCAGCCGGTGAGTCTTCTGACGTCCCATCTGATCGGGCAGGGCATGACGCGGATCGGTTTCCTAAGTGAGCACAGCAGCACGTATGAGTCGATGCATGACCGGTATGTCGGTTTCCTTGCAGCGATGGAACAGGCGGGCATTCCGCTCGATGAGGAGCTTGTGCGCCCCAATATGGAGAGCGATCATTTTTATTACCCGGAAAATTTTGACAAGATTGTGGCGAGCTACGATACACTGCCGGAAGCGATTGTCTGCGGCAACGATATGATCGCCAAAAGATTGACAGAATCCTTCCGGAAAATCGGCGTGCGCGTGCCGGAGGATGTGGCACTGACCGGATTTGATGATGATGAGGACCGGATGCTGTATCCGTTCTTTTCAACCGTTCATGTCGATACGAAGTGGCTTGGCCGCCGTATGGTGCATGAATTTTTATGGCGGGAGGAGCACCCGGAAGCGCCGAAAGAGCGGATTCTCGTTTCGGGGGAGGTTGTGGTGCGCCGTTCCTCGTGCAAGCGCCAGGGATAGAAAGAAATAGAAAAAACAGGAAAAAGTGAACAAAGAAAGAAAGCCAGGGACGCCCCGGCGGACGAGAAGAAAAACCGTCTGCCGGGGCGTTTCCGGCTCCCTTTTTGCGATGATTCAAATTCGTGCATAAATGCCATGTAGAAAAGCACTAATTAATAATGCAAAATAATGCATTATATCGCCGGAAGGAAAGGAGAGAGCGAAATGGCACAAGTAAAGACAGTTTCAGGCAAAAAAGAAACATGGAAAGAAAAATGTGCGAGAACCGCACGCGAAGTTGTAAAAAGACACAACTTAGGACTGGGTGTTCCGACTACACTGGATGAGCTGGATGAGCTCAAGGAAATCCACGGAAAACAGGTAGAGGATTACCAGAAATACCTGGAAGAGTACAACAAATAAAACAACGAAATCATGTGTTAGAGCACCCGCCGGAGCCTCCTTTCCGGCGGGTGTATTTTTACGGAATCCTGCGTTTTGCGCTTGACAGAGATGGAGAAAAATGGTAACATAAGAGCCAAGTTAGGAAAAAGGCAAAGAAGAGGAATACTACATGGAGCTTCCGAATCCAGAAAGCTGTTGGGTGATGCGAAACAGCAGACGAATTCCGTGGAACTGACCTCAGAGCCGCTGCTCCCAAATTTAGAATAAAAAGAGTAGGTGCAGACGGAAACCCACCGTTAGAAGGGCAGGATATGCAGATGTTTCATCCGTATCCGCAGAGTGTACAGAGAAAATCTCTGTAAAACAGGAGTGGTACCGCGTAAGATAGCAAGTCTTTCGTCTCTTGTGTCAGAAGCCGACACAGAAGATGAGAGATTTTTTTATGCTTTCATCCCGAATTTATGTCGGCAGAATAAATTATATTTCACTTTCTGAGAGGAGAAAATCATGATGAATGTAAAGAAATATCAGAAACAGTATTATATGCCGCCGGTTCCGTGCATGGACTGGGCAAAAAAAGACAGCATCGAGAAAGCACCGGTATGGTGCAGCGTTGACTTGCGTGACGGAAACCAGGCGCTTGTCATTCCGATGAGCCTGGAACAGAAGGTAGAGTTCTTCAAACTTCTTGTGGAAGTTGGTTTCAAAGAGATCGAGGTTGGCTTCCCGGCAGCATCCGAGACCGAATATGAGTTTCTCCGCACCCTGATCGAGCAGGATCTGATCCCGGAAGACGTAACCGTTCAGGTTTTGACCCAGGCGAGAGAGCATATCATCCGCAAGACCTTCAAGGCATTAAAGGGCTGCAAGAATGCTATCGTTCACGTTTACAATTCCACTTCCTATGCACAGCGTCAGCAGGTCTTCAAAAAGTCGAAAGAAGACATCCTGAAAATCGCCGTTGAGGGAGCAAAGCTTTTAAAAGAGCTGACAGAAGAGGCCGGCGAGAAATACCGCTTCGAGTACAGCCCGGAGAGCTTTACCGGAACCGAGCCGGAATATGCGCTTGAGGTGTGCAACGCCGTTCTCGACGTATGGCAGCCGACTGCAGACCGCAAAGCCATCATCAACCTGCCGAGCACCGTGGAGCTTTCCATGCCGCACGTTTATGCAAGCCAGGTGGAATACATGAGCAAAAACCTGAAATACCGCGATAATGTCGTTCTTTCCCTTCATCCGCACAATGACCGCGGCTGCGGCGTTTCCGATGCAGAGATGGGTATCCTTGCCGGAGCAGACCGTATCGAGGGAACGCTGTTCGGAAACGGCGAGAGAACCGGAAACGTGGATATTATCACGGTCGGCATGAACATGTACATGCAGGGCGTCGATCCGGAGCTTGACTTCTCCGATATGCCGAAACTCTGCCATGCATTTGAATCCTTCACCGGTATGAGCATCAACCCGAGAAGCCCGTACTGCGGATCTCTCGTATTTGCAGCCTTCTCCGGTTCCCATCAGGATGCGATCGCAAAAGGCATGCACTGGATCGAGGAGAAAGCACCGGATACCTGGACCGTTCCGTATCTGCCGATCGATCCGACCGATATCGGAAGAAACTACGATGCAGACGTCATCCGCATCAACAGCCAGTCTGGAAAGGGCGGTGTCGGCTATATTCTGGAGACGAAATACGGCCTGAATCTGCCGGCGAAGATGCGCGAGGCTATGAGCTATACAGCAAAATCCGTTTCCGATCATCTGCATAAAGAGCTGCGTCCGGATGAAATCTTTGAACTCTTCAAGGACAGCTTCGAGAACGTAACCACACCGTATAACATCAACGGCGTTCACTTTAAACAGCTTGATGCGGGCAAAATTGAAGCACAGGTTACTTCCAACTATGAGGGCGGCGAGTATACAACCGTATTTGCAGAAGGAAACGGCCGTCTGAACGCAGTCAGCAACGCGCTGAAACAGCAGTACAATCTGCAGTATGATCTGGTCAGCTATACGGAGCATGCTTTAGAGCAGAGTTCCAAATCCCGTGCGATCGCCTATGTCGGCATCAAGAAGCCGGACGGAACACTTTCCTGGGGTGCAGGCGTAGACCCGGATATCATCCGTGCTTCCATCGATGCGCTGGTAACTGCAATCAACAACCGATAAGAAAAGAGAGAGCATATGCTGTTTAAAAACAAAATTGAATACACCAAAGGAATGTTTGTGGAGATTTACGGCACCGAGATAAAAAAAGTACGTCTGGTACTGCGGATCATTACAGGGATTGCTGTTGTGGCTGCGATCGCTTTTATGATCTACGGTGCAGCAGCGCGGGGATTTATCATGCCGGGAGACTTCTTCAATCTTGGAATCTCCATTCTGATGGCACTTCTGTGTACGTTCCTGCCGAATCTGATGGCACGTTCACAGATGAAAAAATGCAAAAAGAAAGGCCTTCTCGGAGAACGTACCCTTCGTTTTACGGAGCATGTGCTCACGATGACATACGAAAAAGAGGGCAGAAGCACCGATATTCCGCTGGAGCAGCTGGCAAAGGTCACGGAGTTTGACAACTATATCCGTATCACCATCGGCGGCAGAAGTACTTTTCTTGACAAGAAACGCTTTGAGATCGGAGAAGCAGCAGCGTTTGTGACCTGGGCGGAAGACAAAATCGCAGAAAATGCGGAAAAAGAGGAAGAGGCGCTTGCCCTGGAAGAAGCAGCAGAATCCCTGGCCCTGGAAGAAGGCGAAGCAAAAACGGAGGAGTCCGACGAAAATTAAATCATACATTCTGACAAAAAATATTTTGGCAGAATGGTGGAAAATGGCTGTGCATTTTTGTGCACAGTCATTTTTTGTATATTTTTGTTGTTTTTTCATACTTCATCCATTATAATAAGAGGAAGCGTACAGGTAAAACTAATCTGAAACGTATCCGGCCGGGAGTCAGAGAGGCTCTGCCGGGAGTCAAAGTGAAGGAGAGAAAGAGCATGGAAGTATTATACAAAAGTACCAGAGGCAATGGAGAAACCGTAACTGCATCCCAGGCAATCTTAAAGGGTCTGTCCGACGACGGCGGATTATTTGTACCGACCTCCATTCCAGCACTGGATGTTCCCATGGAAAAACTTGCGGCTATGAGCTATCAGGAAGTAGCATACGAGGTAATGAGCCGTTTTCTTACCGACTTTACAGAAGATGAACTGAAAAACTGTATTGCAAACGCATACGATGCGAAATTTGACACAGAGGAAATTGCACCGCTGACAAAAGCAGACGGTGTTTACTATCTGGAGCTGTTCCACGGCGCAACGATCGCGTTCAAGGACATGGCACTTTCCATTCTGCCGCATCTGATGACGACCGCCGCAAAGAAAAACGGCGTGAAAAATGAGATCGTCATCTTAACTGCTACATCGGGAGATACCGGAAAAGCAGCAATGGCAGGCTTTGCAGATGTGCCGGGCACCAGAATTATTGTATTTTACCCGAAGAACGGCGTAAGCCCGATTCAGGAAAAACAGATGGTAACACAGAAGGGCAAGAACACCTACGTTGTAGCCATCCACGGAAACTTCGACGACGCACAGACCGGCGTGAAGAAAATGTTTAACGATAAAGAGCTTGGAAAAGAGCTGGCAGATAAAGGTTTCCAGTTCAGCTCTGCAAACTCGATCAACATCGGAAGACTCGTTCCGCAGGTCGTCTACTACGTATATGCTTACGCAAACCTGGTGAAAAACGGAGAGATTGCAGACGGAGAAAAGATCAATGTAACCGTTCCGACCGGAAACTTCGGAAATATTCTCGCAGCATTCTATGCAAAACAGATGGGACTGCCGATCGCAAAACTGATCTGCGCTTCCAATGAGAACAAAGTTCTGTTTGACTTCTTCCGCACCGGCGTTTACGACAGAAACAGAGACTTTATTCTGACAACATCACCGTCCATGGATATCCTGATCTCGAGCAATCTGGAGCGTCTGATCTACCGCATCGCCGGAAACAGCGAAGCAGCAGACCGCGAGCTGATGCAGGATCTTGCAAAGGACGGAAAATATGAGATCACCGATGCGATGAAAAAAGAGCTGGCAGACTTCTACGGCAATTATGCATCCGAACAGGAGACAGCAGACGCGATTGCAAAACTGTACAGCGATACCGGATATGTGATTGATACCCATACCGCGGTTGCAGCGGCTGTATACGGAAAATACCGCGAGGAAACCTATGACGAAACGAAGACCGTCATCGCATCTACCGCAAGCCCGTATAAATTTACAAGCAGCGTTCTTGCAGCGATTGCACCGGAGTATGACACCCTTCCGGTACTGGAGCAGGTAGACAAGCTGTCTGCACTTGCCAATACCGAGATTCCGCGTGCGATCGAAGAAATCCGTACTGCACCGGTGCTTCATACGACAGAGTGTGATGTAGATCAGATGCCGGAGACTGTTCGGGCGTTTTTGAAATAAGATAAAGCAGGAGCAGAATTTTAAAACAGGCAGAGCACACAGCAGGCTTTGCCTGTTTTTGCAGGGAGAGAAGAATAAATAATGAAAAATAAAGTAATCAGGGGAGTACTGGCGGCAGCCTGCGTGACAACCGCTGTCAGTGCTGCGAACGTATTTGGAGCAGGCACAGAGCAGAGTCTGGTAAATGAGGCTTCTGCTGTTACACAGGAAGAAACAGAAGAAACATCGGAGGCGGAAACCACAGACGAAAATACGCCGGAGATGACAGAAACGGAGACGCCGGATTCGACAGTGGAAAATGCCGCCTCGGATCTTCCGGCGGCAGAAGTACAGAGCGGAAAGCCCGAAGAGACGGCGGTATCCGTGCAGGCTGGAAGCTATTACCCATGGGTGAATGAGAACGGGATCTGGTATTTTAAGGATCCGGATGGTACCATTGTCAAAGGAGCCTGGAGAGAGTACGACAAGAACCGTTACTACCTGAATAATGACGGAAAAATGGCGGTCGGCTGGAAAAAACTTGATGGAGCCTGGTATTATTTCCAAAGCTGGGGCGGTGTTTACCGGGATGCCTTTTACACCGTGAAAAATGTACCGTATTATTCTGATGCGGACGGAAAAATGGCAACCGGCTGGAAACTGATCGATGATGTGTATTATTATTTTGATGATCAGGGCGCGATGTACCGGAATCGTTTTTTTGAGTATGACAAGAATACGTATTATGTTGATGCGGATGGAAAAATGGCATCCGGGTTCGAACAGATTGACGGGATCTGGTATTACTTCCGAAGCTGGGGCGGCATGGCACGAAACACCTTTCTGACGTATAAAAATAATATTTATCATGTTGATACGGATGGAAAGATGACGACCGGCTGGCTGCTGCAGGATGGAACCTGGTATTATTTCCGAAGCTGGGGCGGCATGTACCGCAGCACCTTTTTCAAAGCACCGACAGGAAGTGCACTTTACTATGCCGATGAGAACGGAAAGATGGCTGTCGGAAAAAAACAGATCGACGGTGACTGGTACTATTTCAAGGACTGGGGCGGCA
>ENA-UALK01000540-UALK01000540.1-human-gut-metagenome-genome-assembly--contig:-NODE-540-length-13558-cov-4.983781_pt1 | contig 13558 bp, 13 predicted proteins | sample MGYA00243703_ERZ654476 | MGnify/ENA primary metagenome ERZ654476 (study PRJEB26926, sample SAMN06164821) | human gut metagenome | biome: ENVO:00009003; feature: ENVO:2100002; material: ENVO:00002003...
GAGATCAGCCTCGGTCTCGTGGGCTCGGAGATGTGTATAAGAGACAGGTGTAGGCATCGGCGGCATCTTCTTCCATCAGAGCCAGCAGGTCGGCTTCATCCACCAGATTCATAAAGTGAACGGTCTGCGCCCCTTTACTGTTCCTGTCGATGACCAGATAGAAGGTGGCTCCCGACTTCGACACCAGCGTAATGAACTGCTGTCCGCTGCCATCGGAGTAGTCAGTGTGGTAATCGTCCACCAGCGTCAGATTGCCCTCCGGGGTCAGAGCACCGATTTCCTCATCGGTCACGGTGACAGCCTCTTCCTCTTCGGTGGCAGCAGTCAGGACAGGCTGTTCCACTTCCTCCACAGGCTCGCCGTCATAGGCAAAAGCAGGAGCTGCCATGCCAGCGCACAGTGCCACCGACAGCACCAGCGCACATACCTTATTCATCATCTTCATTATCGGGGTCCTCCTTATCAATGGTAGCACCGACTGCGGACAGCGCAGCCGGGTTCGGGGTGGAAGTTGCGGACTGCCGCAGCAGGGCGGCAAGCTGTTCCGGCGTGACCTTTGCCGTCCGAACCATCTCGTTCACTTCGGCGGCTTCCGCTTCCTGAATGCGCCGCTCAAGGCTTTCGATGCGGTTGTTGATCTTGATGCGCCGCTCCTTCTCTTTTTCCAGAGAAGCGCGCAGCTTATCGATTTTTTCGCTCATACTTTCCTCCAATCATTTTGAGAGCCGCCCAAAACCGGACAGGTATTTCTGCCAGTAGGACGAGTGAATATCAGCATACTTTATGGGGTCTCCGGCAGACACCATCTTGCCGTTTCCAAGGTAGATGCCCACATGACTTTTCCCCGGCGTATCATACGTTCCTTCAAAGAAAACAAGGTCGCCGGGCTTTGCTTCGGCTTCGGAAATGTGCTGGCTTTTGTTCCACAGACCGTTGGCGGTGGTGCGCCCCACATCATAGCCGTTCTGGTTGTAGACCCAGCAAACGTAGCCAGAGCAATCAAACCCGGTTTCTGGGGTAGAGCCGCCCCAGACGTAGGGTGTGCCCACATACTTTTGGGCTTCCTTGTAGATTGCAGCAAATTCGCTATCGGTCAGAGCTTCTGCCGGAACCTGATAGTCGATGCCCGGTGTGCCGGAACCATCGGAGCCACCGGGCGGCAATCCTCCATTAAAAAGGTAAGGTCTGCCGCCCAGTGTGTCCTGAAAAATCTCGTACCGTTTCCATTGGTCGTTGTCCAGTTCCTCCCGGATAACGACTTCCAGCCCTTTGTTCACCAGCTTTGTGTGAAAAATTCGATACTCATAGGGCACCTGCGTGGGGACTGGGATTCCTGCCGGGCTGATGACCCAGACAGTCTTATACCGTATCTGCACTTCTACCCATGTGGTGAGCTTATACTGCTTTTTGAAGATTTCCTTCAATTTGCCCTGCACTTCTGACCGGGTGTAATCGTCATACAAGGTGGTCAGGAACGAGGTGAGCTGCCACGGGTCATGCTCGATGGGGTCGAGATGATACTGGTACTCGTTGTAGCCGGGGTGGTCAGTGGGGGTGCGCCTGATTTTCTTGTCCAGTTCCTTTTCCAGCTTTTTATAATCCTGTTCTGCGCCCCGGATGTCCCTGTCCTCGGCAGAGTACATGGTCTGCCCGGACACCTGTGTGCCGCCGGAAAAGAGGATGCCGCAAGACGAGAAGCCGGACATCACCATGAGGATGAGCAAAAGAAAAACGCCCACGATCACCAGAACGTGTGCGTTGCCTTTGGCAGCATTCATCAGCCCTTTCACAGCGGTGCTGACGGCAGTTTTGCCTTTCTCCACCGCCTGTTCCACGCCGGACCGGGCAGCAGATGCACCGTTGGATACCGCCTTACCGCCTGCAGTCTGCGCCGCCGTGCCCGACCGGGCGGCGGCATAGTAGCTTTTGTGGATTTCTTGCCGCTGTTTCCAGCGTGAAAGCCAGTTGGAGCCGCCCTCGCTGGTGCTGGATGCTCCTGCATCTTGTGCCGCAGTCGGTTCCTGTGCAGAAGATCTTGCGGTTTTGGTGTCTTTCTTTCCCTGTGCCTTGGCTTTCTTCTTGAGTTTGCGGGCATAGCGGCTTTTGGAAATATCACGGACATTTCCTGCCGCCTTTTCGCCCTCGCTCAGAGCCTGTGTGCCCACATTGTCATCCTCGTATTGGTCAACCTCCCGGTGCACCGCAGAGCGGGCGGCATGGGCAGCGTACATTTCCCGTTTCTGTGCCTTGCTCAACCGACTCAACTCATCCGGGGTCAATTCTGCCTTGCCGAACCGCAGGTGCTGGGCTTTCTCTGCTGCCTTTTCCGCATCGGTTTTCAGCTTTTTCTTTTTGGGCACCGTCTGCTCTACCTTGGTTTTCTTCGGGGGAGAACGGGTCTTTTTGGTTGACGTTTCCTCTTTGATGTTCAGCTTCGGATTGCTCATTTCTGCGCGCCCTCCGAGACTTCACCCAACTTGGTGGTCATAATGCGGTAGAGTTCTAGATCGGTGGGGAAACGGTCCACAAACGGCAGAATGACATTGCCGAAAAACAGCAGCCCTTCGCCCTCGCCGGAGTGAGTGACGTAGGAAAGCTGATGGGGCGAGATGTTGAGCTGCTTTGCGAGGATCTGGCGGTCTCCCGCAGCCTGATTCAACATGATGATCATGTCGCTGTTCTCGAAAATATTCTCGACCTCACGGGAAGAAAGCAGGTCTTTCACGTTCTGGGTCAGCCCTGTGGGAATACCGCCCCACTTGCGGAAACGCTTCCAGATCTCCACGGAATACGCCGCAGTCTGCTCCTCTTTTAAGAGGAGGTGCATCTCATCCATATAATACCGGGTGGACTTGCCACTGCTGCGGTTTGCCGTAACACGCCCCCACACCTGATCCTGCACGATGAGCATTCCGAGCTTTTTCATCTGCTTGCCCAGTTCCTTGATGTCGTAGCAGACGATGCGGTTGTTGACGTTCACGTTAGTGCGGTGGTTGAACAGGTTCAGGGAGCCTTTCACATAGATTTCCAGAGCCGTGGCAACATGGTGGGCTTCTTTCTCGTCCTGTTGGAGCAGGGCATTGTACAAGTCCTCAAGGATGGGCATATTCTCCGGGCAGGGGTTCGCAAAATATTTGCGATAAATCAGATGCACACAGCGGTCAATGACGGTTTTCTCCACCGGCAGCAGCCCTTCCTTGCCACCCATCACCAGTTCGCACAGCGAAAGGATAAAGTCAGCTTTCAAGGAAAGCGGGTTATCTTCCTCGGAGTAGTTGGCATTGATGTCCATGGGGTTGATGAACTGGGTGCTGTTGGGGCTGATTTTGATGACCTGACCCTTCAAACGATTCACCAGCGGCGAGTAATCGGCTGGGTCAGCGGTGTTACCACCGCCTTCCCGCCTAAGAACCGTACGTGACAGTTTCCCGTCATACGGCTCAAGCATTTCATCACTTCTTCAAGCGGTTCTCAGCATAAATACGCTGACAGGTGCAATGAACGTAGCGCATATTGCGAACATCTTCCATGCCAGCCTTTGCCTTTGGTGCAAGGTAGAAGATTTCTCTTTCTTCCGTTACATCCATCGGCATTCCGCAGTGGTAGCACAGTCCGTTCTGGTTTTTCCAAATCATCTTGAATTTTCCAGTCAGCCGGTGCATTCCTTTATCGAATTTCCTTTTTTGGAAATACGCCTCATCGAGGAACGGATTTGCAGTAGCTTTTATCTTGGTATGTCGCACAATGGCTGTGCTGTCCACCCGTATCAGCTCCTTGTTTTCCGTAGAGAACACCCAGTTTCGATTACCGACACGATGCCAGTATCTCGTGGAAATCCACCACTTGTTCTTCTTTGGGTGCCGTCTTTTAGCCCATCGCCACAGCAGTTCGTACAGGACATAGTCCAGATGCGCGAACGCATCACTTGCGCATACGGACTGGTGGTAATTAGTCCAACCTCGAATTTGTTCATTCAACTTCATAATCAGAACATCTTGCTGCCACGCTTTTCCTCTGCGGAGAATCGTGTCAGAGATATTGGAAACGATAGCCTTAACCGCCTTTTGGGAAGGCTTGATAATCAGCTTTTCGTTATACTTTCTGAAGTTCCAGCCGAGGAAGTCGAAACCATCGTCAATGTTGGTGACAACGGTCTTTTCATCAGAAAGTTCCAATCCGCGTTCAGCGAGAAACTCTCGAATCAGCTCCTTTGCTTCAAGAGCCAGTTCAGGTGTTGCCGCTGTGACCACAAAATCGTCTGCATAGCGGACGAAGTTTACTTTGTGGGCATTCTTAAATCTTGAATCGACCTTACCGAGCGCGTTCGTGTGAAAGCGTTCGACCAGCTTCTTCTCGATACCATCCAGCGTCATGTTCGCCAGAATGGGGGAGATAATACCACCTTGCGGAGTTCCTTCCTCGGTAGGAAAGAGTTCGCGCTGATAGATAAATCCCGACTTTAAGAACTGCTTCAAAATGTTCTTGTCCATGGGGATGTTCGCCAGAAGCCAATCATGGCTGATATGGTCGAAGCAACCTTTGATGTCACCCTCCAAAACCCACTTCGGAGAAATGTGCTTGCGCGACAGTGCATTGAACAGATATTCGCAGGCATCCTGTGCGCATCTTCCTTTTCGGAAACCAAAGGATTTCCCATCTGCTGTTGTTTCCGCCACCGGTTCCAGTGCCAAAGCATAGAGAGCCTGCATTGCGCGGTCATACATTGTAGGAATGCCCAATGGACGCTTTTTCTTCTTGTCCTTCTTTTCGATATACACTCTACGGAGAGGACGCGCACGATACCCTTTATCTGTCAGCGATAGAACCGCTTTCATTTTCTTCGCCGGGGTGTTCCAGAGAACACCATCCACACCGGGAGTCTTGCGCCCATCGTTGGTAACGACACGCTTAACAGCCAGTGCTTTGGCGTAAAAGGAATGTGTCAGAAGATACTGAAGTCGTTTTACTGCGTTGTAGTCTTTTTGCTGAGTTGCCTTGACAATCCTGATTTGTAACCTGTTGACTTCCCGCTCTGCCTTATGCCAATCAATGTTTTTCCATTGGGCACTCAACATAGCTTCGTCCGACAGCTTCTCAGAAGTTTTACCTTCCGTCGTTGAATACTTATCGTTCACAGGGATACCTCCAATCTTGCCATGAAATACCCGGAATAAGTCAGCACCCTTTCAGGTCAGGGCAAATTTTGAACCCCTATGCTCACCGTTACAGTGAACCGTTCGCTTTTTATTCCATCTCATACCCTCTGCACCGTTTCTCCCTCTTGCGAGGTCGATACCTTTATTAAAGGAGTGCATAGGGTTTTCCACGTTCCACGTAATGCATAATTCTCGAATGCCTTAGCCGCCATCTTTGAACCGGGAGGATTTGTGTCCATTTGCTTCGGGGTACAGAAAGGCCCCTCGGCCACCTCCAACACCTTTTGGTGTAGGTGTATCAGCCTTATTTCACCTATTCCCTGTAACGATCCTTACGATGATTCACATTACGTTCGACATAGCATTCTTTACCCTAACAGTACATCCGCTTTAGGCTGGCAGATTTCCCATATTGTCCTGTGAGCTTCCCAACGCCGGCTTTTGACCAGTGCAGGTCACAGTAGGGTTACTCCAAATGGATAGAGCAGTGTTTATACACAATACATTACGCGACTTCGTGTCGCACTTCGCCTTCGGGGTCGTTGATGATAATATCATCGTCCGTCACCAGAAACGCATTGGCAATTTCACGCTTTGCTGAGAAACTTTTGCCGGAGCCGGGAGTACCCAAAATCAGGCCATTGGGGTTCTTCAGCTTCTTCCGGTCCACCATGATCAAGTTGTTGGACAGGGCGTTCAGGCCGTAATACAGGCTTTCTTTGCCAGACTGGTACAGTTCCTGTGTGGTGAACGGAATGAAGATGGCGGTACTGCTGGTGGTCAGCCCGCGCTGAATCTCGATCTGGCAGTCAGCCAGCGGCAGGCTGCTCATCAGCCCCTGCTCCTGCTGGAAATCCAGCCGGCACAGGTTGCAGTTGTGTTTCTGGGCGATGCTGGATGCCTGAAAAACATTGTTTTCCAGTTCCTGCTCCGTGCGTCCAGTGTTCAGCACCAGAAAGGTAACAAGGAACATCCGCTCGTTCTGGCTCTGCAATTCTTTCAGCAGGGCTTTGGCATCTCTGCCGTAGGTCGCCAAATCCGACGGAATGATGTCAATATCATATCCGGCACGGATGGCTTTTTTCTGCTCCTCGATCTTGCTGCGGTCCAGCTCCGTAATGGTGCGCTTGACCGTCTTGATGGCCTTGTTCTGGTCAACGGACTGGATGTGCATGGTAACGATCTGGCTGGAATCCATATCAAGGAAATCCTTCAAAAGCTGATCGCTCAGGTCAGAAGCCGTAATATTCAGGAAGCTGACAGCCCCGAAGATGCCGCCCACCTGAAAGGTACGGCTGTTCTTAAACGCCAGCGCAGTGGGGGCAATGGCATCCTTTACGGACAGACCACTGGGCACAAGGTCTTTCCAGTTGAAGTGGAACTTGTTGGCTCCATCCATGTTCAGCATCCCGTGCATCAGCCGCAGACGCTCCGTACCGTCCAGCGGCTTTGCCAGAACGCCCAACCTGTGAAAGTTGTTCATCAGGTCGTTCTGGATGTGCTCTAACCGAGGTTTGACCTGCGCCATGCTGTCGCCCTCGATGCCATAGGTCAGGAATTTGGTCTTGGTCAGGCCGTTGTTGCCCTTGGAAAGCTGCTGCCGCAACATCTGGCTGTACTCGGCTCGCACATCATCAAAGCCATCCTGCTGGTACGGGATGCGGATGGACTTCTCGAAGTCTGCCGAATCGGTGGCGGTATTCACGAAAGACAGTTCAAAGTGGATAGAGCTGTCGAAAAAGTTGAGAAAACTGCACCATTCCTCAAAGATGGCGGTCTTGTCCTCCTGCTGCGCCAACTGATAGTTGATATCCTGATACTGGATGGTGCGGGTGTAGTAGCCGGGACGGACACGGCAGGTACCGTCCTCAAACATCCGCTGGAACGGGATGCTTTCCTGTGCCGTGTGGGGCACTGTGGGCTTGGGCGGCTTTTTGCCGTCTTTATTCTTTTTCAGAAACGGAATCATGGGCGTCATCTCCCTTCACAAGCAGTGCATAGTAATTGCGGGTCTGGTACGGACGCACCTTCGGGCGAACAAAGCGCGCCTGAAAGTAGTACCGCAGGATCTTTTCAGCCGGCTGACCGTTTTTCTGGTACATGGCCAGAAAGAACATGGGCAGCATCACCGCCATCATGCCGAGGGTAGCACCGGAATTGCCAGCGGTGTCCCGCAGAACAAAGAACAGCGGCACGCCTACGACTGCCGCTGCACCAAAACAGATAAGCTGCCGGGCGGTCAGGTTGAAGGCTACTTTGGACTTCACCTTGCTGAAATCGCGCGGCACGGAAATATAAGCTGCCAAAATTTCACCTCCGAATCAATGGGCACCCAGCAGAGTTTTGGCGACAGAGCTGGTCTTGAACAGCGAGAAGCAGAGCAGCACCGTGTACCCCACGATGCTCCAGATCGAGTTGATTGCATCCCCGGAAATTGCAACATTCTGGAGCAGAACAGCGTAGATCGCCACGCAGATCAGAATCAGAAAGCCCTGAAATCCCAGCGCAAACAGAGAACGAAGATAATTCTGCCCTACATGGGATTGTTCGTGGTTGCCCCATGTTGCCATGGGCACCGGGGCAAGGCTGACCATCATGTAGATTTCAATCATTCTTCCGTAGACGATGACGAAAATCACGATGGACAGGATGCGCATGGTGATACCGATGAAGAAGGACTGTAAAAACAGCCCGAACAGGGGGCCGACGTCCATCTGCATCATGCTGGATTGCAACATGGAAAGCCCGATGTCGTTGACCCTTGTATTGCCGGAAATAATGCCGCTGGAATTTGCCACGACCTGCTGGGTCACGTCGAACACCGCCATGATGATGTCGAAGGTGTTGGAGATCATCCACACCGAAATGGCAGTCTTGAAGATCCATTTCATCAGCAGCGCAGGCTCAAATTGTGCCATGTTGTTGTGCTCTGTGATGAGCTGAATCAGCTCGTAGCAGGCAATAAAGGTCAAAATCACACCTGCAATGGGCAGCACCACATTCCGGGAGAGGGCTTCGATCATAGCAAAAACGCGCGGTTCAAAACTGGATGGTTTGGTGCCGACTTGCTGGGCGATGCCGCCCACTTGGGTGTTCACATCATCAAACAAGCCGGAAAGATTGGACATGATTGCCGCTGTCAGCAGCGACTTGATCCAATCAGAGATCGCTTTGAGAACTGTTTCCACTCAGCGCCACCACCCATCAAGAAAAATGGTTGATAAGGGTCTTGAGCAGGTTGAGCAGAAAAATAAGGTGAGTCAGAATCTGCATAATAGCACCATCCTTTCAAAATAAAGGTGAATATTCGATTTGCAATGCGTTTCCTCTTTATAATAAGAATCCGTTTGCCACGGAGGGGCTGGAAATGCTTGCAAGTAAATATGTACGGGGCGGCAAACGCCGCCCGGAAAAGATCAGCCGAACAGACCACTCAGCAGGGGGATCAGGGTGATGCCAATCAGGGCAACACCGCCGCCAGCCATGAGCTGCTTCATACCCTGACTTTTTACTGATGTGCGATAAAGAAGTAATAGAAGTGTAAAAAATTTTGCCGTTCCTATCCGGCACTTGCGCATTGTGTCGGATAGGTCGGGCGGTTATTCGGGCAAGTCCACCTTGCCAACAAAAGAATAATAAATCTCAATGTCCTGCCTACGGGTCTTGTTCTCGTCATAGCTGCACTCATGCACAACGATTTTCTCTACAAACTCCCGCAACAGAGTAGGGGTAAGTTCTTCAAAGCTGGTATGCCGCCGGACAACATTCATAAACTTTTCTGCGTTCACGGTGGCTTCCTGTGCTTTGGAAAGCTCCGCTTGGATAGCAGCGGCTCTTTCTTTCAGCTCCCGTTGTTCTGCTTCATAGTCTGCCGACAGCTCTGTGAAACGCTCGTCTGATATGCGCCCGGTCACGCTGTCCTCATACAGCCGCTTGAAGATAGCGGATAACTCGGCTATGCGTTTCTCGGCGGCTTCCAGTTCCTTTTTCTTGGCGGCGTTCCTGCGCTTGCCCCCGTCCTCGTTCTGCTCAATCAAGAGCTTCATAAACCGGGCTTCATGCTTTGCCGCATAGCTTGTCACTTTCCGCAGATTGGAGAGTACACCAGCGGTCAAGAGGTCGGTGCGGATAAAGTGCGCCGTACAGTCATGGGTGCGTTTCTTGTAGTTGCCGCAGATATAACAGTCCTGCTTGCGCTTGTCCGTCTGGTATCGCTGCTGATACATGACGCTGCCGCAGTCCGCACAGAACAGTATGCCGGAGAACAAGCCCACTTCATCATAGCGGTTGGGGCGTTTGCGCTGCTTGCGAAGCTCCTGCACCCGTTCCCATGTTTGGGTGTCTATGATAGGCTCGTGGTGGTTCTCGAAAATCACTTGCTTTTCCGGGGGATTTTCTACACTGTGCTTGACTTTGTAAGAAAGTTTTTCTGTCTTGAAATTTACCAGACAGCCTGTGTATTCCCGGTTTTCAAGGATATGCACAACGGTATTGGTCGCCCACTTGCACTCATAGCCGGGGTGGTAGCGGCGGGTGCTGCCCGTCCTGCGGTATTCCAGCGTCCCCGGCGTGGGGATTTGCTGCTCCGTAAGCATACGGGCAATCTTGGTCGGGCCATTCCCGGCAAGGCAAAGCTGGTATATCTGCTGGACAACCGGCGCGGTTTCCCCGTCAACGATATAGTTCTCGTCCTCGTCCATGAGGTAGCCATAGACCGGCTTGCTGGTAACGGGCTTGCCGCTCATGCCTTTTGCTCGTTTTACTGCCTTGATTTTCTTGCTCGTATCTCTCACCAGCCATTCATTGAACAGATTTCGCAGAGGGGTAAAATCGTTGTCCATGCCGCCGTTTGCACTGTCCACATTGTCGTTGACAGCGATAAACCGCACTCCCTTTTGAGGGAACAGCATTTCCGTGTAAAATCCCACCTGCAAGTAGTTTCGCCCTAACCGGCTCATGTCCTTGACTATGACGGTTCCGACTTTCCCGGCTTCAATGTCTGCAAGCATGGCTTGAAAACCGGGTCTTTGAAAGTTCGCGCCGGAGAAGCCGTCGTCGGTGTACCAGCGCAGATTAGTAAAGCCGTTCTGCTTGGCGTAGGTTTCCAAAATCCTTTTCTGGTTCGATATGGAATTACTCTCGCCTTGCAATTCGTCCTCATGGGACAATCTCGGATAAAGGGCGGTAATGAGGTTTTGGGTGGCTTGTCTTAACATAAAATCCTCCGTTTCCGACAGCCAGCCCCACTATTCCGTAGCTTTATTGTACCACGGAATAGCGGGGGCTGTATAGCGGCAAAAGTGTAAAATCTGCTTCTTTATGGTTTGTCAAATTGCCGGTTTTTGTGTAGCAGCGGCTTCCGCTTCCAGTACCCGCGCCATTTTGTCGGCGGCGGTGGTCGTGGTATCTTTCTTGAAATAGCCGGACACGACAAGGACGGAATTGCCCATGCGGATTTCCGTCACGCAGTCGGGGCGGCGGGCGGTGCGGGTGTCGTGCTGCTTGTTATCTGCCATAGGCAATACTCCTTTCAGTCGGTAATCAGTTTCTTCATGCTCTCCATTTTCCGCTGCGCGGCTTCCTGCCGGAAGTTGTCGCCGGTAAAGCGTACCGGGACGCACATGGAAAGCAGGCGGTCATAAATCCGGGAATGTGCGGTGTCCTCTGGGTTCCGCAGGTCGTCCAGCGTGAGGTTGGTCGTGACGATCAGCGGCTTGCCGCTGCGGTAACGGCTGTCAATCACATTGAAAACCTGTTCCAGCCCGTATTCCGTCCCGCGCTCCATGCCGAAGTCGTCAAGGATAAGCAGCGGATAGCGGCAAAGGCGGGAAATGTACTCGTTGCGGTTCTCAAAGCTGGCGGCAAGGTCGTTGAGGATAAGGGCAAAGTTCGTCATGTGGACGGGGATTTCTTTCTCCATGAGGGCGTTTGCGATACAGCCCGCAAGGTAGCTTTTCCCGGTTCCCACGCCGCCCCAGAACAAGCAGCCGATATTGTCGGCTCGCATATCCTCCCAGTGTTCCACATACCGGCGGGCAATCCCGGCCTGCGGGTTCCTGCCGTTGTCGTTCTCAAAAGTCCAGTCCCGCATGGTGGGGTCGGTAAAGCCCCGGCGTTTCAGTTCCTCCACGGTGTCAAGGTGCCTGCGCCGCTTCTCGGCGGCCTCCCGTTCCTCGCGGGCGGCTCTCTGGCAGTCGCACTCTGCCGGGTGGCGGTCACGGCCAAACAGCTCCTTACCCTCCGGGAAGTAGGCTTCTTTCGGCGTATGGCACTTTCCGCAGTAAAGCAGTCCGTCCTCGCCGATATAGTCCTCCATCTCCGGGGCGGCGGTTGTCATGTTCTCCAAAATATCTTTGATTTCACTTGTCATAAGCTTTCTCCCTCCATACAGGTATAGTCGGGGATGCCCTGTTTTACGGCTCCCTTTTTGTCATTGGCCGCCCATCTGTGCAAGGCGGCGGCATAATTCTGGTAGGCTTTCCCGCTGGCGGCAAGGTAATGGCTCATTTCCTCAATCAGCCGTTCCAGCCTGTCCGGGTATTCTGCCTGTAACTCGTCATATTCGTCCTTTGACAGAAAAATATTCTCATATCGGCCATAAGCTGTGGGCGGCTCCCCACTCGCTCTCATTGTTTGGTTCTCTATTAAGTTGTTTATATTAGTTTTGTTAGGGGTCGGTTTTCCGACCATCATAGGGTCGGTTTTCCGACCGTCATAAGGTCGCTTTTCCGACTGTATGAGGGTCGCTTTTCCGGCCATCAGTTGGTCGGAAAACCGTACCACTGGGACAGGCGGCACTTTCACATAAAGCCGATTGGGTGCGGAGAAGCCCCGCCGTTCCCGTTCTAAAAGCCCGGCTGCGTCCAGTTCTTTCAAGGCTCCCTTGATGGCGGTACAACCCTTGTCCAGCATTTCCGCTATCTCCGCAACGGGGTAGACAATGAATATCCTGCCCTCGCCGTCCTGCCAGCCGTTCTTCTGTGACAGGGTGGAGCGGTCTAATAAAAGCGCATACAGCAGCTTGGCGGTCTGTGAAATCTCCATTTTCAGCAGGAAACGGGGGTATGGAAGATAGGCGGGCAGCGTGGTGTCTGCCCTGATATAATCAGCGATAGTATCACCTCCCTCTGTGTTGTGTCGTTTTTGGGCTTTGTCACGCATTAGGACGGCATTTCCGGGGGGAAAGGATAAATGTATCGCATACCCTTTGACACCCACGAAAAAAGCCTTGATTTATGCGGGTTTGAAAGGCTCTAAAGCGTGACATTTCTGCCTTTGTTTCCGCTTTCTCTCGGCGGCTTTGATTTTCTTCATGCGTCCGGCGCAGTCGGGGCAGTATTTTCCCCGGTTGGATTTGGGGACAAAGGCCGCGCCGCAGACGGCGCACCGTTTCCGGCTCCCCCGGTACAAGAGGGCTGCGGCCAGCTCCCCGTCAAGGGGCAGGACAGCCACACGGAACCAGCGGCACATGAGGGAAAGGGAAATGCTCTGGACGCACACGCAAGGCTCCCCGTCGTCCAATAGCAGGCAGTTCCCCTCATCGTAGTTACAGCACTCATGTACCAGCCGCCGCGCCCGCCGGTGCTGGCGGTAGTCCATGCGGGGCAGGTTATCGTTCATGGCTCTGCTCCTTTCTGCGGTGGGGTTCCTCCCGGCGCAAAATCTGGTCGATGTTCCGCTTGACGGTCTGCAATTCCTTGAACCGCTGTTTCTGTTCGTGATAGGTGTTATACAGGCCGTCTTTCTCGGAGATAAGCTGCTCGATCTCGGCCTGCAACGCTTTCCGGGCGGGCAGCTTGGTAATGCCATGCGCCTTGAAATACCGGGCGGCGGCTTCGGCTATGATAAAATCGCTCTCGTTTGCCTGCCGGTAGGCGGCGCGGGCTTTCTCGGATTTCTGCGCTTTCAGCCCGTCGCGGGCGGGCTTGGTCTTGGCATAGGCAAGTACCTGTTGCTGCAACTCCTTTTTTCCTTGTAGCTTCGTTTCCAGCGTTTTCAGCTTGCCGCTGGTCTGGCGCATTTCCTGATAGGCGGTATCAACGGCGGCTTCTAACTGCTCCGGGGAAGTGAAGCCGTATTCCTGATACACATTCAGCGTCGCGGCCATTTGTTTGAGGTTGTGCATGGTCGCCCAGCGTTCATAGCCCCGGCCTTTGCCCTCGGCCATTTTCTGCTCAATGTCCACAAGCCGCTGCACACCGTCCTGTTTCGGGGCGGTTTGTGGGGCTTTTGTGGGCTGTATGCCGGTTTTCCCATGCCGGGGGTATTCGGGTATGGCTGCGGGCTTTTCTGCGGCTCTGGCGGCGTTCTGCTCCAAAACGGCAAAGACAGCGGCGCGGTCAAAGTCGTCACCCAGCTTTCGGGCGGTAATGGGCTTTGTCCTGTCCGGCGTGAGATAGGAT
>ENA-UALK01000546-UALK01000546.1-human-gut-metagenome-genome-assembly--contig:-NODE-546-length-13310-cov-4.143493_pt1 | contig 13310 bp, 10 predicted proteins | sample MGYA00243703_ERZ654476 | MGnify/ENA primary metagenome ERZ654476 (study PRJEB26926, sample SAMN06164821) | human gut metagenome | biome: ENVO:00009003; feature: ENVO:2100002; material: ENVO:00002003...
GTGGGCTCGGAGATGTGTATAAGAGACAGGTAGAGGAGCCGTGCGTTCTGCTCGCTGGCAAAGAAGCCCGGGGCAATGGCGTTGACCCGGATGCCCACCTTGCTGAAGTGCACTGCCAGCCACTGGGTGAAGTTGGTGACGGCAGCCTTGGAGCCGGAGTAGGCCGGGATCTTGGTCAGGGGCAGGTAGGCGTTCATGCTGGAGATGTTCATGATGTTGCAGCCGGGGCGGCCCACCATCTGCCGGGCAAAGGCCTGCGTGGGCAGCAGGGTGCCGATGAAGTTCAGGTTGAACACCATCTCCACGCCGCTCTCGTCCAGATCGAAGAAGGTCACGGTGTCATCGTCCAGATCCGCCATCTCGAAGAATTCCTTGTCGGTGTTGGCCCGGGGGTTGTTGCCGCCGGCACCGTTCACCAGAATGTCGCAGGGACCCAGATCCGCCATCACCTCCTCTGCCACCTGCAGGCAGTTGGCCTTGTTCATAACGTTGCAGGTGTAGCCCTTGGCAACGCCGCCTTCTGCCTCGATCGCATTGGCCAGCTCCTTCAGCTTCTCCATGTTGCGGCCCAGCAGAGCCACTTTGGCTCCTGCCCGGGCCAGAGCCTTGGCGAAAATGGAACAAAGGGTGCCGCTGGCACCGGTGACCACGGCAACCTTGCCGGACAGGTCGGTGTTCAGAACATTCTTTTCCACGAGGATACTCCTTTTTTGATCAGATGGTTGTGGTGATACGGATGATTATTTTCAGGCGGACAAGGCATCAGACCCTGCCAGCGCCCTTGTCCAGGATCTTATTGAACTGGAGGAAGAAGGTGGTGGCGGTCACGGTAGCGGCGATGATGTCACTGACGGGCTCGGCAAGGAACACGCCGAACACAGGGTTCGCGACCACATGGGGCAGGATGAAGATGAGGGGGATGAGCAGGATGAGCTTGCGCAGGCAGGCCAGCAGCAGGCTGACCTTGGCCTGACCCAGCGCCATAAAGCTCTGCTGGCAGGCGATCTGGACACCGGTGGAGAAGATGCCCGCCATGTAGATGCGCATGGCCCAGGTGGTGTAATCGATCAGGGAGGCATCCGAGGTGAAGATGCCAGCCACTGCACCGGGAACCAGCATCATCAGCAGCCAGAAGATGGTGGTGTAGCTCAGGCAGAGGGTCAGCTGGAAGCGGAATGCCTGCTTGACGCGGTCTTTCTTGCCTGCGCCGAAGTTGAAGCTCATCACCGGCTGGCCGCCCTGGCAGATGCCCGAGATGGGCATGGTGCACAGCTGGGAGGCGCTGGTGATCACGGTCATGGCACCCACGGCCACGTCACCGCCGTAGCGGGCCAGGCTGGAGCTGAAGCTGATGGACAGCAGGCTCTCGGTGGAGAGCATGACGAAGGTGGAAATGCCCAGTGCCAGCACGGGCATGATGATCTTCCCTTCCAGCTTCATGTCCTCTTTGCGGATCTTGAGGATGGTCTTGGGGCCGGTGAGGAAGCGGATGACCCAGATGGCACCCACTGCCTGGCTCAGCACGGTGGCAATGGCAGCACCCTTTACGCCCATGCCCAGCCCAAAGATGAGGATGGGGTCCAGCACGATGTTGATGACCGCGCCGATAACGGTGGTCAGCATACTGATCTTGGCAAAGCCCTGCGCGGTGATGAAGGTGTTCATGCCAAGCACGATCAGCACGCAGATGGTGCCCAGAATGTAGATGCGGCTGTAAGCCAGAGCGTAGGGCAGGGTGGTGTCACTGGCACCAAACAGCCGCAGCAGGGTGGGTGCGGCGGCGTAAAAGACGATGGTCAGGACGACCGAGAAGAGCAGCAGCATGGTAAAGCTGTTGCTGACAATCTTTTCTGCCTGCTTCTTGTCGCCCTGGCCCATGGCGATGGCGGTGCGGGGCGCGCCGCCGGAGCCGATGAGCATGGCAAAGGCGTTCAGGAGCATCAGGATGGGGGTAAACAGGCCCACGCCGGTCAGAGCCGCCGCGCCGATCCCCGAGATGTGGCCGATGTAGATGCGGTCCACGATGTTGTACAGCAGGTTGACCACCTGCGCCACAACGGCGGGGATCATCAGCTGGAGCAGGAGCTTTTTCACGTCACCCGTGCCCATATCCTGCTGTTTTTTCTGCGTTTGTGCCATGGAAAGTGTCTCCTTTGGTTTGAGCAAGACGGAGAGGGCTGCCCTCAGAACGTCAGGCCGAAGTTCATCTCGTAGTAGTTGCCTGCGGCATCACGGTAGGCGTAAGCCTTGCCGTTCTCGTCCTTCATGCTGTCGGGCATGTAGGCATCCTTTGCAAAGCCGGGCACGTCGTTGGGGCTGATGCAGACACCGTCCGCGTTCACAGTCAGCACCTCGTCGCCCTTGGGCAGGGTCAGGGGCAGTTTGCCAACGGGAGCAAAGCGGCCGAACATCACATCCAGCGTTGCGGAGGGGTAGGTGTCAAAGCCGACGGTCAGAGCGTCGGAGACCTTTTCCACATTGCCGACCTCCCAGGCCAGCGGGCAGTTGATGTTGGAAACGACCTTGCCGCCGTGTGCGTGGACCGCAGCAGCGATACCGGCCAGACGGTTTGCGCCCACCAGAGTGGTCTCCTTGTGGGTCTCGGTGGTGGGCTTGCCGCTCTCGTCCACGTTGCAGACAGTCTTGTCCTCGCAGATGTCCAGCTCCAGGTAGCCCGGGGTGGCGTTGAAGTATGCACCGGACTGGGGGCTGACCATTAGCAGGGCCACCTGGGCCTCATCGGGGGTGTCCACCAGAGTGACATTGCCCAGCATCTCGCGCAGGGCCTTGGTGGCGGCCTCACCGGCCTCGGCGCTCTTGCCAAAGGCCTCAGCGTAGACCTTGGTGCCGTCCTTCAGGGGCAGGGTGCCGTCGTTCTTCAGCAGGACAACGGACTCGCGGTGCACGCGGGAAGCTTCCTCCCAGTCGGCCTTGGTGGCAACGACCTCGGCGGCCTTCCTGGGGTCGGCGTAGGTGTCCTCGAACATACCCTGACGGAACAGCTCGGTCAGGGTGCGGCTGACAGCGCGGTTCAGGCTGGCATCGGTCAGCACCAGATCTTCCTTCTTGAAGCCGGCGGGCACCGCGTGGGTGTCGTAGTAGTCGTTGGTGCCGCGGGCGTAGCTCTCCTCGCCCAGCTCGTTGTCCAGCAGGCCGGAGATCAGGTCCACGCCGCTCTGGGTGACAGCATAGCCGATGCGCTCGGGCTCGTCCAGCATGTCAACGCCCCAGCACATGTTGTGGACGATGCCGGTGTCGGAGTTGATGTAGCCCTTGAAGCCCATCTGGCCGCGCAGCAGGCCGTCGATGAACACCTTGTTGTAGGCAAAGCCGTAGGGCTGAAGCTCGATGGGGTTGCCGTTGAAGTCCTCCTGCGGAGCGCTCTTCTCGGCGCTGGGCTTGGAGTAGTAGGGCATGATGGACTCGGCATTGTGGCGGATGGCGGCGCGGAATGCCGGGATGTGGTACTTCTGCAGGGAGCCGGGGGTGGCGTAGATGTTCCACTGGCCTGCTGCATAGTGGGGGTCAAAGCCGTTCTCACGGGCACCGCCGCCGGGGAAGTGCTTCACGGTCATGGAAACACCCTCGGGGGTAACGCCGTTGCTGCCGCCCTGGATGCCGGGGATCAGGTGGTCGAAGATCTCCTCAATCAGTGCGGGGTCCTCGCCAAAGGTGCCGAAGGTGCGCTGCCAACGGGGGTCGGTGACGCAGTCGGCCATGTACATGTAGCCCTTCTTCAGGCCGCAGGCGTTCCACTCGCGGCGGATGGTGTCGGCGAACTTGTCGATGATGTCGATGCGTGCAGTGCCCTTGACAGCAGCAGCAATGCCCAGGGTGCCGGGATAGGTGGCAAACACGCCGGTGGCATCGTTCATGCCGAACACGACCTCGCCGTTCTCGTTGCGGCTGTTGGACATGACCTGCATGGGAACAAAGTGATCACAGGTCTCGGTCAGATACTGCAGCTGGTTCAGGTAATCTGCCAGATCCTCGGGCGTGGGGCTCTCGCGCAGGATGACGTGGCGGTTGAAGCTCTTCTTGACCATGTCAGAGGTGCTGGGCAGGGACTGGGAGCCGAAGATGCTGTCGGAGACGTTCACGGGTGCCTCGTCCAGCAGGCTGCTTTCGTCCGCCACGGGCTTGTGGCCGTTGGCTGCCAGACGGGGGGAAGGATACTTGGGGCCCATGCGCCAGTCGGAGGTGAAGATCTGGCCGATCTTCTCGCTGGTGGTCAGAACCTTGACATAGGCCTCGGCGCGCTCAGCCGGGGTCAAGCGCCAGTCGTTGACTGCGCTGACGGTGCCGGTGCCGTCGATGTCCTTGAAATACAGGCCGTCCTGCTCGATGACCTTGCGCTCCACGGTGCTGATGGTGGGGCCGTTGGGGTTCTGGTAGCGCTTTACACGCTCGGATGCTTTCACTGCCATAGTGTTTTCTCCTTTTCTTTTGAACGCAGCGGCCCATGCCACAGAGCCGCAGATGCTATACCTATTATAATAGGCCGCCGCGCGGAACAACTAGAAAATTTTTTGGATATTTCCGCACTTTCCTTGTATTCTTTTTTTGTGCGCGGTTAGAATACAAGCCCGTTTTGTGGAATGTGCTGTACTAGTATCTTACAATCATGTGCAAAATGACGAACGCTGTTTTTTAAAACTGTTGATTTCGCCCAAGGAGAGTAAAATTGTCCTGTTTTCCCACAAAATTTTACTAACAGAAATTTGATGGATAGTTCATAATGTATACATAAAAATCCCCCGGTTCGCGATGTGGCAGCCGCAGCCCACGGGGGACCGAATGAAAGGCCGGAGTGAGTGGCAGCACACCGGCCGCAGAATTGAAAGGAGAGCTTCTCTATGGCAAAGGTCAAACAGCCGCTTGAAGAAAACGGCATCCACAGAGCGAAAATGTGGGAGATCATGATGTACGCTCTGAACAACACCTCCACCAACACCTACATGATGGTGGTCGGTTACATCAGCTACTTCCTGATCGGTATCGTCGGTCTGGCATCCGTGCTGGCCGGTTCCATTGTTACCATCATGCGCATCTGGGACGGTGTCACCGACCCGTTCGTTGGTATGATGGTCGATAAGACCAACGGCAAGTTCGGCAAAAACCGTCCGTTCATTGTCATCGGCCAGATCATCATGTTCGCCACCACCTTCGTGATGTTCAACTTCATCCCCAAGATGGGCACTGGTGTCCGCTTTGTTGCGTTCATCATCATCTACATGATCTACATCATTGGCTATACCTGCCAGTGCGTTGTCACCAAGTCTGCTCAGACCTGCCTGACCAACGATCCCAAGCAGCGCCCCATCTTCGCAATGTGCGATACCGTGTACAACATCATCCTGATGAACATCGTCATCCCTGTCATCGTTACCGACAGCCTGGTTCCCAAGTTCACCCTGACTGCCGAGGCCAACGCTGCAGAGATCACTTCTCTGGTGGCACAGAACCCCGCTCTGGCAGGCATCGTGGAGAAGTCTGGCGGCAACCTGTCCGCTTTCTACAACCCCGGCCTGTTCACCACCATGCAGCTGATGTTCGGCGGCCTGTCTGCAGTGTTTGCAGTCTGCGCCATCATTGCTCTGTGGCGTAAGGACCGTCCCAAGTACTTCGGCCTGGGCACCACCCAGAAGGTCGGCGTTAAGGATTACGTTGACACCCTGGCTCACAACCGCGCCATCCAGATGCTGGTGGTCTCCGCATCTACCGATAAGCTGTTCATGTCTACCATGAGCAACTCCACCGTTATGATCTGCCTGTTCGGCATCATCTTCGGCAACTATGCCGCATTCTCCAGCTACTCTCAGATCACCTCTATCCCCATCGCTCTGATCTCCATCCTGCTGATGAACAAGATCGCTCGTCAGATGGGCCAGAAGGCATCCATGATGACCGGCACCTATGGCGGTATCATCGGTTCTATCATCATCACCCTGTTCCTGGTCTTTGTGAACCCCAGGGGCGATGCTTCCAAGTTTGCGATCCCCGCATTCCGTATCATCCGTCCCGACACCTGGGGCACCCTGTTCACCGGCTGGAGTGCAGTGGGCCTGATCTTCATCCTGCTGGTCATCGCATGGCGCGGTGTGCAGGCTCTGTCCTCCTCTATCGTTATCACCATGACCGCTGACTGCGCCGACTACGAGGTTTATCGTACCGGCAAGTACGTCCCCGGCCTGATGGGCACCCTGTTCAGCTTTGTGGATAAGCTGGTCTCCTCTCTGGCAACCACTCTGGTGGCCCTGTTCTACTCCATGGTCGGCTTCAAGGACGCTCTGCCCGATACCCTGACTCCGTACTCTGACGGCATCTTCTGGGCAACCATCGGCTGCTTTGTCCTGCTGCCCATCGTTGGCTGGCTGTGCAACGTTGTTGCCATGCACTTCTATCCCCTGACCAAGGAGAAGATGGAAGAGATCCAGGATGAGGTCGCTCAGATCAAGATGAAGGCCATGGCTGAGAACGCCTAATTGGTACTTGCAATTTTCTGCGGAAACCTGTAAAATCAAATAGGAAAACCGCTCGCCCTTGCGGCGGGCGGTTTTCTGCTTTTGGAACAAAATTCAAACAAGAGGTACATCGTAAATGGAAGAAAAGACACAGTGGGTAAAGGACCCGGATCATGGGTTCATCTGGAACACCATCGACCACCTGTTATACTGGAGAGAACACCGTGAAAAGCACTGTGTCAGCCGCAAGAAGTATATGCGCCTGTGCATTCTGGGTGCGTTTGGTGCGCACCAGTTCTATGCCAAGCGCCCGGTGCTGGGCCTGCTGTATCTGGCAACCTTCTGGAGTGGTTTCTCTGCCGCTATGACCATCGTGGACTTCATCATTGCCGTGCCCATGAAACCGGACGAGAACGGCAACATCTGGCTGTAAAAAGCCCTCTGGCGGCCTGCTGGGCCGGAAAGGAAAACACCCTATGGATAATGTCATGCAGTTTCTGTTCAACACCAACCACGAGCAGCCCAGCATCCTGGTCTGGGTCCTGCTGATCGTGATCGCGGTCGTGATTCCCAATTACGTCAGATATCGGATGGAGCAGAAGCGCTCCAATGATTCTGTTCCCACCCAGAATCCTGCCCGTTCTGCTCCGCGCAAGAAGAAGCGCAGCAAGAAGCGCTGAGCCACAGGCTGAGATCGTATGGCAAAGATGCTTTGCTATTTGCCGCATACAAAAACCGCCCCGGCGGCTGCTTTGTGCAGTGCCGGGGCGGTTCGTTTGTTTTTTGTCAGATGCAGGAAGTACTTACTTCTTGATCTTGATCAGCTGTGCGTTCAGGCTCTCGATAAAGCCATCGGGCATGTTGATCATCTTAGCCATAGCCTCAGGGGTCATGCGCTTCATCATATCCCACATGCCAACGCCGGGCTTGACGTCAAAGTTGGTGGCCAGCTTGACAGCCCTGGTAGCGAGAGCCAGAGCCTCTTCGTTCTTGGAGAGATCCTCCATGCTGTCCTTGATGCTGTAATAGCCCTCGGGGAACTCCATCGGAGCCTTCAGATCCAGGCTGCCGACCTGCTTGAACCAGTTGGCAACGCCCTCCTGACGCTCGTTGAACTCAGGCAGAGTGTAGCAATCAGGCTCCTTCTCGACCTTTTCCAGCGTGATGGAATCCTTCACGTCACCGGCAACGGCCAGGATGGTGTTGAAGCCCTCTTCCAGAGCAACATTGAACTTGAACACACGGTGTGCGGTCTGCTGGGCGGCTTCCTTGCCGTTGACGTACAGCACAACGGTGTCCTGGTTGGAGTAGACCTTGATCTCGGTGGTCTCGCCTGCGCGCTGTGCATGGCGGCGGCCGGCGATGTGGACCATGGGCTGCTTGGACCAGTATGCCTGGTAGACAAAGTAGCTGTCCTTCTTGGTCTTGCGGTCAATGGTCATCAGGCCCTTGTTGTTGCGGCCTGCAACGCCGCCCTCGTTGCGGGCAGCACAGCCAAAGTCGAACATGTTCCAGCAGTGGGTAGCCCACACCCAGGGACGATCCTCGAACACCTGAGCCAGATGCTCGTGGTACAGTGCCTGATACTCCTCGGTGTAGTCCTTGCACTGGGGATCGTTGCTGTGCCAGTTGATGATGCCCTCGGTGCCGTACTCGGAGATGCCGATGCAGATGTCAGGGTGCTCGGCGTGGAACTTGTCCAGCCAGGGGCCGTTCTGCTCCATCTTGCCGCCGTACCAGCCGAAGTAGTGGTTGTAGCTCTCTACATCGGTAATGTGATGCATGGGGCCGTCAACAGGGGTGTTGGAGACGTGAGCAATGGTGGTCAGACGGGTGGGATCCAGCTCACGCACCAGCTTCTGCAGGTCGTGGTGGTTGTCCACCAGCTCCTGGCAGATGCCGCCGATCAGGATCTCGTTGGACAGGCCCCAGAACATGATGGAGGGGTGGTTGTAGTTCTGGATGATCAGTTCGGTCATCTGGTGACGGCAGTTCTGGTGAGCGGAGGGGTCCTTCTTAAAGACGCTGATGAAGGGGATCTCAGCCCAGACGGCGAAGCCCAGCTCGTCACATGCGTCGTAGAAGTCCTGGCTGTGCTGATAGTGGGCCAGACGGATGGTGTTGGCACCCAGCTCCTTGATGAGCATGGCATCCTCGTAGTGATCCTCAGCGGTCAGGGCGTTGCCCTTGTACAGACGATCCTGATGGCGAGCCACGCCGCGCAGCGGGGTGGGCACGCCGTTGATGGAGAAGCCGTCGTTCGGGGTCACAGTATAGCTGCGGACACCCACGTTGGCGTAGATCTCGTCAAAGGTCTCGTTGTTCTTCTGCAGGCGGGCGGTCACGGTGTACAGGTTGGGCTCGTCCATGCTCCACAGCTGGGCATCGGGAACGTACAGGGTGACCTTGGTGCTGTCGCAGGGGCGCACGCCGGAAGCAACTTCGTTGCCGTAGCAGTCCTCGATGCTGTACATCACGGTATAGGCCTCTTCGCCGTTGGTGACCCAGCTCTCGATCTCAAAGGTGGCACCGCCATCCTCGGTGGGCTTGGGGGTGACCTTGATGCCGGGGCCGCCGAAGTAGTCCAGGTCAAAGTGGGTGCCGGGCACGCTGATCAGGTTCACGCCGCGGTACAGGCCACCGTAGAAAGTGAAGTCGGCGGAAGCGGGGTACATGGAGGGGGTGTCCTCGTTGGAGACCTCGATGGTCAGCTCGTTGTCGCCCTCGTGGCACAGGTCGGTGACATCGGCACGGAAGATGGAGAAGCCGCCCTCGTGGGTGGTTGCCACCTGGCCGTTGACCTTCACGGTTGCGGCCAGAGCAGCTGCCAGCACCTCAACGTAGGTGCGGCCGCCAGCCAGAGGCTGCTTGGGCTGGGTAAAGGTGCGGGTGTAGACACCGGTGGTGCGCAGATAGCTGCCGTTGCCGTCCATGCCGTCCACAGCGTTCCAGGTGTGGGGCAGGGTGACCTGCTCGGTGGGACGCTCGCCCTTGGGGAAGGACAGGGTCCAGTTTTCGTTCAAGGAAATGATCTCTCTCATCGATACTGCTCCTTCTGGTTTTCTTCTTTGTTTCGGCGGCCTGCATGGCAGAAGAAATGCCGGAAACAGGCCGGTTGTTGATTTTAGTATAGCACATCAGAGGGGGGTAGGGTTTGTACAATCTTTTGGCAAAATAGTAATATTTTGTGAAAATCCAGACGATGATTCCACGATTTTACAATCTGGCCCTTGGAAATGACAGCACAGCATGGAAAAGATGCCTTGAAGCAGAGAGGAAAAGGAGGTTGTACCTCTCCGCAGAGGGCGGCAGCGGCTTCCGCTCATCCCAGACCAGAAGCTTCCTTTGACGCTGCGGGTCCCTCCGGCAGAAAGTGTTGACGGAACGGTGGCTTTTTGCTATAATTATATAGCTATGAATATGGAGATGTATCGAAGTGGTCGTAACGAGAACGACTCGAAATCCAAGTGGATGTTTCGCCGAATGTCTCCATATCACACGAGGGAACGTCAATTTTGATGTCTTGACAGGCTTCAAAGCCTGTCTGAACGATGCGTTTTCTAACAATATTCTAACAGCAACTGTTCCAAGTTTCAAGGCCGATTTGCAATATACAAATCGTAAATTTGCCATGAAAATATACTTGGAGATGTATCGAAGCGGTCGTAACGAGAACGACTCGAAATCTAACTGGCTTTTTGGAAGTGGATTTCCGATTTTGCTAGGTTTCATGCGGGTTTTCCGACTTCGAGAGTGAACGATTTTCGGTCGGTCTCTCCTGAAATTCTCTCCAAAGTTTTCCCAGAATGCACGGAGCATTCTAAAATTTAATATGTGGAGCATTACTCAAGTGGTCGTAAGAGGTCGCACTCGAAATGCGATAGGCCGGGAGACCGGTGCCAGGGTTCGACTCCCTGATGCTCCGCCAAATCGAATGGACAGATGAATTTTATTCGTCTGTCCATTCTTTTTTGCCGGAACATCGCCCGTCCACCCTGTCTTTGGGGCGTATGGCATCATGCTGACGCATTGCCATAGCCCAGCCCTTCCATCATCGCCTGTGCAGACGAGAGCTTGGAAGCATAATCGAGATGGGCGTAGATGTTGGCGGTGGTGGAGAAGTCGCTGTGACCCAGCCATTCCTGAATCTGCTTCATGGGAACGCCGTTTGCCAGAAGAAGGCTGGCGCAGCTGTGACGCAGGTCGTGGAAGCGGATAGGACGCAGACCGTTTTTCTCCAACAGCTTCGGGAACTGCTCGGAAACGTAGTTGGGTCGAATGATGTTCCCAATCTCGTCCACGCACAGATAGCCGAGATAATCCCGATTGTAGCTTTTACCGCACAGACGGCGGTAGGTGTCCTGCTGGCCTTTCAGCATCAGCAGGCGGTCCCGGATGTGGGGCACAAGGGGCAGTGTCCGCAGGCTGGACTTCGTTTTTGCACGGTCAGCCTGCACCAGAACCTTTTTGCCGTCGATGGATGCCTGCGTGACGATGTGCTTGATCTCCAGCGTGTTGGCTTCAAAGTCGATGGCATCCCATTTCAGACCCAGCACCTCGCTGCGGCGCAGGCCGTAGAAGGATGCCAGCAGAACCGGGATCTCCAGCTTGGTGCCCTCTGCGATCTCTGTCAAGGCATGGATTTCTTCGGCACTGTAATAGCTGCCCTTGAACGCGTTCTTCTTCGGACGCTCGACTTTATCTGCCGGATTGGTGGGAATCAGGTCGATCTTCACCGCATACTTCAATGCCTTGTGGATGTTTGCATGGTAATGGATCACCGAGTTTGCCTTGACCCTTTCAAGCTGTTTGTTGTAGAAATCCTGCAAGTCGGTGGCTTTCAGGTCTACCAGCTTGATGCCGCGCTTTCGGAAATACGGAACGATGATGCGCTCCACCATCCCCTGATAGCTGGCATAGGTCGTGATTTGGATAGTGCTTTTCGTGACTTCAAGCCATTTCAGCATGAAGTCCGAAAAAAGAATGTCATCGTCTAAGCGGATCTCCGCAGGGGCGGTGGAAACAGTGAAGTTCCGCCGACGTTCCATCAAAAGAGCCTCGGCTTTCTTCTTGTTCCTCTTGACGGACAGACCGGTGGCTTCCCACTTGGTCTTTCGCTTTCCGTCTGCGTCCTTGTAACTCAGAACGATGTAGTAGAAGTCGTTTTTTTCTTGCAGATGCCCTGCTACCATAGTGTTTCCTCCTGTCTTTGCATCCACTTGAATATGTAACTTCTGCCGCTGACACCATCAGTGTACCCAACGGCAGGAGAGAATGCAAGGATGTCATGCCCGGACAGTGTGACCGGGTGCGAATCCGATGAGATAAGTCAAAAGATGTGCCTTGGGGATGCGGTAGGAGCGTCCAACCTTCAAATGCTGGACGCTCCCTTTTTTCAGAAGTGCATACCCGGTTTTTGTGCTGACGCTCAATACCTCGCACATCTGGTCGATGTTCAATACATCCGGGTAATCCCGGAGCATCACACGGTACGCATCACGGGGATTCAGATTTTCCTCACCCAAACAGATTCCCCCTTTCTGGGTTCATATTCTCCCGGTCCAATGCCAGACTGCATTTCAGGGCTTTTTCAATCTGCACCATCTCCCACTCACTGGTCATTCCCATAAAACTTTTGATGCGCTCTTTATCAATGGTGAAGATCTGTTCCAGCAGCACCACAGACGGACGGCTGAATGCAGGATTCTGCTCAATGAGAACATGGGTAGGCTGGTTTGGCTTTTTGGTGACTTTTGAGGTCACAGCAGCCACGATCACAGTCGGCGCAAATTTATTTCCGGTATTATTTTGAATCACAATAACAGGACGTTTACCTCCCTGCTCGGAGCCATAGTGCGGGTCAAGGTCTGCATAGTAGATCTCGCCCCGGAGAAAACCAAAGTCTTTTGTTACATATACGGTGGCAGTCAACCCCCTTTTCCTTATGTAGGCAAAAGCCGCCCTTGCGGACGGCTTCTGCGATGTGAAAGGAAACCAACATGAAGAAGTAAGGTCACTGCTTGATGGGCAGATTAAAGCGGCGGCTGGAGCCGTTGTAGGTGCGAAGGATCAGCATCATATACTTGTAGCTGACGGTGCCGCTCAGGGATTTCTCATCCCGCACCAGCGTCATGGGGTGAATGGTTTGCAGACGCTTCACCAGACGTTCCGGGTCATACTCACCCTGATACAGAGCCACAAAGCGAACCATGCCTTGCAGGATGCCGGAGCGGAGGGAATCGGGGTCACCCTCCCAGCCCTTTGCCAGCATGGTCAGGGCTTCTTTGTAGAGGTCTGCGCCGTAGGTCTTGTACTCCTTAAAGGCGGTGCGGATGCAGATGATCTTCCACGGAGCGCGATAGGCATCCAGACCAAGCTGCAGGCCGGTACTTTCGGTGGCATTTAGGAATGCGATGGATTGTGCATCCTTGCCGACCAGTGCAGCGCGAAGTTCTGCGCCAGCAGTCAGAGGTCGGGAAACGCCGGTCTGCTTGGAAAAGAGAATCGCCTCCTCCTCTTTCGTCAGCCCGGTGTACACCTTGCAGATGATGGGGAGGTCAGCACCGCCGTTCATAGTCTTTCGGGTCACAATGGTGTGCTGACCATCGAACACGAAGTAATGCCCGTCCCGGTAGCTGACCTTGGGCGGGTTGGCGATCAGTTCAGTGAACTCAGCCGACATCTTCTCAACATTCGGGATGCTCAGACCCCGCTGGTAGTCGGCAGGGATTTCGAGGAAGGCACTGTTGATGACCTTTTCCTCGTAAGGCCGCTGGGCAAAGAGGGCTTCGATGATGCTCTCATCAGTGATTTCGGGGGAGATCTCAGGCATGGTGCTGGTGCCTG
>ENA-UALK01000587-UALK01000587.1-human-gut-metagenome-genome-assembly--contig:-NODE-587-length-12465-cov-9.582998_pt1 | contig 12465 bp, 4 predicted proteins | sample MGYA00243703_ERZ654476 | MGnify/ENA primary metagenome ERZ654476 (study PRJEB26926, sample SAMN06164821) | human gut metagenome | biome: ENVO:00009003; feature: ENVO:2100002; material: ENVO:00002003...
CAGCCTCGGTCTCGTGGGCTCGGAGATGTGTATAAGAGACAGATTTCATCCTGTCACTTCCCGTCTGGTTTAATGGTTCTTTTTCCTGCCAGGCACAGAAAATCTGCAAGTCTTCCGGGAAAATGGTGCTGAAAAACAGGCGTTTTGTACCGTGTTCTTTTTCAGTAGCGGTCACATAAGCCTGAATTTTCCGACATCCAAAAAGGTTGGTGATCACACGGTGTGCTCCGATATAGTAATCTCCGATCTTTTCATTGGAAAAAGCAAAATCTGTTTCAACAGAAAGTCTCTTCCCATGTTTGGCGGGACGTCCTCTGCGGCCGGTATGTGCAGGAGCAGGATCATACATGACAGAATCAATCCTGGCATTGCCGATAAGATCCAGATTCTGGTATTCATCAACGATTGAAACCAGATTTTGCTTTGTGTACCAGCTGTCACAGAGGATAATAACCTGCTTTTTCTCCTGAAATTCAGGCATGACCTGACGGATCATGGATGCAGCAAGTTCCAACTTTGATTCTTTTTTCTGCCACATGCGATATCCAAGAGGAAGTGAAAGATAAGATACCCTGTCATTCTTCCATACAGGTATGCAAAGCATAATACTTACAAAGCAGTGTCCATTCAGATAATTGGAACCATTATGTGCGGCATGGTCAAAGAGTTTTGAAACATTCTCAAACCGAGTTCCGGCCTTTGCTACCATGGTATCATCCACACAAAGAAATATCGGCTGTGTTGCCAGTGAATCCGCTATCATTCTCAAAGCAACTTTAGCTGTGATATTCATAAAGTGGGAATAATCAACTTTTGCATAGGAACATGCGTGGTAAAAGGTATTGAGGGATTTTGTGGTAATCCCAGACAAAAAGTGCTGATATAAAAATCGAATGGAATGTACAGATTCCAATGTTAGTATTGATAAAACGAGTAAAAACAAAGTATCTGCTGTTGGAGCAGAAAAAGTTTCAAAATAAAATGTTTTGGAGCAAACTCATTATACATCAGAAAGCCCTGTACGATATTTTTTTATGAAAAAGTTGTAAAGTGGTGTTTACTCATAATACATATCAAAATCCCGATAGGTATCTTCATATTGTTTTAAACGTTCTACTATCATATCTTTTCGCTCATCATGGATTTTAGATATAATCGCATCAAATAAGCAATACATACAAATAGGTGAACTAAATCCCATACTGTCTTTTACCGGAGCAGCAAGAATCGTATAATCGGAAATATTAAAAAAAGGAGAGGAAACACTGTCTGTAATGGAGACAAGGGTTGCACCCATTTTTTTTGCAGAATCCGCATAACGATACGTCCATTTGGTATATCTGGCAAATGCTATACTGATGACAACAGTTTTATCTGTGATATGATTTAATAAATCAAAACGAGGATCGTAAAATTCTTGGATAATGTGAGTATTACCAAGTAAAAGGTTCAGACGATTCCCAAACCAGTTGGCAGCATGATAAGAAGAGCGTGCTCCGGTTACCAGAATATGATCTGCATTCAGAAGAGCTTCTACGGTTTTGTCCAGAAGCTCTTCATCTATATGTGAGATCCAGTCTTGCAGTGCCTGCGTTTCTCTGGAAAAAACTTTTTGATAAAATGTCTGATTTTGAATTTGTCCCTCTACATTGCGCTGTGGTACAGAAAGAATTTCTTCACGAAGTTTTTGCTGCATGGCAGAAAAACTGTCAAAGCCAAGAGAATAAGCAAAACGAATAACAGTTGTTTCACTGACAGAAATATCCTTACTGAGTTTAGCTAGTGTTGCATAGCTGAATTCATCTTTATTATTTAAAATATATTCTGCAACTTTTCGTTGTCCTGCCGATAGTGAAGGGATTTTTTCATAGATTAGCTGATCCAGGCTCATTGTAACCTCCATAAATAAAATATCATATGACAAGTATAGCAAAAAAATTTTTTTAATTCAATGGAGAATGTTATAATTCGAAAAAGAATCAAATGATTCATAAAACAAAACAAATAAATTGTTTAATTCTACCAAAACAGAACATTAATTTTTGACGATTCTATCAATTGTTTCCAGAAACAACTTGTGATAGTATAGTAGTAAATACTTCATATGAATGTTTGAAAAGAATTTAATACAATAATATTAAAAGAAGGAGCACAAAATGATAAAAAATAAACCAGAAGCCTATGGAATATCTTCAGATAATCTGTTATGTATGGTACAGGAACTGGAGACATTTGTCGAAGATATTCATTCTATATCTGTAGTATGCGATAACGATGTGATTTTTTCAAAATGCATTCAACCATATACGGAAGAACCTATGCAGATGCTTCATTCATTTTCGAAAAGTATGAACAGTATTGCAGTAGGGATTGCAATCGACGAGGGAAAATTACATCTGGACGATCTGGTGATAGATTATTTTAAAGAGTATTTGCCGGAAGAATATGATAAACGAATCGATCAGCTGACAGTTCGTAATCTGTTAACAATGGCAGCAAATTCCTGCAGATTAAGCACCTGTTTTCGTGGAGTGACAGATTCCTGGATCACACATTATTTTACATATAAATTACCCCATGATCCGGGAACTGTCTTTCAGTATGATACAGGAGCAAGCTACATGTTGTCTTCACTGGTTACAAAAACCATGCATAAAAATGTGCTTGCACTGATGAAAGAACGTGTTTTGAAACCAATGGGTATTACCGATATCGAATGGCTGGAAAGCCCAGAAGGCAATACAGTCGGAGGATGGGGGTTGTATTTGAAAACACCTGACATCGCGAAAATTGCAATATTACTTGCCAATATGGGAAAATGGAACGGAAAAACACTTATTCCGGAAGAATATCTTAAAGAAGCAACCAGAAAACAGATTGATACTCCCGAAGAAAAATATCCAGTCTGTGGATACGGATATCAGTATTGGATCACTGCTGATCATTCCTTCGGCGTTTATGGAGCTTTCGGAAATGTGATCGTGGTTAATCCAGAGAAAAAACTGGCAGTTGCAATCACAGCAGGAGCAAGTGATAAGAATGGAAATCCGAACCGTCTGATTAGCAAAATCGTAAATGAAAAGTTGTTTATACCGACAGAGAGAGGAACATTGGAAACAGATGTAGATGGAGAGAAAAAACTGAAAAAATATCTGGATGACCTGTGTCTTCCATATCCGGAAGGAGCAAAAAATTCCTGCTTGGAAGGAAAATGGTTTGATAAAACACTCTCCTTTGAAGAAAATGACCGGAAAATTCAAAGCATAGAGATTAATAGAAAAACAGAAAATGAACTGCTGATTAATTTTCACCTGAAGGACAGGCTGGTAAGTGTAGAGGCTGGATTTGAAAACTGGATTACACAGGAAGCTGTATTTGATGATCCGCATCATTTTCTTAATAGCTTTTCTTATGCATTCAAAGATGATAAGACATTGGTGATAAAGCAGTACTGGTTAAATATGTCAGGTTACGATATCTATACGCTGCATTTCCAGGATGACAGTGTAAACGGAATGATTATCACAAGCGTAAAACTTGGCGGAGCTGTACCGATTGAACTTTCAGGAAACATACAGTAGGGGGATAAAACTATGGATATGAGTTTATTGGGAATTATTGTTGCACTTGTTGTGTTGATTATTATTTGCTATCGTAAATTTAACCCAGTTGTGGGAACATTAATATGTGTTGCAATTTTGGCAATATTCAGTGGTTTGTCTGTGTTGGATACAATTACAGATACATATTTTACAGGATTTTCTGATTTCCTGAAGAATAACTTTTTGCTTTTTGCAACCGGAACCGTATTTGCATCTATAATGGAAGGATCTGGAGCTGCAGCAGCATTTGCAAAAATGATCTATTCTAAAGTGGGTGGACGTGGAGCAATTTATGGTTGTATGCTTGCAGTGCTGATCTTAGGATATATAGGTGTGAATGGATGGGCATTGATGTTTATCGCTTATCCGATCTTCCTGTGCGTATTTAAACAGGAAAATCTGCCAAGATGGTTGATTCCGGGTGTTATTTATACTTCTCTGGCGTATAACAGTTCCATGTTCCCGGGTTCTCCTTCTATATTGAATGTGCTTCCAACACAGTATCTTGGTACAGATACTATGGCAGCTTCCGGTCTTGGTATTGCAACTGGTGTCTTCAGCAGTATTCTGTGTATTATTTATCTGGAGTATGAATTCAGAAAAGCAAAGAAAAATAATGACGGATTTGTAATTACACCTGATATTGCAGAAAAAATGAAAGCATTTGAAGAATTGGAGATTGTAAAACCATGGAGATCTGTGGTTCCGATGATTCTGTTATTTGTTCTGTTAAATGTATTTAAGGTAAATGTAAATATTGCAATTATTTTAGCTTCTTTCTGTTGTGTGATTTTATATTGGAATACTACTCCGAAAAAACTGAATTTGATCGATGACGGTGTAAAACGTGCCAGCATGGTAATTATGAATACTGCAGCAGTTGTTGGATTTGGTTATGTTGTTAAATCAACTGTGGGATTCCAGAATCTGATAGATATGCTGTCAAACCTTGGTGGAAACCCACTGATTTCTTTTGCAAGTGCTACCACATTGATCGCTGGAGCAACTGGTTCCGGTTCTGGTGGTATCGGAATCGCTATGGAAGTATTTGCACAAAAATATATGGACTTGGGAGTAAATCCTGAAGTTTTACACCGTATAGCTGCAATTGCATGCAATGGTCTGGATACACTGCCGCATAACAGTATAGTGATTACCTGCCTGGCTGCCTGTGGTATGACACATAAAGAAAGCTACAAACCGATCTTTATCACATCTGTATGTATTACATTGATTGGACTGGCATTTGCAGTATTTCTTGGAATTGCATTTTATTAAGAAGTAACAGATTACTATAGAGTATGCAAAAGAGTCATTAAAATTCCACAGAGAGTGGAAAGGTAAGATATAGGTAGTAGCGACTGTTCCTGCGCAAATGAGGATGATTTGTCTCTTGCATATCACAACCTTATCTGAAGATACAAAAAGATGTGAAGCAAAGTTATGAACTAATCCGATGTCACAATCTCTGTCTGGTTGTAACTGATGGAAGTGTAGTGTTGGGGCTTGGAGATATCGATCTGGAAGCTGGCATGCTGGTTATGGAAAGCAAATGTGTGTTGCTTAAAGCGTTTGGAGATGTTGATGCATTTCCTCTATGAATCAAAAGTCATGATGTGTGGATGAAATCGTTAATACCATTTATATAATTTCAGGAAGTTTTGCCGGCGTGAATCTGGAAGATATATCTGCAGGACGCTGTTTTGAAATTGAGAGAAAGCTGAAAGATTTTTCTGTTATTTCAGAAAAAATGCTGATACAAAAACTGTATGGAGTGTGCGGATTCCAAGGTCAGTATTGATAGTATAAACAGGAATAGAGTATCTGCTGTTGGAGCAGAAAAAGTTTCAAAATAAATCAAAAAATATTTGTGAAGTCTACCAGTCAGAGTCTTTTCGTTGTATAATGTCTTTGTCGTACAGGGTCACTTTCCTTTGGAATGTTTTGGAGCAAACTCATTATACATCAGAAAGCCCTGTACGATATTTTTTTATGAAAAAGTTGTAAAGTGGTGTTTACTCATAATACATATCAAAATCCCGATAGGTATCTTCATATTGTTTTAAACGTTCTACTATCATATCTTTTCGCTCATCATGGATTTTAGATATAATCGCATCAAATAAGCAATACATACAAATAGGTGAACTAAATCCCATACTGTCTTTTACCGGAGCAGCAAGAATCGTATAATCGGAAATATTAAAAAAAGGAGAGGAAACACTGTCTGTAATGGAGACAAGGGTTGCACCCATTTTTTTTGCAGAATCCGCATAACGATACGTCCATTTGGTATATCTGGCAAATGCTATACTGATGACAACAGTTTTATCTGTGATATGATTTAATAAATCAAAACGAGGATCGTAAAATTCTTGGATAATGTGAGTATTACCAAGTAAAAGGTTCAGACGATTCCCAAACCAGTTGGCAGCATGATAAGAAGAGCGTGCTCCGGTTACCAGAATATGATCTGCATTCAGAAGAGCTTCTACGGTTTTGTCCAGAAGCTCTTCATCTATATGTGAGATCCAGTCTTGCAGTGCCTGCGTTTCTCTGGAAAAAACTTTTTGATAAAATGTCTGATTTTGAATTTGTCCCTCTACATTGCGCTGTGGTACAGAAAGAATTTCTTCACGAAGTTTTTGCTGCATGGCAGAAAAACTGTCAAAGCCAAGAGAATAAGCAAAACGAATAACAGTTGTTTCACTGACAGAAATATCCTTACTGAGTTTAGCTAGTGTTGCATAGCTGAATTCATCTTTATTATTTAAAATATATTCTGCAACTTTTCGTTGTCCTGCCGATAGTGAAGGGATTTTTTCATAGATTAGCTGATCCAGGCTCATTGTAACCTCCATAAATAAAATATCATATGACAAGTATAGCAAAAAAATTTTTTTAATTCAATGGAGAATGTTATAATTCGAAAAAGAATCAAATGATTCATAAAACAAAACAAATAAATTGTTTAATTCTACCAAAACAGAACATTAATTTTTGACGATTCTATCAATTGTTTCCAGAAACAACTTGTGATAGTATAGTAGTAAATACTTCATATGAATGTTTGAAAAGAATTTAATACAATAATATTAAAAGAAGGAGCACAAAATGATAAAAAATAAACCAGAAGCCTATGGAATATCTTCAGATAATCTGTTATGTATGGTACAGGAACTGGAGACATTTGTCGAAGATATTCATTCTATATCTGTAGTATGCGATAACGATGTGATTTTTTCAAAATGCATTCAACCATATACGGAAGAACCTATGCAGATGCTTCATTCATTTTCGAAAAGTATGAACAGTATTGCAGTAGGGATTGCAATCGACGAGGGAAAATTACATCTGGACGATCTGGTGATAGATTATTTTAAAGAGTATTTGCCGGAAGAATATGATAAACGAATCGATCAGCTGACAGTTCGTAATCTGTTAACAATGGCAGCAAATTCCTGCAGATTAAGCACCTGTTTTCGTGGAGTGACAGATTCCTGGATCACACATTATTTTACATATAAATTACCCCATGATCCGGGAACTGTCTTTCAGTATGATACAGGAGCAAGCTACATGTTGTCTTCACTGGTTACAAAAACCATGCATAAAAATGTGCTTGCACTGATGAAAGAACGTGTTTTGAAACCAATGGGTATTACCGATATCGAATGGCTGGAAAGCCCAGAAGGCAATACAGTCGGAGGATGGGGGTTGTATTTGAAAACACCTGACATCGCGAAAATTGCAATATTACTTGCCAATATGGGAAAATGGAACGGAAAAACACTTATTCCGGAAGAATATCTTAAAGAAGCAACCAGAAAACAGATTGATACTCCCGAAGAAAAATATCCAGTCTGTGGATACGGATATCAGTATTGGATCACTGCTGATCATTCCTTCGGCGTTTATGGAGCTTTCGGAAATGTGATCGTGGTTAATCCAGAGAAAAAACTGGCAGTTGCAATCACAGCAGGAGCAAGTGATAAGAATGGAAATCCGAACCGTCTGATTAGCAAAATCGTAAATGAAAAGTTGTTTATACCGACAGAGAGAGGAACATTGGAAACAGATGTAGATGGAGAGAAAAAACTGAAAAAATATCTGGATGACCTGTGTCTTCCATATCCGGAAGGAGCAAAAAATTCCTGCTTGGAAGGAAAATGGTTTGATAAAACACTCTCCTTTGAAGAAAATGACCGGAAAATTCAAAGCATAGAGATTAATAGAAAAACAGAAAATGAACTGCTGATTAATTTTCACCTGAAGGACAGGCTGGTAAGTGTAGAGGCTGGATTTGAAAACTGGATTACACAGGAAGCTGTATTTGATGATCCGCATCATTTTCTTAATAGCTTTTCTTATGCATTCAAAGATGATAAGACATTGGTGATAAAGCAGTACTGGTTAAATATGTCAGGTTACGATATCTATACGCTGCATTTCCAGGATGACAGTGTAAACGGAATGATTATCACAAGCGTAAAACTTGGCGGAGCTGTACCGATTGAACTTTCAGGAAACATACAGTAGGGGGATAAAACTATGGATATGAGTTTATTGGGAATTATTGTTGCACTTGTTGTGTTGATTATTATTTGCTATCGTAAATTTAACCCAGTTGTGGGAACATTAATATGTGTTGCAATTTTGGCAATATTCAGTGGTTTGTCTGTGTTGGATACAATTACAGATACATATTTTACAGGATTTTCTGATTTCCTGAAGAATAACTTTTTGCTTTTTGCAACCGGAACCGTATTTGCATCTATAATGGAAGGATCTGGAGCTGCAGCAGCATTTGCAAAAATGATCTATTCTAAAGTGGGTGGACGTGGAGCAATTTATGGTTGTATGCTTGCAGTGCTGATCTTAGGATATATAGGTGTGAATGGATGGGCATTGATGTTTATCGCTTATCCGATCTTCCTGTGCGTATTTAAACAGGAAAATCTGCCAAGATGGTTGATTCCGGGTGTTATTTATACTTCTCTGGCGTATAACAGTTCCATGTTCCCGGGTTCTCCTTCTATATTGAATGTGCTTCCAACACAGTATCTTGGTACAGATACTATGGCAGCTTCCGGTCTTGGTATTGCAACTGGTGTCTTCAGCAGTATTCTGTGTATTATTTATCTGGAGTATGAATTCAGAAAAGCAAAGAAAAATAATGACGGATTTGTAATTACACCTGATATTGCAGAAAAAATGAAAGCATTTGAAGAATTGGAGATTGTAAAACCATGGAGATCTGTGGTTCCGATGATTCTGTTATTTGTTCTGTTAAATGTATTTAAGGTAAATGTAAATATTGCAATTATTTTAGCTTCTTTCTGTTGTGTGATTTTATATTGGAATACTACTCCGAAAAAACTGAATTTGATCGATGACGGTGTAAAACGTGCCAGCATGGTAATTATGAATACTGCAGCAGTTGTTGGATTTGGTTATGTTGTTAAATCAACTGTGGGATTCCAGAATCTGATAGATATGCTGTCAAACCTTGGTGGAAACCCACTGATTTCTTTTGCAAGTGCTACCACATTGATCGCTGGAGCAACTGGTTCCGGTTCTGGTGGTATCGGAATCGCTATGGAAGTATTTGCACAAAAATATATGGACTTGGGAGTAAATCCTGAAGTTTTACACCGTATAGCTGCAATTGCATGCAATGGTCTGGATACACTGCCGCATAACAGTATAGTGATTACCTGCCTGGCTGCCTGTGGTATGACACATAAAGAAAGCTACAAACCGATCTTTATCACATCTGTATGTATTACATTGATTGGACTGGCATTTGCAGTATTTCTTGGAATTGCATTTTATTAAGAAGTAACAGATTACTATAGAGTATGCAAAAGAGTCATTAAAATTCCACAGAGAGTGGAAAGGTAAGATATAGGTAGTAGCGACTGTTCCTGCGCAAATGAGGATGATTTGTCTCTTGCATATCACAACCTTATCTTGTAATGGATTCAGCAAACACATTATATATTAGAAAGCCCTGTACGATATTTTTGTTACTGTTCAAAGGCAATGTCATTAACTTAAGAGATTGTTGCTTGTTAAACGGGCAATGCTCTCTCTGATACCTGCTTGATATTTCCTAAAATATTACTTGACAAATACTCCTCAATATGCGGCGTTATTACTGATCAATCAGTAATAACGTCCTTTGATTAGGCACTGTTATTTTTAATTACTTAATCAAAGGAGTATTTATTTATGAACTATTCAGATTCTATCAAAGCTATTTTACTTGCTGCTATCAATGATCTTTCCAAAACACCGGAAAAATATGCTGTCAAACCCGGAGTTGATTTTATCAGAAACAGAAAACTTGGTTTTAAAGATTATATGCTGATGTTTCTGACTATGGAAGCTGACTGTATCAGGGAAGAACTGTACCGTTTTTTCGGACGTACTATCGATGCACCTTCCAAAGCGGCTTTTTACAGACAGCGTAAAAAGATCAGGGAAGATGCTTTTCGGAATCTTCTTCTTGCTTTTAACAGGAAACTTCCTAAAAAACTATATAACGGTAAATATGAATTCTGGGCCTGCGATGGTTCTTCCTGTGATATTTTCCTTAACCCTGAAGATAAGGATACCTATTTTGAACCAAATGGTAAATCTACCAGAGGATTTAACCAGATCCATATCAGATCCATATCAATGCTATGTTTTCTTTACTTGATAAGCGTTTTACTGATATTTTAGTCCAGCCTGCCCGAAAGCGAAATGAGTATTCTGCTTTTTGTTCCATGGTTGATTCTGCAGATATCCCTGAACACTACAAAGTCATTTTCTTTGGGGACAGAGGTTATACTTCTTACAACAACTTTGCCCATGTGATTGAAAAGGGGCAGTACTTCCTTATCCGATGTAACGATAAAAGAGCTTCCGGAATGATGGGATATCCGGTTGATACCCTGCCAGCTTTTGATGAAGATATCTCTCTTATACTGACGAGGTCTAAAGCTGTAAGCAAATATTCCAGACCTGAACTATTCTCTTCATACCGATACATTTATCAGAATGCTCCAATGGATTATCTCAATGATCAAAGAACGGAATATGACCTTGCTTTACGTTTGTTACGCATACAGCTTGATGATGGCTTTTATGAAAACATTGCTACGAATCTTCCAGAAGAAGAGTTTAAAGCTGAAGATTTCAAAGCTCTTTATCATCTGAGATGGCAGGAGGAAAACTCTTTCCGAGATTTAAAATATTCCCTGTGTCTGAAAACGTTTCACTCAAAAAAATATGATTATATTGTGCAGGAAGTATGGGCAAGAGTTATTCTATATAATTTCAGTTCCAGCATAATCATAAATGTAACTATTGACCTGGAAGAACCTTTGCCCGCCAGCATAGGTTTAAACTTCCGATGAGTTTTTGTTATAGACATTAGCATTAACTCATATATTACTATATTTCATCTTTAGACAAATTTCAATGTTAAATATTGATTTTGTCTTTTTGTTATACCCAAATTTCAGTAAAACATTGTATCTTAATCCCTCAATATCCCCTTTTTTATCATAATCAAATCCTTCTGCTGATATTTTCATCAATGCAGTATTAGCAAATTGCTTAAGTTAATGACATTGGGTCTGAACAGTAACGAAAGAAAAAAACAATTAGTTATTCAATGGTGATTAATGATTGAGTATTTGAAGAAGAAAAAGTATAATAAAGAGTAGAAACTGCAAACATGGATATATTAATGCTGTTTTGGGTGTAGAAAAGATAACAAATAGAAGGGGAAGTGATGGAACTACAGATCATCTTGAAAATGTAATGAATTTGATGTAAATAACAGAATTGTATATGAGTGAGAAAGTGGGGTATAGATATGAAAAAGAATAAAAATTTAGTTAGAGTATCAATAGTTGCCAGTTTGCTGATTACAACCAGTTCAATATTAGGACAAAATGTTGAGGTAATGGCATCAAATCCAACGAATTACAAAGATATGACGGAGTATGCTGCATACGAAAATGTAATAGCAGATGCAGGAGCCACTTCCGGAGATTTTGGCATTTCCTTGGCTTTATATGATATTGATCAGGACGGAATAAGAGAGTTACTTATATCACATGGCACCTGTCTTGCTGATTGGGTAAATGATATTTATACATTGGAAGATGGAAAAGATGTGAGCTATATTGGAAATGTAGGCAGACAGGGATTATTTTATACAGCCCCAGATGGAAATGGAATGTATTTTTTGTATGGATATCAAGGATATCAGGAGATAACACGAATTACAAAGAGCGGAAAAGATATTGTGCAAACATTGATAGAATCAAGGGAACTTAATGCAAATGAAAACTATACAGAATTTGCTGATAAGATAGCACTACTTGCACCGGGAGATATTCCAACCCATGGAAATTCTTATGATGTAGAAGTAACAGCCCCGGATGGCGGTGTAAACATGCGCTGTGGCGCAGGAGTGGAGTATGACAAAGTTCTTCCAGACATGATTCCAAATGGAACAGTTCTGACTGTAACTCAGGAAGCAGTGGCTTCCAATGGAAATTCATGGGGCTATACAAATTATAATGGAACATACGGATGGATTGCACTTACTCAGGTTACTAAATATGAAGAACCAACAGAAGGTGCTCCGATTCCACATACACGTTATGTGATTAACTGCAATGAAAGTATTACTCTTCGAACAAATCCAGATGTAAATGCTGCTGAAATCTGTCAGATTCCGTTGGGAACAGCCGTTGCTACATTCGGAGATGCCGGAAACGGATTTATTTCTGTGTATTATCAAGGTTCATCTCTGTCTCTTATACACATCTCCGAGCCCACGAGACCGAGGCTGATCTCG
>ENA-UALK01000589-UALK01000589.1-human-gut-metagenome-genome-assembly--contig:-NODE-589-length-12449-cov-3.738906_pt1 | contig 12449 bp, 10 predicted proteins | sample MGYA00243703_ERZ654476 | MGnify/ENA primary metagenome ERZ654476 (study PRJEB26926, sample SAMN06164821) | human gut metagenome | biome: ENVO:00009003; feature: ENVO:2100002; material: ENVO:00002003...
TCGGCCACCGTCATGCCCAGGTAAAACCGGGCGTAGATACGCCGGGCCTGGATGGCGGTCAGCTGCATCAGCGCGGCATACACTTCCTCCCGCAGCAGCTTCTGCTCCAGGACTTCCTCCGGGGTGAGTGGCCGGTTGAGGGCATCGTTTTCAATGCCATCCTCCCGGTTCAGAGAGTAGTGAGCCTTGTGCCGGAACTTCCGGCGTTCATAGGCGGCATCGTCCTGCTCCTGGCCCCGGATCGCGGCCACGACTTCCTCGGCCACGTCTACAAAGACATCGGTTTTATACACATCGGGATACAGTTCCCGAAGATTGATCTTCTGCATTATGTACCTCCATTTCGATTCACGGGTTGACGGATGAACCGAAATGAAGGCGGTGAGCGACACCTTTCGGGGAAATTCCCGAAAAAACGACAAACAAAAGCGCCAGCATCCGAAGAACGGCGGCTGGCGCTGCTAAAAGAGGACTTATGACGCTTATGGACCAGCCACGATAGTGCCTGTTTATAAGCAGATGGGGGCTGATTGACGGTCAGACTTTTTTTGACAGGTAAATTCCTGCCGAATTATGTCGAAGCGGTCTTTGCTTCACGGCGGCTCCCTCCTAAAGCCGCCGTGTCAGCGTGTAGTCGTCACTCCTTTGTCGAGGGCATAAGGAACGGCGGCCTTGATGTTACTCAAAACCGCCGCAGTACCCTGAAAATCCATTATGGGCGCACAAAGCTGCCTGCCCTGCAACGGTTTTTTTTCTTTCCCCGTCTTGCGGGGCAGGATCGCTTGGCTTATTCGGTTTTAGTCTTGCTCTTGTTCGACTGCCTCTTTCAGCCGGTTAAAACTCTCATCGCTGATGATGTGTTCAATACGGCAGGCATCGGCCTCCGCAGTTTTGGGGTCAACGCCTGCGGCGATAAGCTGCTCGGTAAAGAAGCAGTGACGCTCGTAGATTTTTTCGGCTACCTCGCGACCCACATCGGTCAGATGGAGAAAGTGATCTTCGTCCATTGTGAGAAAGCCGCCGTCCCGCAAGGTAGCCACTGCATGGCACACGCTGGGTTTTGACACCTCCATGTGCCGGGCCACATCTACGGAGCGCACCATACCGCGTTTCTTTTGGAGAACAAGGATGGTTTCCAGGTAGTCCTCCCCGGACGCATGAAGTTTCATCTGAACCTCCTTTACTGAGCCAGCTTCCAGCCGATGGCCTCCTGTCTGGCCGATACAAAATCGGCATACAGGCCCTTTTGCTGGATCAGCTCCGCATGAGTGCCGCGCTGGACGATATGAGCGTTGTCCAGTACAAGGATCTGATCGGCGTTGCGGACGGTTTTCAGACGGTGGGCAATCATGATGATGGTCTTGTCATGGGTCAATGCCTCGATAGCCCGCTGCAATTCATCCTCATTCTCCGGGTCAACGCTGCTTGTTGCCTCGTCCAAAATGATGATAGGTGCGTCCTTCAGCATGGCGCGGGCGATGGAAATCCGCTGTTTCTCGCCGCCGGACAAAGTACCGCCTCCCTCGCCAATCACGGTGTCATAGCCATCCGGCAGGGCAGAAATAAAGTTATGGCAGCAAGCCTTTTTCGCCGCTTCAACCACTTGTTCATGGGTAGCATCCGGGCAGCCAAACTTGATATTGTTCTCAATCGTATCTGCAAATAGGTACACGCTCTGGAACACCATCGAGATATTCTTCATCAGGCTGTCCAGCTTGAAATCTCGTACATCCGTACCGCCTATGGTAATCTTCCCGGCATTCACATCCCAAAAACGGGCAATCAGGTTGCACATCGTTGTCTTTCCTGCCCCGGAAGGGCCGACAATGGCCGTAGTCGTTTTTTCGGTAATGGTAAAGCTGACCTGATCTAATATCTTACGGTCTGCGTAGGAAAAATCCACTTTGTTAAACACGATTTCGCTGGACTTCGGCGTAATATCAGCGCCTTTCTCGTCCATTACCGGCGTGTCATCAATGGAGTTTGCCGTATCCATCGAGGCCGCCAGCATTTGCAGCAAAGAGGCCATATTCCCGGCGTTCTCCAAATCGTTGAACACCATGAAAGAAGCAATTACCAAAATCAGACCGTAGGCCAGCGGCAGGGAGCCGTCCAGCCAGAACCAGACCGAGGCCAAAAGTAACAGGACGCTGAACACTCGGACAACAGCCTGTTTGATAGCGTCATAGGGAACGCTGGCTTTTGTCAATTTCAGGTTATCCCGGCAGCTCGCCTTAATTGCACTGCCGATAGACTGCGTGCTGTCCCGTTCCAGTCCAAATGCTTTAACAATCCCCATCCCCTGAATGTACTCCAACACAGACTCCACAAGGGACTCCTGTGTGTGCTGACGCACCCCGCTGAGCGCGGCAGATTTGCGAAGCGCCAGTTCCGCCGCCGCAAGGTAAATCAGGACACCGGCAGTGGCCACAAGACCGATCCGCCAGTCAAATACCAACAGGACTATGACGAGGGCAACCGAGTTGAAAAAACCGCCCAGCACTGACACCAGGACACGGGCTGCTGAGTTCTCTACATCACCCAAAGTTGTTGTGACAATGGCGGTAATATTCCCGATACTATTCTTGTTGAAGTAGCCCATCGGGATGTAGCGCAGCCGATCTCCGATGTGGATACGCTTTTCCGCCACCATGCAATAGCCGGTTTCCGTCTGCTCCATCGTGGAAAAATAGGTCGTGATGATACGCCCAATGAGGGAAACGGCCATAATTCCCAGCGAAATGCAGATAAACTTTCCGTCCCGGTTGTCAGATACTAACGCGCCGATCACTACAAAGAGGGCGGCAAACTGCATGGCTGAAAACAGCCCGGACAGGAATGAGAATAACAGGGATTTTTTTAGAAGCCCCTTTTTGCTGCCTGCAAAAGCAAAGATTTTTTTCAATGTTCCATACATCTGACAACACCCCCTTACATCTGGTCTTTCGCGCCGATGTGCGCCTGCCACATATCCCGGTAGAGGGGGCAGGTTTCCAGCAGCTTCTCATGCGTACCCTGTGCGTGGATGGTTCCATCCTTCACCACAACGATGTTATCTGCGCCAACAATGGTAGACAGCCGGTGTGCGATCACAATCAGGGTCTTGCCGACAGTTAAAGTGGAAATGGCTTTCTGCACCAGCGCCTCATTCTCTGGGTCGATATAGGCAGTTGCCTCGTCCAAAATGACAACCGGCGCATTTTTCAGCATGGCGCGGGCGATGGCAATCCGCTGGCGTTCACCGCCGGAAAGATGGGAAACGGCGCTGCCAACAACCGTATCATAGCCATTATCCAGCTTGCGGATAAAGGCGTCGCAGCCGCTTTGTTTGGCTGCCTGCTCCACCTCTGCATCCGTGGCACTGGGTCTTCCCATGCGGATATTCTCCCGGATACTGCGGTTAAACAGGTAGTTGTCCTGAGATACATAGGAAATCTGGTCTGCAATTTCAGACAGCGGCATATCCTTCAGCTCATGGCCGCCGAGGGTAATGCTGCCGGATGTAACATCCCAATACCCGGCAATCAGCTTCGCCACCGTAGACTTGCCGGAGCCGGACGGCCCTACAAGGGCGGTCATGGTTCCGGGGTGGATGGCGAGATTCACATCATGCAAAACCTCTGTTGTCCCGTCATAGGAAAACGACACAGACCTAAGAGAAATGCCGGTATCTTCCAGCTTGATCGGCGTTTCTTTATGGTTCAGTTCTTCGGCGTTCAGAAGCTGGCTGATTTCTTCCACATTTGTCCCCAGTACAGCCAAATCGTCCGTAAAGGTAAAGGCCGCAATAATCGGCCCAATCAGCCCCAGCGAGAAAATCACAATGGACAGGAAGGTGGAAAGCTCCAGACTGCCGGAGAGCCAGAATGCAAAACCGCAGGGCAGCACGCAAATCAGCACTGAGGGCAGGATGGCGTTATAGGCGCTCATGGTTTTCTGATTTTCCCGCATCCAGTCCACATAGTAGTTGGCGTTGTAATTCACCGCGTCAGAATATTTTTTGTAGGAACCGGCGGATTGGCTGAACGCTTTCACCACCTCAATGCCTCCGATATATTCCACGATGGCGTCTGTCATCTGCTTGCCTGCCTTGACAGCACCCTCCCACTTGACGGGATAGTTTTTCATACCGGCGGACATAACCACAAGGCCCACCACGAGAGTGACAAGGGACAAAAGCGCCATACGCCAGTCCAGAATAAGCAGGTACACGACAATCACAATGGGAACCAGCACATTTGCGGTCATTTCCGGGAGCAGGTGTGCAAAGGTCGGCTCCATTCCCTCCACCCGGTCAACAATCGTCGTTTTATACTGTCCAGAGGGCGTATCCAAAATCGTCCCCATTGGCACACGGGCAAGTTTCTCGGTAATGTTCTCCCGCAGATCGCGCAGCGTGTAATAGGTTGCTGTGTGAGAAATGACTGTTGAAATATTGGCGAAAACAACCTTTCCCAAATAACCGCACAATGTAACGATACAGGCCGTCATATAACTGGAAAAATCCTGCTCTCCCGACAGCATCAGTGTGACAATATGCGCCACGCAGAAATAGGGCACCATCTGGCAGGCCACGCCTAATACCGCAAGGATAATACTGCCGATGAATTTCCCGTGATAGGGTTTGCCCCATCCCCATAAAGTTCCTATGGGTGAGTCTTTCTTTTCCTCCTTCATTTTGTAGATACCCCCTTTATAAAATAGTTTCGGATTTTTTCAAGACCGGCCTCATCCATTTGAAATTTGTCGATGATGGAACCGTCCTCAAAATGGACAATATCCGTACAACAATCTAAAAGCAGCTCAAGATCATGGGTAATGACATACAAGGTAATGCCTGCATCCCTGACTTGTTTCAAAACATTGGCAACCTCTTTCATGTGTTTGTAATCAAGACCGCTGGTCGGTTCATCAAAAAATAAGATAGAACGCTTGGATGCGATTGCCGAGGCAATTGCTACCCGCTGCTTTTGGCCGCCGGAAAGGGACATAGGGTGTCTGTCTTTGAAGCCGATTAAATCTAACTCGGCAAGGATTTCCTCAGCCCACTCCTGATTTTCCTCCTCCATACTGATCAGGACTTCATCCAGCACAGTTTCCGTGAAAAGCTGGTGATTGACTTCCTGCATCACCATGTAGCAGGTATTTAGTCTGTCTTTAGGCCGATAAGTTCTGCCGTTCCAGATCACCTCACCGCAGCGCTTTTCAAGGCCGCAGAAACACCGGGAGAAGGTGGACTTTCCAGCTCCATTATTCCCGATGATCCCGACAATACGATTTGCGGGGATTTTACTTTCCCGGATGTGCAGCGTTTCCGGTTCGTTTTTGTAGGCAAAGCAGAAATTGCGAAGTTCCATTTGCTGACCGGCCTGGGGCAATGCTTTCGGCGGCAACAAATCTTCAAGAATAAAGGTACGCAGCCCCAACTTGGCTCTCTGTTGCTCCGTCAGGCTCTCAAACTCCGCTGCGGAGTAATCTTTTTCCACCTTTCCACCGGTAATATAGATAAAACGATCCGCAAGACCGCGCAGATAGTAGAGCCGATGCTCTGACACTATAATTGTTTTCCCCTGCGACTTCCAAAACGCAAGTATTGCTCTCAGATCCAGGATAGAGGAAGCATCCAGGTTGGATGACGGCTCATCCATAACCAGCACATCCGGCTCCATGATGGATACCCCGGCACAGGCAATTTTTTGCTTTTCCCCGCCGGAGAGATGAAAGATATTGCGTCCCATCAATTTCTCCAGGCGGAAATCCCGGATGGTCTTATCTAATCGTTGCCGAATACTTTGCTCCGGCTGGCCGAGATTTTCACACCCGAATGTGATTTCGCTGGTTGTGTCCACATTGAAAAATTGTGAGCGGGGGTTTTGAAACACGCTGCCAACCGTTTTCGCGGTATCATAAAGGGGCTGTTCCGAAACCTTTGCCCCATTTACCCACACTTCTCCATTCATTTTTCCTTCATAGTAATGGGGAATCAGACCGTTGATCAGCCTGGTAATTGTCGTTTTTCCACAGCCGCTTTCGCCGCAAAGTACGACGCATTGACCGTCCTCTACGGTCAGATTTATATCATGGACTCCACCAGCGTTCTCGTTTTCTTCTCCATAAGAGAAAGTCACATGGTCAATCCGTATCATAGGTTCACCCCCTCCCGTCAAAAAGAAATCTGCTGCTGAAACAAAAACAAGGCAAAACAGATAACGCAAAACAGAATCGCAATCAAATCTTGAACATGGAAACCGATCTGGCACACGTTTGTACGTTTAACGGGGGCTCCAAGCCCCCGTGTCAACGCAGCAGCAGAAAGTTCATCACCAATCTTCACAACGGACACCATCAAAGGAACAAGGCGATATTCCAACATCAAGAAAGGATTTTTCCCGCCGAATCGTATGCCCCGCATTTTCATTGCATCCCGGATGGCCTGATATTCTTCGCTGATGGTTGGGAAAAAGCGAAAAATGACAGACATTGGAATCACGATTTTTTCCGTGATGTGCATACGCTCCATTGCGCCGATAAACTCACTGATCGAAGTGGATGAGATCAGATAGGCACCTGTCATAATGCCGGGCGCAAACCGCGTCATGATAGATGTCACTGCCAGCACGATGAACGAGAGTAATCCGCTCAAACTCGTAAGGGCAATCCGTTCCAGTATAAAGCAAACCGCATATAGCACCAGATATTTTCCTGCTGTTTTGAAACGGCGTTCCGACAAAATCAGAGCAAAGGGGACAAGGCTTAGACACGGCTTAACGATGTTCATAATTCCTTCGTTACTGGTACTGAACATCAGTGTTGTAATCGTCAGCAGCAGAATGAGCTTTGTCCGGGGATCAAGCAGGATTCCTTTTCTTTTTTCGGTTGTTGCTGAAAATGATAGCCCGTTCATCACACGATGCCCGCTTTAGCAAAATGCTTTTTCAGAAGCGCCTTACCTAAAAGTCCGCCCAGGATCGCAAAAATGAAGATTCCGGCGATTACCAGAATAATGCTCCACATAGGCATAACAGCCATTACCCTGTCAGCGTATTCCTCACCAAAGCTGGCCGCAAAACTGGCCCAGGAATCCTCAACCATGAAATACATGGGGATATATGTACCAACCATCCAAAGGCTGAACACCGCATACCCGATCAGGCTCTTCTTGGCGCTTTTATAACCGCCGGATTTCAAGATCAGATCTCCCAGCAGCCCAAAAATCACGCCCATCGGTACGCCCCAAAATCCCATGCCAGTCAGCCCCATCAGCAGGCCGCTTAAAATTCCCATAATTGTAACCATGCCGAATTTTTTAACTCTGGTCAGGAACAGCATGAACGGGATGCCGGTAATCAAAGACCACAATGCTCCGAGGATCGGCAAAAAGATAGGTACAAAGCCGACGGGAATGGCGACACAGCAGCCAATCACAAAGTAGAGAACGGTGAACAGACCGAGGTTAATCAGGTCTTTTGCTTGTAACTTGTTACTCATAACGAATACCTCCATTCATTTGCTGGTTAGCGTTTTCTAACCTCTCTATAAGATACCATAGTTAGCAGTAGCTCTCTACAACCAATCATCTTTTTGGCTCCAAACAGCAACGAGTTTTTTTATTGACTGACTTCGCTTACAATTCTATAATATGATTAAAATCAAGGGCAATGAGCCAGGCAAATCGACAGGAGTTAAAAATGAAGATTGATGATATTATTAGAAAATGTATTGAAATTCCCGGCGTTTCAATAAAACGTAGCGAGTTCAACGCAGAACTACTTATGAAAACTAAGGAAGGAAAAGGGTCTATGACGTTTTTTCAACTTTTCCCCGGACTTACTATTGCGTATATTTTTATAAATTCTCCGACATGGGCAGCTCCAAATTTGGGTGAAGATAGTTTCATTAAAAAAGGGCCTTTGCTCCTAAACTATTGCGTGACTGGTCGTTGCGAGATTATCTTGAATAACGGAAACTTTGTATATGTGAAAGATGGAGATATTTCTCTCACGGAGTGTTTTGCCCAAAAGCAATATGTCTATCCTCGCCGTATCTATGAGGGAATGGAGCTTTTTGTTGATACTAATACACTGGCAACAGAGAGTACATGGATACAAAAAGAGTTTGGCATAGACATCCCTAAAATCATTGAACTTTTTTGCCCAAACGATAACACTTATATCTCAGCAGTTACTCCTGAAGTTGAAGAAATATTGATTAAGCTCTGGGAACTTTTTGATATTGCGCCTCCGTTTTCGATTTCTCAAATGAAGGTCTATGTTCTGGCTCTATTTTCATTACTACAAAATCTTAACAATATCCCCCCATCGCAAGCCTGCACATTTTTTACTGAAACACAGGTAGATATAGCAAAACGTGTCGAAAAAATTATCACTTCCGATTTGCGGCAACATCATCCTGCATGGGAATTGGCAGCTCAGTTTTCTGTCAGCGAAACCAGCTTAAAAAACTATTTTCGTGGCGTTTTTGGTCAAAATATTTCCATCTATCTACGGGAAGTCCGAATGAAAAAAGCTGCAGAGTTACTGACTTCTACAAGATTGTCCGTTGCAGAAATAGCAGAATTGGTTGGCTATATGAATCAAAGCAAATTTGCAGCCGTGTTCAAAAAGCAGTTTGGACTATCGCCGCTGGAATACCGGCGGTCAAAGAATTTGGAAAACCGATAAGAGCAAAGCCGGGATTTTCCGCTTGATAGCAAAATCCCGGCCTTTCTTGTGCCTAAAAACTATTTGTAAATCAGTTCATCTTGAATAATTTCCTCTGCCTGCGCTTTCAGCGTGTTCATCAGCCCCACCCAGCGCATAGGGTCACAGGCTTTCAGTTCCTCGGTGACGCCCGCTACCTCCATCATGCGGGGCAGCATGGCGTCCATCCGTTCCTGCTCCGCCCGGTCAATCTCCAACAGGTGCGGGTACAGCTTTTCGCTTAAAATCAGGCTACTACAAAGACCGGCCGATGTTCTTTCGAGTATCATTGCTTTTATATAAATAAGACAGTTCTGGGGATTTTTCAGATATTCTATCCTTGGAATAGGGTGGTCTTAAATTCAATGATAACCGCGCTTTTTTAATCATATACGTTTCACTACCATCCTCCGAAGATCCTTTCAACCAGCAATCATCCGGATACTTCGCTGCAAAGCCTCGTAACCGTTTCGGCAAGTTCTGATTGAAGGTATACACATCATAGAATCCATCATCTTCATTAATCAGAATAATCGTTTCTTTTTCACACTTTAACCTTCGCATATTCTATCCACGCTTTCTTTCCATTTCCTGATCCAGGTACTTTGGTATCGGCTTTCCGGACCGGCGAGCAATGGCAATCTGTTTCTGATGCAGTCGTTTGATTACAGATCTTCGTTTCTTAGATTTTCCATCCTGTTGATTTCGGGAGGTCTGATTGTTGCTGCTAGCATCAGAGGTCTTTTCCTGATTCTTCTTCTGATTATTCACCAGACCGTCCACCATATCATAATTGGCTTCGGTACCAGATTCTCTGCTTCGTTCATAAGTGCCGTTCTGGTAGAATTTCTGGTAATGTTCCAGACGGATTTTACCATCTTGTTTTAGCTGTTCGACCGGATTTAGCGGTACCTGCTGTTGGATGTAATCATGAATCTTTTGTTTTGTCTTTTCATCGAATTTCTTACATTCTTCGACAACCATTTTTCCATAAGCATCCAGGATAACACCCTGGGCCTGATCTCGGTATACCTGATGTTCCATCAAATAAAACTGTTTTCCATCAATAATGATGGTGTCTGTTGCAATCCAGTTCCCCTTTTTCCCATCAATCTGATAATTCTCAGTTTCCATAGTGATCAGTGCACCGGATGTGTTGATACGAATAAATCCGGCCAGATACTGTGGATAGTTCTCATCTACATAGTAGCAGCTGATTTCTCCACCCTTGTTCAATACGAGCACGTCACTGACTTCGCATTGATTTTTCGTCCGTTTCCAGATGTCAGCGACTTTTTCATTTTCCTGCATTTCATGAATCGAGACTAATCGGTAATTTTCGACAGTAATCGACACATTCTGCTGTCTTGCCTCTTGATATGGCAGATGCCACAGTGCTTTTCCTGCTGTCTGCTGATCTACTCGGTAGACTGCAAATTGATTAAGCTTCATAGGCATCGTCCTCCAAGTTATTCAGATAATAATTCAGATCCAGAGAATAGTAGTATTTGTCTTCGATCTGCTGTAATTTTCCAACTGTAGAATTGATGATCTCAATCATTTCATCATTCTCAGGATCACTTTCTTCCTGTTCCAAAACTTCCAAAGCTTCTTTCAGTGTTTGGATTGTTTCTTCCTTTGTGTGCTGCTGGAAGATAGCAGTAATAGTCAGTTCGTTTTCTTCCAGGTTTACATTTCTCATAGGCTCATTTCCCCCCTTTTCTTTTTCGGTATTGGTTTCATCTGTATATTCAGCTCCTTCTCGTTTTTTTCTTCGCTTATATTTTTTTCGTTATCCACTTTCTTATTGGATTTCAGAGGATTTTCCACATTTGGATGTCTTTCTTCCAAGTACTTTTCCACACGACTGATTGCATTTTGCACATAAGAATTTTCTCTAAATCCAGGAATCGAATTCAAAAAATCTTTCTGTATTTTTCCTTCGATCATCAGACTCTGCATTCCTTCATAATCACTTCCGTCTTTCAGATCAAAGCCAACACATTTCAGTCCATGCATTCGCTCAGATGGTATTTTTTCATAGGCTTCCAGGGCTTCCGGTAATGTCAGATCATAGTGAACTTCACCCATTACAGGAAATTCTGCGCATTCTGCAGCATAGAAGCTAATGCATGTAAGATCATTTTCATAATCCACATTTTCTATATCCGGGACAATATCGAGTATTTTTTCTCTTTGTGCTGCAAAGTCTGGAAGTTCTGCAAATCCAAATCGATCCACGTAATATGCCTGCATATCCCCACCACGGTTTGTAATGATGACATCACTGACCGACATAGAATGTGCTTTATAATCTGCCGGTGGATTATCGTTGAACATAGCGTACAAATCATCCAGCTTTTCATTTTCATGTAATCTGCTGGAATAGACACACTTATAATTTGCTGCATCGATTGTAATGCCATCTTCTTTGACCATTGCCATATTCATAAATAAATGTTGTTTTCCCGGTGTGTCTTCATCCGCATGATAAATCGCATAGCGGTCACCATTACCTCTGAACATTTCTTCCTCTAGGGTATAATCATACTTAAATGGGTACATAGCCCGATCAACTCTCTCCGAAATATCCGTCCCTTCTGTAATCGTGTCTTCCAGCCAGTTTTGGATATCTCCCCATGATTCAAACTGTAGATAGCCGGCAATTTCATGCGTCCCATCCGGTGCCAGTACAATATGTCCCGGTTCGCTTTCCCGATAATCATAGCGGTATCCGGCTGCTTCCAGTGCATCTACCAGAATGCCGTATTTTTCATGTAATTCTGTTTTCTGTTTTTCTTCAAGAATGATTTCCAGTTCTTCTGTAAGCTGATCGATCATTTCACCGGCTGTCTTGCGGATCACATCCATAGATGCTTTCATTTCCTTCATTTCCCGGCTGCTGCTCCAACCTGCAATATAAGGAAAACTGTAATCCGATGTATCCAAACCAAAGGAAGAACACACACAGTAAGCAACGGATTCTGCTTCAACCTCTTTTGTCAGACGATCTTTTTCTACACCCAGGCTTTCCATGATTTCCTTGTCATGCAGTTTAGCATGGGCTGTTTCATGAATAGCAGTCTTTAAGGTCTGGCTTTCACTGAGTCCTTTTTTGATCACGATTTCCTTGTCTGCATTGTGATAATATCCATTGGCATTGCCATCGATCTCATCGAATCGTATCGGCACTGGGGATATTTTCTGAATAGCCTGCATGAAAGAATCAAAATCCTGTACAGCTGCAGTCAGTAATTCCGGTTCCAGTGTCTGGATTGGTTCCCCGGATGTCTGAGCAATATCAAAGACGGTAACTGCTTTGAAATGCGGAACTGTAACTTCCACCTGTTCAGTCTTAGGTTTTCCATCAGTTCCCATAATCGGACGCTGATTTTCATCCAGAACCTCTTTTTCCTTCATTTTCTTATATGGTGCCGGTGCAATGATTGTAATTCCTTTTTCGCCTTTCATGACCTGTCTACCCATGGACTGCCAGTTTTTATAGCTGGTAACAAGTGTTGCATCCGGTCGCTGCATGGCGATCAGCATTGTATTGTTAAAGGAATAATTGTGAAACTTTGCCATAGTTTTAAGAAATTCCTGATAGCGGTTACTTGTAAAAAGTTCTTCCACACCGGATTCCAGTGACTGCATAATGCTGTCCATATCTTTTCCCTGGACCGGCAGTGGAATAGTAGTAGCTGTCTCTTATACACATCTCCGAGCCCACGAGACCGAGGCTGATCTCGT
>ENA-UALK01000596-UALK01000596.1-human-gut-metagenome-genome-assembly--contig:-NODE-596-length-12302-cov-5.543970_pt1 | contig 12302 bp, 8 predicted proteins | sample MGYA00243703_ERZ654476 | MGnify/ENA primary metagenome ERZ654476 (study PRJEB26926, sample SAMN06164821) | human gut metagenome | biome: ENVO:00009003; feature: ENVO:2100002; material: ENVO:00002003...
GTTGACAGATTCGGAATCATCTGGTAATATATGTTTTGTTGAGCGGCACATGAGAGTTGCAAGACAAGAAATGCAGGAGTGGCGGAATTGGCAGACGCGCAGGCTTCAGGTGCCTGTGGTCGCAAGATCGTGTGGGTTCAAGTCCCATCTCCTGCATTATTTTTTCGCTTTGCGTATCAAGAATTGGTCCGGTGGACCAATTCGGATTGCCCTGATGGGAAGTGTGAAAACTTTCCGTCAGGGTATTTTTATTTTTCCAGAAAAGAAATTTCCGTAATTCGACAAAAATAGTTGAAATGTTTCCCTGGTTGTGATAGAATCTGAAAGATTAAAGTATGAGATGCATATTTCATACAAACTCAAAACCGAACGAAAAAGAAAGGAAAACGGTGGAATGATGAAAGCTTTTCTAATCTTAGAAGACGGGCATGTCTTTACCGGAACCAGCATTGGTTCACAAAAAGAAGTGATCAGTGAAATCGTATTTAATACATCCATGACTGGATATCTCGAAGTGCTGACCGACCCATCCTATGCGGGACAGGCAGTATGTATGACGTATCCTCTTATTGGAAACTATGGAATTTGTTATGATGATCAGGAGTCCTTAAGACCCTGGCCGGATGGCTATATTGTAAGAGAATTATCCCGTCTCCCCAGCAACTTCCGTTGCCAGGACACCATTCAGAATTTCCTGAAAAAGTTCGATATTCCCGGAATCGCCGGAATCGATACTCGTGCTCTCACCAAAATTCTTCGTGAAAAAGGTACCATGAACGGTATGATCACGACCAACGAAAATTATCACCTCGATGAAATTATTCCAAAATTAAAAGCGTATAATACCGGAAAAGTTGTAGAAAAGGTAACCTGCTCTGAAAAATCAGTTTTAAAAGGAGAAGGCTTTAAAGTTGCACTTCTGGATCTTGGCGCAAAGAACAACATCGCACGTTCCTTAAATGAGCGCGGATGCGAAGTGACCATTTATCCGGCGCTTACTACAGCAGAAGAGATCCTCGCCGCAAATCCGGACGGAATCATGCTGTCCAACGGCCCTGGAGATCCGAAAGAGTGCGTATCCATTATCAAAGAGATTAAAAAACTGTACGATTCCAATGTACCGATCTTTGCAATCTGTCTTGGACATCAGCTGATGGCACTGGCTACCGGCGCAGATACCCACAAGATGAAATACGGCCACCGCGGCGGAAACCACCCGGTCAAGGACCTGGCAACCGGAAGAGTTTACATTTCTTCCCAGAACCACGGCTACGTCGTAGATACCGATACCCTGGATCCGAATGTGGCAGTTCCGGCCTTTGTGAACGTCAACGACGGCACCAACGAGGGACTCAAATACGTCGGCAAAAACATCTTTACCGTACAGTTCCATCCGGAGGCATGCCCTGGCCCGCAGGATTCCGGATACCTGTTTGATCGATTCCTTGAGATGATGGGAGGTAACAAATAATGCCAAAGAATCCGAATATTAAAAAAGTTCTGGTTATCGGTTCCGGTCCGATCGTCATCGGACAGGCAGCAGAGTTCGACTACGCAGGAACACAGGCGTGCCGTTCCCTGAAAGAAGAGGGAATGGAAGTTGTTCTTCTGAACTCCAACCCGGCAACCATCATGACCGATAAAGATATCGCAGACCGCGTTTACATCGAGCCGCTGACCGTAGAAGTGGTAGAGCAGCTCATCCAGAAGGAAAAACCGGACAGCGTTCTTCCGACTCTGGGAGGCCAGGCAGGACTGAACCTTGCGATGGAACTCGAAGAAAAAGGCTTCTTAAAAGAAAACAACGTACGCCTGATCGGTACCACAGCACAGACCATCAAAAAAGCAGAGGACCGTCAGGAATTCAAAGATACCATGGAAAAAATCGGCGAGCCGGTAGCGGCATCCCTGGTTGTCCATGATGTACAGGCTGGTATCGATTTCACCAACAAGATCGGTTATCCGGTTGTACTGCGTCCGGCTTACACCCTCGGCGGAAGCGGCGGCGGTATCGCTTACAACGAAGAAGAGCTGATCGAGATCCTCTCGAACGGACTCCGTCTTTCCCGTGTCGGCGAAGTACTTGTTGAAAGATGTATCGCCGGATGGAAAGAGATCGAGTACGAGGTAATGCGGGACAGCGTAGGAAACTGCATCACCGTCTGCAACATGGAGAACATCGACCCGGTCGGCGTTCACACCGGAGACAGTATTGTCGTAGCACCGTCCCAGACCCTGGGAGATAAAGAGTATCAGATGCTGCGTACTTCCGCACTCAACATCATCACCGAGCTCGGTATCACCGGCGGATGCAACGTACAGTATGCGTTGAATCCGGACAGCTTCGAGTACTGTGTTATCGAGGTAAATCCGCGTGTCAGCCGTTCTTCCGCACTGGCTTCCAAAGCGACCGGTTATCCGATTGCAAAGGTTGCTGCAAAGATCGCACTTGGCTACACTCTGGATGAGATCCCGAACGCCATTACCGGAAAAACCTACGCAAGCTTCGAGCCGATGCTGGATTACTGTGTTGTAAAAATCCCGCGTCTGCCGTTCGATAAGTTTATCAGTGCAAAACGTACCCTGACCACACAGATGAAGGCAACCGGTGAGGTTATGAGTATCTGCAACAACTTCGAGGGTGCGCTGATGAAAGCCATCCGTTCCCTGGAACAGCACGTAGATTCCCTGATGTCCTATGACTTCAGCCACCTGTCAAAAGACGAGCTGATCGAAGAGCTTCACATCGTAGACGATATGAGAATCTGGAGAATCGCAGAGGCGATCCGTCAGGGCATCTCCTACGACGAGATCCACGAGATCACCAAAATCGATGTATGGTTCATCGATAAGCTGGCTATCCTCGTTGAGATGGAGCAGGCATTACAGGCCAAAGAGCTGGATGAGGATCTGCTGCGCGAAGCAAAACGCCTTGAGTTCCCGGATTATCTGGTGGCAAAACTGGCAGGAAAGACCGAAGAAGAAGTAAAAGCGTTAAGAAAACAGTATGATATCACCGCAGCTTACAAGATGGTAGATACCTGTGCCGCTGAGTTCGCAGCAACCACACCGTATTACTATTCCGTATACGGCGGCGAAAACGAAGCTGTCGAGACAAACGACAGAAAGAAAGTCCTCGTCCTTGGTTCCGGCCCGATCCGTATCGGACAGGGTATCGAGTTTGACTTCTGCTCCGTACATTGTACCTGGGCATTCAAGAAAGAGGGCTATGAGACCATCATCATCAACAACAACCCGGAGACCGTCAGCACCGACTTCGATATCGCAGATAAACTGTATTTCGAGCCGCTGACACCGGAAGATGTAGAAAATATCGTCAACATCGAGCATCCGGACGGAGCCGTTGTACAGTTCGGCGGCCAGACCGCGATTAAGCTGACCGAAGCACTCCTGAAAATGGGTGTGCCGATCCTTGGAACATCTGCAGAGAACGTAGATGCCGCAGAGGACCGTGAGCTGTTCGATGAGATCCTGGAGCAGTGTGAAATCCCGCGTCCGAAGGGACACACCGTATTCACCGCAGAAGAGGCGAAAAAAGCAGCCAACGAGCTCGGCTATCCGGTACTCGTCCGCCCGTCCTACGTCCTTGGAGGACAGGGTATGCAGATCGCCATCAGCGATGAGGATGTCGATGAATTTATCGGCATCATCAACCGGATCGCACAGGAGCATCCGATCCTGGTTGATAAATATCTGCAGGGCAAGGAAATCGAGGTTGATGCAGTCTGCGACGGCACCGATATTCTGATTCCTGGTATCATGGAGCACATCGAGCGCGCCGGCGTTCACTCCGGAGACAGTATCTCCGTTTATCCGGCACAGAGCATCAGCCAGCATGCAAAAGACACTATCGTAGAGTATACGAAACGTCTGGCAAGATCCCTGCATGTCATCGGTATGATCAACATCCAGTTCATCGTATGCGGTGAGGATGTTTACGTCATCGAGGTCAACCCGCGTTCTTCTCGTACCGTGCCATACATCAGCAAGGTAACCGGAATCCCGATCGTGCCGCTGGCAACGAAAGTCATCCTCGGCCACACGATCCGCGAGCTTGGCTACGAGCCGGGACTGCAGAGAGAGGCAGATTACATTGCCATCAAGATGCCGGTATTCTCCTTCGAGAAGATCCGCGGCGCAGATATCGCCCTTGGACCGGAGATGAAATCCACCGGTGAGTGCCTTGGTATTGCAAAGACCTTCAACGAGGCTCTTTACAAAGCATTCCTCGGCGCCGGAATCAACCTGCCGAAATACAAAAACATGATCATCACCGTAAAGGATGAGGATAAAGAGGATATCGTTCCGATCGCACAGAGATTCCAGGCTCTCGGCTACAAGATCTATGCGACGAGAAATACCGCGAAAGCCCTGAACGAGAACGGCGTCAATGCGATCCGCACCAACAAGATCGAGCAGCCGTCCCCGAACCTGATGGACCTGATCCTCGGCCACAAGATCGACCTCGTCATCGATACTCCGTCCCAGGGTGTTGAGCACTCCAAAGACGGATTCGTCATCCGCCGGAACGCGATCGAGACAGGTGTCAACGTACTGACCTCTCTGGATACCGCAACCGCACTCGTAACCAGTCTGGAAAATACAGATGTGAAGAAGCTGACCCTGATTGATATCGCAACGATCGACAAGAGATAAGCATGATAGAAGCATAAAGCAAAGAAAAGCTCTCTGCTGCAGAAACAAAGCGGCAGAGAGCTTTTCTGGCCGAATGTGGGTTTGAATGGATTTTACAAAAAAGAAAACGTGACGCGCTTGTGTTTTTAGCATAAGTATGATAGATTTTTAATAGAATGCCAGAAAAGGGCATCCAATTCAAAAAGAGAAAGGTACATATCGTATGAACATCATTGAGTGGTTAAAGGTTATCCTGCTGGGTATCGTAGAGGGCATTACCGAGTGGCTTCCGATCAGCAGCACCGGCCACATGATTCTGGTAGATGAGTTTATTAAGCTGAATGTGACAGCTGATTTCAAGAATGTTTTTGAAGTTGTCATCCAGCTCGGTGCAATCCTTGCGGTTGTCGTCATCTATTTCTGGGATCTCTGGCCGTTTCATGGCAAAAGCAAAGCGAAAAGCAAGAGCTATTTTGCCAATCCAAGCGACAACAAGGTCTTTGCAGGTATTCAGAACTTTGTAGACAATTACTGTTATCTGGACAAAATTATCATGTGGTTCAAGATCGTCGTATCGTGTCTGCCGGCAGCCGTGATCGGACTGGCATTCAACGACTGGATCGAGGCCCATCTGATGAATTACGTGATCGTAGCACTGATGCTGATCATCTATGGTGTCCTCTTCATCATCATTGAGAATTACAACAAGACGAGAACACTGTCTGCAACAAAAATCAAAGAGATTACCTGGAAAAATGCGCTGTATATCGGTGTTTTCCAGCTCCTTTCCATCGTACCGGGAACTTCCCGTTCGGGAGCAACCATCATCGGCGGTATCCTGCTGGGATGCTCGAGAGAGCTGGCATCGGAGTACACGTTTTTCCTTGCCGTTCCGGTTATGTTCGGCGCGAGCCTTTTAAAACTGGTAAAACACGGCTTTGCCTTTACCGGTGTTGAGGTGGCGATCATGATCGTCGGCATGCTGGTGGCATTTGCGGTATCGATTCTTGCCATCAAATTCCTGATGCAGTACATCAAGAAGCACGATTTCAAAGCCTTCGGCTGGTACCGTATCGTACTCGGTGTGATTGTGCTGCTGTATTTCGTAATCAAAACCGTAATTCTGAAAGCATAAAATCAAACAATTCCGAAAATTTACCAGGAAAAATAGAAGAAGAAGTATCGTAAAATGAAAAAAATTGTGCGATACTTCTTTTTTTACGCAAAAATTACAAAAAACCCTGTAAAAAGTAACCAAAAGCTGATATAATAGGACACAAGAGAGACGCAGAACCAGAAATTAAAAAAAATACCGAAAATTTGCCATATTTTTATTGACTAAAGATATTCTTATGGTAAAATGAATGTGTGCGCCCCGAGGATATCTTTATTTTCGGTGCAATCAGTATAGGGTGAACGTATCATCCAGGGCAATCTGGAAATACTTTACTATAACCTATCAAAATTACAAGTAGGAGGAAAAGTAACAATGGCAAAATGGGTTTACATGTTCACTGAAGGTAATGCAGACATGCGTAACCTTCTCGGTGGAAAAGGCGCAAACCTGGCTGAGATGACAAACCTGGGACTTCCTGTACCACAGGGATTCACGGTAACAACCGAGGCTTGTACACAGTACTATGAGGATGGCAGACAGATCAACGACGAGATCATGGGTCAGATCATGGAAGCAATCGATAAAATGGAAGGAATCACAGGAAAGAAATTCGGAGACGCTAAGAATCCGCTGCTCGTTTCTGTACGTTCCGGAGCAAGAGCTTCCATGCCAGGTATGATGGATACCATCCTGAACCTTGGTCTGAACGAAGAGGTTGTTGAAACTCTGTCACAGGCTTCCGGCAACCCACGTTGGGCTTGGGACTGCTACAGAAGATTCATTCAGATGTTCTCTGACGTAGTTATGGAAGTTGGTAAAAAATACTTCGAAGAGCTGATCGACAAGATGAAAGAGGAGAAAGGCGTAAAACAGGACGTAGATCTTGACGCAGATGACCTCAAAAAACTGGCTGAGCAGTTCAAAGCTGAGTACAAAGCTAAAATCGGTGAGGATTTCCCGACCGATCCTAAGGTACAGCTGATGGAGGCTGTAAAAGCCGTATTCCGTTCCTGGGACAACCCGAGAGCAAACGTTTATCGTCGTGACAACGACATCCCGTATTCCTGGGGTACCGCTGTTAACGTACAGATGATGGCATTCGGAAACATGGGAGATGACTGTGGTACAGGTGTTGCCTTCACCCGTGACCCTGCTACAGGAGAGAACGGACTGTTCGGTGAGTTCCTTACCAACGCACAGGGCGAGGACGTAGTTGCCGGTGTTCGTACACCTATGCACATTTCCGAGATGGAAGAGAAATTCCCGGAAGCTTTCAAACAGTTCAAAGAAGTTTGCAAAACTCTGGAAACACACTACAGAGATATGCAGGACATGGAGTTCACTGTAGAGCACGGTAAACTGTACATGCTGCAGACACGTAACGGTAAGAGAACAGCAAAAGCTGCTCTGAAAATCGCCTGCGACCTTGTAGATGAGGGAATGAGAACAGAGGAAGAGGCAGTTGCAATGATCGATCCTCGTAACCTTGACTCTCTGCTTCATCCGCAGTTCGATGCAAAAGCACTGAAAGAGGCTACTCCAATGGCAAAAGCACTGGGAGCATCTCCGGGAGCTGCTTGCGGTAAAATCGTCTTCACAGCTGATGACGCTGTTGCATGGGCTGAAAGAGGAGAAAAAGTTGTTCTGGTTCGTCTTGAGACATCCCCAGAAGATATCACAGGTATGAAATCTGCACAGGGTATCCTGACTGTTCGTGGTGGTATGACTTCTCACGCAGCCGTAGTTGCCCGTGGTATGGGAACCTGCTGTGTATCCGGTTGCGGTGATATCGTAATGGACGAGGCAAACAAGAAATTCACACTGGCTGGCAAAGAGTTCCACGAGGGAGACTGCATCTCTCTGGATGGTTCTACAGGATGCATCTATGACGGACTGATCCCGACCGTAGACGCTACCATCGCTGGCGAGTTCGGAAGAATCATGGGCTGGGCAGATAAATACAGAACCATGAAAGTTCGTACAAACGCTGATACTCCGGCAGACGCTAAAAAAGCTCGTGAGCTTGGCGCAGAAGGTATTGGTCTTTGCCGTACAGAGCATATGTTCTTCGAAGGCAACAGAATCGATGCATTCCGTGAGATGATCTGCGCTGAAACCGTAGAAGAGAGAGAAGCAGCACTTGCTAAGATCCTTCCGGAGCAGCAGGGAGACTTCGAGAAGCTGTATGAAGCTCTGGAAGGCAACCCGGTTACCATCCGTTTCCTGGATCCGCCGCTTCATGAGTTCGTTCCGACTGAGGAAGAGGACATCAAGAAACTGGCTGATGCTCAGGGCAAAACTGTTGAGCAGATCAAAGCAATCATCGCTGGTCTGCATGAGTTCAACCCGATGATGGGTCATCGTGGATGCCGTCTTGCTGTAACTTATCCGGAAATCGCTAAGATGCAGACAAGCGCAGTAATCCGCGCAGCCATCAACGTGAAGAAAGCTCATCCGGATTGGAATGTAAAACCGGAAATCATGATCCCGCTTGTTGGCGATATCAAAGAGCTGAAATACGTTAAGAAATTCGTAGTAGAGACCGCTGACGCTGAAATCGCAGCTGCAGGCAGCGACCTTGAATACGAAGTTGGTACCATGATCGAGATCCCGAGAGCAGCTCTGACTGCAGACGAGATCGCAAAAGAGGCAGACTTCTTCTGCTTCGGAACCAACGACCTTACTCAGATGACTTACGGATTCTCCCGTGACGATGCTGGTAAATTCCTGAACGCTTACTATGACGCTAAGATCTTCGAGAACGATCCATTCGCAAAACTCGATCAGGACGGCGTTGGCAAGCTGATGAAGATGGCTATCGATCTTGGAAGACCGGTTAACTCTTCTCTGCACGTAGGTATCTGCGGTGAGCACGGTGGAGATCCGAGCTCCGTAGAGTTCTGCAACAAACTGGGTCTGGACTATGTTTCCTGCTCACCGTTCCGTGTGCCGATCGCCCGTCTGGCAGCAGCTCAGGCAGCTATCGCTCAGAAGAACGCTTAATTTAAGCAGAATCTGTCCGAATCAGGATTTTCATGCAATAGCATGATTTGTGTTCAAACGTAAGGAGACCCCGGCGGTCTGTAGAAATACAGGCGCCGGGGTCTTTTTTATCAATCGTTTAAAATCAAAGTGGGAGGGAAAACGGATGCAGAATGAAACAGCCAAAGAAAACCTGCTGCGGCAGATCCGGGAATACCGTCCGTACAATGAGCAGGAAGAGCGGGATCGGGCGATTCTGCTGAAATGGATGGAGAGCGGATGCGATATTTTGACGCGGGAAAATGAGACCGCACATCTGACTGCCTCCGCCTGGGTCGTAAGCCCGGATCGGAAGCAGGTGCTGATGGCGTATCACAATATTTACCATTCCTGGGCATGGCTCGGCGGCCACGCGGACGGAGATGCGGATCTTTGCAGCGTGGCGGTAAGAGAAGTGAAGGAGGAATCAGGGATTGAAGAGGTGAAGCTCTTATCGGATCAGCCATTCTCGCTCGAAATCCTGTCGGTAGACGGCCATGTGAAGCGCGGAAAGTACGTGACGACACATCTCCATCTGAATGTGACATATCTCATGGAAGCAGACCCGGTACAGGAAATCCGCTGCAAGCCGGATGAAAACAGCGCAGTCGGCTGGATTCCGGTGGAGCAGATCGCAGAAAAATCGACAGAGCCGTGGTTTGTGGAGCGTGTGTATGGCAAGCTGTGTGAGAAAGTGAAAAGAGATTTCTGTGAAGTGTAATATGCAATCCGCGTATGAACTGCCATTTAGAATAAGCATTAGACAAATGAGCTGTTAGATGTCTAAAATAGAGACAGAAAGACAAATGGCAGGAGGGGTTTTATGTTTACAAATCAGGATTTGAAAAAGCTGATTGTTCCGCTTTTTCTGGAGCAGCTTCTGGTGGTTCTGGTCGGAATTGCGGACGTGTTTGTTATCGGTTTTGTCGGATAGGCGGCGGTTTCCGGTGTGTCACTGGTCAATGCGTTCAAAAGGTAGACTTAAGCTTCCAGAAAACGATCCTCTTTTTCTGACGACAGAAAAGTTGTTGGGAAAAGGGGATTTTTGGGGTAAAAGGGATTATTTCGGCGCGTTGAAAATCGTGCCGGGGTATGGTAAAATGGACTCCGAAAAACAGCAAAAGGAGGACATGACAGAAGATGAATGATATGAAGCGTCTGCTCTCGTATGCAGGTCCCTACAAGCGGGATATGATTTTTGGAGCAGTGCTGGTATTGGTAGAAACGTGTTTTGAACTTTTTATTCCGATTCTGATTTCCAATCTGATTGACATCGGCGTTGCGAACGGCGATATCCCTTACATTTACCGCAAGGGAATCCAGATGGGAGTCTGCGCGCTCTGTGCGCTTGTGACCGGAATTTTATACGCGCACTTTGCGGCGCGGGCGACGTACGGCTGGGGAGCTGAGATCCGGAAGGCGGAGTATGAGAAAATGCAGCAGTATGCATTTTCCAACCTCGACCACTTTGCGGTATCATCCCTGATCACCCGTATGACGACGGATGTTACCGTCATCCAGAATATGGTAAGCGCCGGCTTCCGCCCGATCACGCGCGGACCGTCGCTTCTGATTATGGGAATCGGCCTTTCATTCTATATGAATCCGCGGCTGGCATTTGTATTCCTTGTATGTACCCCGCTTCTTGGCTTTATTCTCTCCCTGATTGTGCGGAGAGTTGCCCCGATGTACACAAAACTGCAGTCCATGGTGGACCGCCTGAACAACGTTGTCCAGGAGGGGCTGACCGCGATCCGTGCCGTCAAAGCTTTCGTGCGGGATGAGTACGAGGAAGACAAATTCAACGAGGTCAACACCGACCTGACCGCAGCGAGCGAGCAGACGTTCCACTACGCCGTGCTGAATCTGCCGGCATTTCAGAGCGTCATGTATACCGCGATCGTGCTGATTCTGTGGTTCGGCGGAAATATGATTCTGAAAAAACAGCTTGCCGTTGGAAACCTGACCGGATTTCTAAGCTACGTCATGCAGGTCATGAACTCGATGATGATGATTGCAAACGTCTTCCTGCTTCTGACCCGTTCCATGGCGAGCGCACACCGGATTGTCGAGGTGCTCGATGAGAAAATCGTGCTCACCTCGCCGGAAAATGGTGTAACAGAAGTGACAGAGGGCAGCGTGGAGTTTGACAACGTATCGTTTAAATACAAAGAAGAAGCAAAAGAGTACGCACTCTCCGATGTTACGCTGAAGATCAAAGCTGGTCAGACGGTAGGAATCCTCGGAGGAACAGGTTCTTCGAAAACGACGCTGGTGCAGCTCATTCCGCGTCTGTATGATACCAGCCGCGGCACCGTCCGCGTCGGCGGAAAGGATGTGCGCGCGTACGATCTTGCCGCTCTCCGCGATGCAGTCAATATCATTCTGCAGAAAAACGTGCTGTTCTCCGGAACCGTGCGTGAAAACCTGAAATGGGGCAATGTGGATGCATCCGATGAGGAGATCTGGGAAGCATGCCGCGCGGCGTGTGCGGATGAATTTTTGAACCGCATGCCGGACGGCCTCGACACCGTGCTCGAGCAGGGCGCAAGCAACCTCTCCGGAGGCCAGAAGCAGCGTCTCTGCATCGCGCGTGCGCTGATCGGAAAGGCAAAAATCCTGATCTTCGATGATTCGACAAGTGCGGTCGACACGGCAACGGAGAAAAAGATCCGCGAGGCACTGGCGGCGCGGAAGAATGTCACAAAAATTATCATTGCGCAGAGAGTAACATCCGTCATGAATACGGATCAGATCATCATTCTTGATGACGGAAAAGTACACCGGATCGGCACGCACGCTGAACTGCTGGCGGATGACCCGATTTATCAGGAAATTTACGCCTCACAGATGAAAGGAGGAGACGAAAATGGCAGCGAGAGCTTATAGCGGAAAGAAACCAAAGAACCTGAAACACACGCTGCGCGTCTTCCTGTCTTATCTGGGACGGCACAAAAAAATGCTCGCAGTCGTAGCGGTACTGGTAACAATCAGCGCGGGAGCCAACCTCTTTGGAACGTATATGATCCGCCCGGTTGTCAACGGACTGGCGGACGGAGATGTGCACACACTGCTGCGCGGCGTGCTGATTACGGCACTCATTTTCGGGTGCGGCGCACTCGCAGCATACGGCTACACGCAGACCATGGTAAAAGCAGCACAGCAGGTTGTCTTTGATATCCGCCGCGATCTGTTCGAACACGTCCAGACACTGCCGCTGCAGTTCTTCGACAGCAGACGCCACGGCGATATCATGAGTCTTTTCACGAACGATATCGACACGATGGCAGATGCCCTGAACAACAGTTTTGCGATGGTTATCCAGAGCTTCATCCAGATTGTGGGAACACTGACCTTGCTGTATATCCTAAACTGGCGGCTCTCGCTGATTGTAACGGTGTGCTACGGTATCATGTTCTGGTATATCAAGTTCAGCGGAAAGCGCAGCAAGGGTTATTATACCTGTCTCTTATACACATCTCCGAGCCCACGAGACCGAGGCTGATCT
>ENA-UALK01000624-UALK01000624.1-human-gut-metagenome-genome-assembly--contig:-NODE-624-length-11565-cov-6.242745_pt1 | contig 11565 bp, 9 predicted proteins | sample MGYA00243703_ERZ654476 | MGnify/ENA primary metagenome ERZ654476 (study PRJEB26926, sample SAMN06164821) | human gut metagenome | biome: ENVO:00009003; feature: ENVO:2100002; material: ENVO:00002003...
AGCGTCAGATGTGTATAAGAGACAGTTATAAAACTCAGCATGTGCTTATATGATTTTATAATTTATATTTAACTGTTAATAACCTCCGTTTTTTCCAAGCATCATGTTACTAAAATAGTACCTTCTCTACTTGCTTATAGCCAAATAACTGATTCACAGCTTATTTGGTTAATAATGTACCTCCATTTTTTTTACATAAAATTTCTAAGTCTTCCAAAATTGTTTCAAAATCCAGAGTATGCTCGACATCGTAATTTTCTTTAATGAAAGCTATGCCTTTGAATTGAAAAAGGTACTGAAACGCTTCTTTGGCACTTAGATTATGTTTATTGGCAAATTCATTTACACACGCAACAGTAAAACCAATTTTTCTTTTTTGTTCGCTCATTCAAAAGCTCCTTATTATTCTGTAATGCCTGCCTATAAGATAACTAACAGTATATCACACTTCACATTTTTTTCCATGCCTCCTGTAACAGAAAAAGCAGTAACTTTTTATCAGCGCAGATAATTTCTCTAAATCATCCAGATTATAATCCTGATAAAGTTCTCATCACCAGATCTACATCTTTGTTCTCCAGTTCCTGAATAATGTGCAGGTATGTTTTCTGTGTTGTAGTCATACTTGCATGCCCCAGTCTACGCGCAACACTGGCAATGGACACTCCTGCAAACAATAATAATGAGGCATGGGTATGTCTGAGTCCATGTATGGAAATCTCAGATATCCCACATCTTCTGCAATGCCTGGTAAGCACATCATTCACAGTAGAATTGTAAACCTTTGATTCTCCCACAAAAACAGGTTGATCCTGCGGAAGTGTTTTGGTTAGTTCTGAGAATTTTACAACAATCTGCCAGTCAATCTGAATTTTTCTCACAGAAGATTTATTCTTCGTTGGAAGGAAACCACCTTCACCTTTATAATCCCAGGTTTTGCTTATTGACAGCGTCTGCCTGCCAAAATCAAAATCTGCCGGAGTAATCGCCAGAGCTTCTGAAAATCTCATTCCGGTTTTTGCAACAAGAAGAATAAACCAGTCCCAGTTTGGCTCTTCCTTAATATCCAGATCAGCGATCAATGTATGAAGTTCAAACTGATTCAGATATTTTATTTTCTTGGCCTTGGGAGTTTTTCCCTTAATGATGGCTTTTCTGGTCGGATCTCGTTCTATCATTCCTTCATCAACCGCATCCAGAATAGCACCTTTCAGCTGATGATGAAAATCCAGCGTAGTCTGTCTCTCATGCTCCCTTGCATAATCATTTAAAAGCTGCTGATATACTGTTCTGGTCAGCTCTGACACCCTCAGTTCAGGCACCAGCTTCTCCACCCACCTCTGTGTCATCAGATATTTTGCCATAGTTGCTTCACGAATTGCACCCTTTTTATATACATCAATCCACTGTGCATAATACTGCGAAAACAGTACATTGTTATTTGTATCATTTGACATAAGCATTCTCCATTTCCGAAATTACCTGCGCTGATATTCACAATGTAATAACTATAGCAATTCTGCAAATGGAGCGGATAAATTTGATAGATTTATGCAGTCATAAGAAGAGGTTTTATCTCTTCGTCCAGAGTTTTCTTCAATTCTGCCATCATGCGATTATAAAATTTATACTTCGGCAAAGCCGTTTCCTGTGCTTCTTTGTAGCTAGTATAATCAACAGTTGCCTTAATTGCCGTTTCATTGGGGATTTTCCCATTTCTGTAATGGATTGCCGCATACATCACATCATCCTTTGACGCATACCATTGAATACAGAAATCAGAGATAACTTTTTCCACACAGTCTCGTTTCATATTCTCAATAATGTTAAGGATAGACTTTCCTCTGTACTTTCTGTCATCTTTCTCAATATCTGCAATCAGATTTGACATAAGGTCTGCTACTTTTTCATTATCTTTGCGAAGCTCCGCCACGTACTGTTTTACTTCTTCCAGCTTTTTCAGCCGTTCCTGTGGTGTAATTTCCTCATCCTCCTCTGTAGGAGTTACAATATTCTGGATCAGGTTAATAATATATTCGTAATCAATCTTGGTACTGCTGTATGCCATCAATTCATAATCCTGATCCACCTGTGTATCACCGGAATCTGAATCCCCATGATCTTTGGAATCACGAATCTCTTCCATTACATTTTTATAATGACCTGCATAATCCTCATATTCTGTCTCTGTAATTCCATACGTTTCCAACATACTGTCGTCATACTTTGTAAAAGATTTCATCTGTGCAAACAGGCTGTCAAACTCCTGGAACATTTTTGCAAAAATTTTCTTCTCTTTCATGGACATGCCTGGAATGTCCGAAGGCTTCTCAGCGCAGATTTTCAGTGCAGAAAGTGCTTTACGAAATGCAGGCTCTACTTCATCCCATTCTGCCAGCAACGCTGTCTCTGTACTTCCCGCAGAATACAATTTCACCGCATTATCCACACACTTTTTAAAGAGCTTTGGTGCCTGAAAAGTTACAATCTGTCCATATGTCTTATTGGTGTCATAAATACGGTTAGTTCTTGAAAAAGCCTGAATCAGATCATGCGGTCCCATAGGCTGACGATCAATAAAAATCGTAGACATACATGGTGCATCAAAACCTGTAAGCAGCCTGTCTACCACAATTACCAGATCCAGCTGTTCTCGTCTGCTCTTAAATCTGGCATCTTTTCTGGCAAGACGTTTATTCAGATTGGCATTATAGCTCTGTATCTGGGACATTTCATATTTGGTTCCAAACATATCATTGTAATCATTCAGGGATTTCTGCATTTTTTCCTGATTCACATGGGAGCCTTCTTCATTTTCGGTAACAGAATAGGTGATGGCGAATTTAGGAAAATCCGGAAGCACCTGTCTGATTTTCTCATCGATCACAAGTGAAGTTTCTCCATTCTTTACTCTGGTAAGCAGCTCATAATATTTCTGTGCAACCTGAATGGATTTGGTTGTAAGCATGCACTCATATGTCATTCCCTTTCCATTCTGAAGGCCTAATTTGTAATAGGATTTGTTTAAAATTACATCCAATACCTTTAACATATGCGTTTCATTGTCATACTGGCTGCTGTCCGTTTCATCTGTCATATTTTTAGGACCATTATGCTCAACCTGAAATCCCAGAACCGCCTTGTCATGAATTGCATTCTGTATGGTATAAGAATGGAGACATTTTCCATATAATTCTTCTGTTGTTCGTGGCAAATCTCCCATCTGCGGATATGGGTTCTCTGCGAAACGTGGAGTTCCGGTAAAACCGTACCATAAAGACCTGCCAAAGAAACGTTCCAGTTCTCTCTTTGTTTTCGGTGTCACTGCCCTGTGGCACTCATCCACTACAAAAGCAATCCTCAGATTTTTGATTTTGTCAAAGTCCGGTGTTCCTTCCTGCAGTCTTTTACTTATGAGAATCTGCATTTTCTGAATTGTCGTTACAATCACCTGACGGTCAGCCGATTTTAATTTCTTTTTTAGATCATTAACATTATCTGTTTCATCCACATCTACCAGATCATTATTTGCATATGCCTGAAATGCCATAGTTGTCTGTGTATCCAAATCTTTACGGTCAATGAGAAAAATCGTCTTATCAATACTTGGAATATCCATCAAAAGATTTCTTGTTGCCTTATAGGATGTCAGTGTTTTTCCCGAACCGGTTGTATGCCATACAAAACCGGATTCTCCGGTTTTTGAAGCTTCACGTATAGACTCAATGGCATGAATCTGATATGGTCTGAGCAGAATCAGCCGTCTGGCATCTTCATCCAGAACTGTATATCTGGCAATCATTTCATGAGCCTGGGGAATACGGAGTACACTTTTTGCAAAGCTGAGATAATCTGAAACAGGATTATTCTTTCTGTCTACCCATCCACTCATAAATTTGGGATTTAACTCTGTATCCCCTGCTGCCGCAAAATATCTGGTATCCACACCGTTACTGACTACAAACATCTGCACAGCTGAGAAAATCCCGGTAAATTTACCCTCACCAATATATTTTTTTATCTGCCAGAATCCGTCCATGTAAGAATGCTGTTTATTCTTCAACTCAATATGTATCATGGGAAGCCCATTAATCATAAGAGTTACATCAAATCTTCTGTCCCGCACATCTGTGGAATCCTCATCATCTGATTTCAGTGCTTTATACTGATTAATCACTTCATAAACACTGGAACCTCCTGCAATATGCTCATGGTTCATTACTACAAGATGTAACTTTTCCATGTCCCGCTGTACATGAACCATTACCTTTCCATTCTCACCTACCAACCATTCCCCTGCTTTATAAAATGAGGAAAACTGCAACTGGTTCTTTACCTGTTCAAATTCAGAGTCAGAAAGTCCCTCTCCATCCAGTCTGTCCTTATTATTCTGCTCCAGAATATATCTGAAATTCGCCCACAGATCCTCCTCCGTCTTTAAATCTTCTCGGTATGTCCACTGGGAATCTCCGTAAATTAGCTGTTCTATTAGTTTTTTCTCTATCATTGACTCTAATTCTGACATATTTTTCTTCTCCTTTGTGTTTCGTGTGGATAGTTGGATGGTTGAGATGAGAAATTGGCTTTCGCTGGTGAAGAGTGATGAGGTGGTCGAGGGAGTCAAAATACTTCCCAATTTTTTGCTGCTCTTCTAACGTCGGATATGGAATTGGCATTTCCATAAACTGTGTTGACGAAATCGTAAATCTGTCAAACCGAGCACCTGAATCTCCGTTTAATTTCATGAAGCGGTGCCACTTTGTAGTTTTGAAATAAAATTCTAAATACAGATTATCTATATCATGTGTTCTAAATACCGTATAAAGTGGTGACATTACGCCATTTCTGCCAAGTCTGTTACGATTTATCGGTCCAACAGGAGCCGTTGCAGAAATTCTTGGATTATAAATGAAGTCATCATTCCTGACGATATAATAACCGTCCAGATTCTCATTGTTTACGATCTCTCTATCAAAATAGTCCTTCTGACTAATGATTCCCTGTTCTGCTGAGTTTGTAAGCGGCTCTGAAAATTCATTATTTTTATTCTTCTCTGATACCTTATCGGCAATCTCTTTCAACTTACGCTGTTCCCAAGGATTAGCATTTACAACTGCTCTCTAACCATCATCAGAGCATATCCCAACAGATTTTTCCCCCTCCATTTGCTTCGATCAAGTCTATTGGGATCTCTCATGGATAAACCTATCCCCCAAATCTGATCTCTTACTGCACATTCTGCCAATATTGCGTCACCTGTATCAACAAGTTTTTCTTTCAATTCTGCATTTTGACTGAATTTTGCCTTTAACCCTTCATAAACAATAATCTGTCTTACACCATTCCAGGTATTTTCATTATATCCATGTACCTCTCGCCCTAATTTCTTAATTTCCGCAACATCATTTGTGCTCAATATCTCCTTTGCTACTGAAGCATCATGAAAGCGGCATGCTTTCTGGTACATCATAAACTGTTCCATTGAAGAAAATTCTATTCCATCAACTGTGAAATGAGCCGGATACCAATTACTCAAATATCCATTTTCTTCATTCGGATTGTGAAAACAGATAATATTCATTAAACCTCACCTACTTTTCTGACTGCCAGATCAAGTTCCAGATCATGAAGTCCGTAATAAGCTTTCTTCAAGAAATCCACCGGGATTTTCTGAACAACTTCTGAACTTGGCATATTATAATACCACTGATAATATGCGTAAAACTCTCCAATCCAGTCCGGAATAAAACCTTTTAAGTTGTCTCCTTCCTGCAATCTGTAATGATCTGTTTTAAGAAAATACGACCATAAATCTTCCACATCCATCGTATTCACATAAGCCTGAGCTTCATCTATGCTCTTTCTCGTTTTACTCTTCATGTATGTGTTAATAAAATCTTCTGTATTTTTATCCGGGAATGACTGTGCTACAAAATCAAATAGCTTTCCCTGATTTTCTACAACATCACTTAAATAAGCTTCTGCATACGCTCTCATAATTCTCTCCTAAAGCAATGTACTGAATACATTCGTTACTTTGTTGGCATCAGAATCAATTAATTCCCGCATTTTTTGTCTTGCTGAAACATCTCGCTGATTATATTTTTCTCTGAATTCCATATAATCAACAGACAGCAGACCGTCCTGTACTTCCTGCAAATGCTCATATGCCAGCCTGGATTTAATACAATATTGGATTCCCAAACCGCCAAGAGAAAGCAATTCTGTCAGAATATCCATGTCAATATTATCTCTTACAAATTCCTTTGCAATATAGAAGTAGGAAGCATTGGCTCTCCAGCCCTTGATCACATCATATCCTTCTGTATCTATTCCATATTTCTCAATAAATTTTTTTGATAACACCCGGTAACGTTTGGAATCGGAGGCATCTCTGTGTTTCATCAGCTCTGCCAGCCATGAGAGAACATCTTTTTCCTGAAAATCCAGTATTTTTAATTGGTCGGTATCCAGTTCATATTGATGAACCCAGCCATTTTCATCATCAGGTTTACAAACAGCCCATTCCTTTGCGAGATTCAGATTATCTGTCAAATAAAACCCCATGCCATAATCATGTTTCTTCTCACCAAGTCCATATGTTGGCACTACAATTCTGTTCGAAGTTCCATGAAATAACGTAATTTTTTCCATTTGCTCACCTTTTTTCCTAGACAAACATTTTCTGTAGCATGAATTTTTTTATTTTTTTCAGTTCTTCACACTTTTGCTGGTGAAGAGTGATGAGGTGGTCGAGGGAGTCAAAATACGTAGCAATTTTTTGTTGCTCCTCTCGTTTTGGCGCAACTAATATATCTAGTGTCACTAAATCTTCAGGATTAACTGACTGTCGTTTTGTAACAGTACCTTCTTCAAACCTTAAAGCTCTTTGTTGGAAATCATGAGACGTAACAATTCTTTCAATAAATCCAGGAATTTCATTCGTTGTAAAAGTAACGTAAATAGGCGAAATCAAGCCTCTTCTACACTTATTTCTATCTATTGCACCATACTTAACATTTGCAGGATTATAAACAATATCATTTAATTCTGTAACTAAATATTTCTTTGTATATTCATCTTTTGTTAGCTGTTCTCTATTATTTGTTTTTCGTTCACTAAGCGGAATTACTCCCTGTCCAGATGCAAATGCTAAACGTGGATATTCTTCAGATTGTTGTCGTTGTTCTATTCTTCTTTCCAACACATCCCCCAACTTACGCTGTTCCCAAGCTTCCGTAAATCCCTCAAATCTAATCTCTGGAACTTTTTGTTCATTTTGAGGAAACATTTTTTGTAACATATATTTTTTTAAACTTTTTACTTCATCACACTTTCGCTGTTGAAGAGTGATGAGGTTGTCGAGACTATCAAAATATCTGCCAATCTTACTCTGTTCCTCTTTTGAAAATGGAACCATAAACTCCGAATTGGAGATTAAATTCCAATCTGCACGTGGCATTTTTGAGCCCGATGACTGGTTTGCAATATTATCAAATTGCTGTGTTTGAATAAGGCGATAAAGGAAATTTTTGTCCATATTAATAGGCTTTAATACCCACCAATCACCGACTGCAATGCCCTTAAAATCTGGATTTAACCAGTTATGCAAATATGGACGAAGCTTTCCATAAAGTACCTGCGAGCCATCAAATGTAATTCCAGACTTTACCGCTTCTTTTAAGCGGATATCTTTATTCAACCGTCCTTCTTCTGCTACTACATCTTCATACTCTACGCTTGGAATATCTGACGCAGATGTAGAAACGAATGACTCTCTTGCTGCAATATCACTGAACTTACGCTGTTCCCACTCATCCGTATACCCTTTAAATCTAATCTCTGGTTTTCCCATAACTTACCCCTCCATTTTTGCAATTAGTTCATCTAATGATTTCATAATTGCATCATCTGTAGAAGTTAAATCCCTGAGCAGGGCCAGGAATTCCCCCTGTGTTTTTTCTAATTCGTCATCTGTTTTCTTCATCTCGGATAACAGATCATTCAAGTCTATCTCTTCTTCTTTTTCAAAGTTGTCAACATAGCGTGGGATGTTGAGGTTAAAGTCGTTCTTTTCTATTTCTTCAAAGCTGGCAAGAAATGATTCTTTTTCTACAGTTTCCCGTTTACTGTACAGTTCCATCACTTCATTGATATGCACATCTGTCATTTCATTCTGCTTCTTACCTTTGTCAAACTTCTTTGAAGCATCAATAAACAGCACATCTCTGCCATCTCTATGCTTCTTCAGAACGATAATGCAAGTTGGAATCGAAGTATTATAGAATAGATTCGCAGGTAAGCCAATTACTGCATAAATATTTCCGGAACGAAGCAGTTTTTCTCTGATTTTCCCTTCCGCAGCTCCCCGGAAGAGGACACCATGCGGAAGTACAATTGCCATAGTTCCATTATTTTTCAGATGATAGAGTCCATGCAGTAAGAAAGCGTAATCTGCTTTTGATTTCGGTGCAAGCACCCCATAATCACTGAATCTTTCATCCTGCAGAAAGCCTGCTGCTGCGGTCCATTTTGCGCTGTAAGGTGGGTTCATAAGTACCATATTGAAGTCTGTTTCTTCATCTGTTGGCCAGTCTCCGTCAAGAGTGTCTCCGTTTCTCAGGTTCTGATTCTCTGCCGGAATGCCATGAAGAAACATATTCATTCTTGCAAGATTGTAAGTCGAAGTATTTAATTCCTGTCCATAATATTTGATATACTGAGAATATTTCGCATATTTTTTTGCATTAAGCAAAAGGGAGCCGGAACCCATGCATGGATCATAGACAGATAATCCCTGTTTTTCTTCCTGTCCTGCGATTGCAATGCGGGTAAGAATTTTGGATACTGCCTGAGGTGTATAGAATTCTCCGGCTTTCTTTCCTGTCTCTGATGCAAACTGTCCAATCAGATACTCATAAGCATTTCCAAGTATTTCCGCATCTGAGTTCAATAAATCTGCTTTATCAATTTCCTTTATCAGACTTGCAACTGTATCACTCTGCTTCTGATCTCCTGTTCCCAGACGATTAGAATAAAGATCAATATCTGCAAACAGATCTGCAAAGATAGGATCACTTTGTTCGATATTATTGAATGCTTTCTGCAACTGTTCTCTGTTAAAAGAATTGTTTCTTGCAGCATCTGCAAAATACGTGTATGTAAGTTCAGGCTCGATCACATAATGGCATTCTTCTTTCATTCCCTGTTTCAGTTCTTCACCATCTTCACTTTTTAATTCTTTTACATATACATCCAGTGCTTCTTTTAACGTCTGTGGTTTGCTGTCACAAATCATATCATATACTTTGATAAGAAAAGAATCTGACAGGTATTTATAGAAAATAATACCCAGAAGATAGTTTTTATATTCATTTGCATCCATTTTTGAACGAAGAATATCTGCTCCGCTCCACAATACACTGATCAGATCTTTACTGTTTTCCATTTCAGCCATTTCACGTTCCCCCGTTTTTTACTCTAGCTTATATACAGCGTAAGTATATCATATTTTTTGCGAACATGATACATACCTGTCTTAATTGTCGTAGGAACTTTCATCAGGAAATATGATCGCAGCATAAAAGGCAGTCCCTGTTAATCAGAAACTGCCCCTACTGCTGTTGTGCTATTTTATTGACATAAATTCTATTTTCTTCTTCTGATAATCTTTACACCCCCAAAGATCAGCAGCAGAATCACCCCAACAACCACAATACAGATCCCGACAATCGCTACGGCAAATTTATTCGGATGTTTTACCAGATTTATGATGTTTTTGCTGCTGTCTATAACTTTTCTTTCGTGTGTTGTATTATAATATTCCGGCACATTTGCAATTCCGTCTTTGTCTGTGTCTTCAAAGGATTGCATATACTCTGCAATTGCAGCCCAGGCTTTCAGTTCTTTTTTTCCATCCATGACTGCATAATCTTCCAGATTCTCTATGGGATTGCCGTTTTTATCTTTGGGGACGATGGATATCAGACCATAGGATTTGTCCAGAACAGAACCAAGCATACGGCCAGTGTACAAGTCGGTGACAACATGATATAATTTATCGTCCTGTATTTCTTCCCTTTCCCCGTCCTTGCCTGTCAGATAACAGTCTGTTACTTTATTTAAGATCATGCGGTGGGGATTATAGGTGAAATTCATTCCACTGCAATATAATCTGGCTATTGTCATAAAATCTGAAATTGAGGCATCTACCTCTGCCACTGTTTTCAGTTCTTTTCCCGTTAAATATGCACTGATCAGAGGATAACCTGCAAGTCCGTCCTTTCCTGTTCCCAGCGAGAAGGAATTATATACCTGCTCCACTGTTATATCGCCTTTTGTATAAGTATCTCTTACAGTTCCGGCAGGTACGATTGCAACATCTACTTTTTCTCCGTCAGAGTCTCCTGTATTCTCTACTGCATATACATAAGCATCTGATATGATATCTCCCAGATTTAACTCCTCATGCTTTGTTTCCATCTCACTGAGGCTGTTAAATTCAATGTCATTCTCTGCCAGAATTTCCTCTCTGGTGTAACCAAAATTGGAAAGATAATTGGTGTCAACAGTATCTGACAATTCATCTATTTTCTTCTGTGTGGCTTCATCTGCCTTGATTTTATCCGTAACCGGAACAAGCTCATAGGTATCCGGTTCCCATCGTCCATTCTCTTTCTGAGTCATGGAAAGAGTTCCCAGATTTTTCCCATATTCTCCACAGGATACGATGCAGGTATCTCCCTGCAGGATTGGTTCTGTCAACTGTGTGTGGGTATGTCCGCTGACGATCAGATCAATGTCCGGAACATTCTTTGCAAGGATTTCGTCCTCTGATACTTTTTCGTCCTCCCATGTTCCACTGTGTGATACACAGGCGATCATGTCTACATCTTCGTTCTTTTTTATTTCCTCTACTGTTTCTCTGGCTGCTTCTGACGGGTCTTTGAAAAGAAGCTCGCAGGTAGGAGCGCAATCCAGAGAATCCTTGCCGAAAACACCCAGTACTGCAATCTTTACATCACCTTTTTGAATTACCGTATAGTCTTTTACTCCATATGTCTGAAATGCTTCATAAATCTGTTTCTGCCCTTCACTGAGGCCGGCTTTTTTCATTGCATCCCAGTCCACATTACACACAACCATCCTGGGAAGGTTTTCGCCTGAACTGACTGCGGCGTTCAGCATATCTGCCAGACCATCGGAGCCGTAATCAAATTCATGATTTCCCAGAGTTGTCACATCACAGCCCAGATATCCAAGCATCCGCAGTTCGGCGGACTCTGTGTCATATACAGTCTGTATCAGAGTTCCCATGGAGAAGTCTCCGCCATCCAGTATGAGTGTATCTGTATTCTCTTTCTCGTGCTCATTGATCAATGTTTTCAGCCGGGCAAACCCGCCGGTTTCCTGCTGTGTCCCGTCTACAATCGTTTGAAAGCTGTTCAAATGAGAATGCAGATCATGGGTGAACAGGATATCCAGATGTTTTGGCTCCTCTGAGGCGTTTACCTGATATCCTATCAGTCCTGAAACTGTCTCTTATACACATCTCCGAGCCCACGA
>ENA-UALK01000625-UALK01000625.1-human-gut-metagenome-genome-assembly--contig:-NODE-625-length-11542-cov-6.598329_pt1 | contig 11542 bp, 8 predicted proteins | sample MGYA00243703_ERZ654476 | MGnify/ENA primary metagenome ERZ654476 (study PRJEB26926, sample SAMN06164821) | human gut metagenome | biome: ENVO:00009003; feature: ENVO:2100002; material: ENVO:00002003...
ACGAGATCAGCCTCGGTCTCGTGGGCTCGGAGATGTGTATAAGAGACAGCTACAATCTCATTTACTACTACACCATGACTTTCCAGACATGGATGCATTCGATCAGGATATCTGCATGGCTTTCCCTCTTTATAGGCACATTTTTCACAGATATCACAGGATTCTGTAGACAGGATATAAGTTTCATACCCTTCTTTATTCAGATATTTTCCCACCTCTGTAGTCAGGTCCTCGTGTGCCCGTCTTGTAGAAAGCATTTCTTCCATGTTCATGATATCCGAAACTTCTGCTACACTGGAAAAGAAAACAGCCTGAGGATAACTTTTTATTTTTTTTTCACATTCCTGCAGGGTTCCTACTGCGGGGGGACAGGCCCAGGTAGAATCATAACGTTCGCATTCTTCTTGGCAGATCGTGCGCACGCGTTCCTGAATTGTAATATCTTTTGTGTCCAGTATGCGGTATTCAAAAATCGGGTACTGTGAAATAAATTCTTCAAATTTTTCTGTGTTCATAGTTTTCTTCTTTCTTTTGGACTTGTTGGTACATTCGTTTATTTATGATAGGGTTCGTGATTCATAATGCGGTAGCTTCTGTATATCTGTTCCAAAAGGATCATCTGCATCAGCTGATGCGGAAAAGTCATTCTGGAAAAGCTGAGCTTATAATCTGCACGTTTCAGAACACTCTCACTCAGTCCTAAGGAACCTCCGATCACAAATGCAATGGAACTGATACCGGAAACTCCCAGTTTCTCAATTTTTTGAGAGAGTTCTACAGAATCCGGCGTTTTTCCGTCAATTGCCAGTGCGATAACATAATCCTGTTCGCGTATATGTTTCATCAGACGTTCGCCTTCTGTATTTTTAATCTGTGTGTTCAGTGCTTCTGATGCTTTATCCGGTGTTTTTTCATCTGCTACCTGACAGAAAGTCAGCTTGCAGTATCTGCTCAGCCGTTTGGCATATTCTGCGATTCCGTCACACAGATATTTTTCTTTGATCTTTCCAACTGTAACAATACGGATTTCCATGATCTTCTTCCTTCTATTTTAATAAAATCAGCGATAAAATCACAGTATTTTTAGTACTGCAGATAATATTCCATAGCAGTCATTTTACTGGTCTTGCCATTTGCTGCAACAAGAATAACATTCAGCCTATGGTAACCCACAGGCATGGAGATTGGCTGTTCATAAACAGTACTGTTAAGATCCGGTTCAGAATCAAATGCATAATATGCCTTACATCCATCCGGAACAGTGATCTTAATCTCTGTTTTTTTATTGTAATCCCCTGATTTAGGTGTTACCTTAGGGGCTTTCGGTGCATTTAAAACAATCACATACTTTCTGCTGATCACATCACTTTCGATGTTTTTATCATTTACACCAAAGGCTTTTAATTCACTTGTGCCTTCCTTCAGAATAATAGGTTCTGTATATACTTTACTCTTTCTGGTAGGTGTGCTTCCATCTAATGTGTAATAAATCTTTTGGCAGTTACCTTCCAGTTTCAGAGTCTGCGTTGTAGTATAGGTTCCGGGGGCAGGATTTGATACAGGTGTTTCGCAGATATATTCTGCGCAGGCATTCTGCACCTCTCTGTCAGCAGATTTCAGAATCAGTCTGACTTCGTTGGTCTTTCCCTCCTGTGTAAGAAGCTTCACATACTCTTTATATATTCCTGTTCCCGCAGTTTTGTTCTGGATAAACGGGCGCAAAACAAGAAGTGCAGATCGTTTATCGCCTGATTTCTCCATACTTTTGGCCAGAAGAAGATTGGCGGCTTCATTTTTAGGATTTTTATCCAGAGCATTTTCTGCAATCCGCTGTGCTTCTTCATAGTTTTGCTGTGCATATTGTTTTTTTGCCCTGGAATATAAGGCAGAAAAAGTATTTAACTGCCGATAACAAAAGAACCCCAGCAGTGTCGCCGCACACAGAAGCAGACATAGAAGCTGTTTTCTGCTGAATTTCAGCTTTCTTCTTTTTGGATGTTTGAAATATTTTATAATTTCTGTTTTCTGTTTTTTTTCGGATGGGCGGTTCTGCTGCTCCTTTTTCATCAGAGTTTCCACTGTGCTAAATTCTCTTACCCAGGGTATCTCCGCAAGGCAGTAGGGGCAGTACAGAGAGCCTTTTTCCACCTCTTTATGACATTTAGGACATTTCATAGACAGTCCTCACTTACTGATTTTCCAGATAATTCTGAAACTCCTCCATAGACATAAGAACTTTTCTCGGTTTTGTTCCCTCTTCCGGTCCCACTACACCTGCGTCGCAGAGCTGATCCATGATTCTTGCCGCTCTGTTGAAACCAATCTTAAACATTCTCTGCAGCATACCAATAGAAGCTTTCTCTTTCTCTATGATAAACTTACCTGCTTCTTCAAAATGGATGTCCCTTTCATCTCCGGACATACCTGTTGTTACAGGAGAATTTACCTGCTGCTCGATCTGTTGGTTATACTGGACACCCGGATTTTTATCTGCAAGAAATTCAACCACAGCACTTACCTCATCATCAGATACAAATGCACCCTGAAGTCTTGCAGGCTTCTGATATCCCTGAGGATAAAAGAGCATATCACCTTTTCCAAGAAGCTTCTCGGCTCCGTTCATATCCAGAATTGTCCTGGAATCCACACCGGAAGATACAGAGAAAGCAATTCTGGAAGGCATATTCGCCTTGATCAGACCGGTGATAACATTTACAGACGGTCTCTGTGTGGCAATGATCAGATGGATACCCGCCGCACGTGCAAGCTGGGCCAAGCGACAGATAGCATCCTCCACCTCTCCGGGCGCAACCATCATAAGGTCTGCAAGCTCATCCACGATGATCACAATCTGCGGCATTTTCACAGGTTCTTCTTCAGCTCCTGCCGCCTTGATCTGCTCTGCTTTTTTATTATATTCATCCAGATTACGGACACCGTACTCCGCAAATGTATTGTAACGGTTTGTCATCTCCTGTACTGCCCAGTTTAATGCGCCTGCTGCTTTCTTCGGATCTGTCACAACCGGAATAAACAAATGTGGAATTCCGTTATACACACTGAGCTCTACTACTTTAGGATCGATCATGATAAGCTTTACTTCATCCGGATTTGCCTTGTACAGGATACTGATGATAAGTGTATTGATACATACTGATTTACCTGAACCGGTTGCACCTGCGATGAGAAGATGTGGCATTTTGGCAATATCCGCAACTACAGTCTTACCTGCAATATCCTTTCCTACTGCAAAAGAAAGTTTGGATTTTGCCTTCTGAAATTCTTCTGACTGGAGCAGATCTCTGAGCATAACCGTACTGTTCTCTTTATTGGGAACCTCAATGCCCACTGCTGCTTTGCCGGGGATCGGTGCTTCAATACGGATATCAGGAGTGGCAAGATTCAGTTTGATGTCATCTGCAAGACCTACAATTTTGCTGACCTTCACTCCCATCTCGGGCTGAAGTTCATAACGGGTAACTGTTGGTCCGCAGCTCACATTAGTGACAGTCACGTTCACGCCGAAATTGTGAAGTACTTCCTGGAGTTTTTTTGCAGTCTTACGCAGATAGGCATCAGAATCCCCCTGAGCTTTGCTGCTTCCTTTCTTCAGCAGATTTAAGGCTGGAAATTTATATTCTTTTTTTACGGCTGCTTCCTGTCGGGTGATCTCATGCTGAATGTTTACAATTCCGCTCTGTATCTCCTTTTCAGAAGATTTGGGGTTTTTCGAAGGCGGCCGCACTGCCTTCTCATCCTGAAAAGGGGGCAGATCTTCCTCCGGTTCTGAAACCACAGATTTCTTCCGGTCAGTGACAGCATCTTCAAATGGAAGGTCTTCCTGCTGTTGTGATTCATTATCTGCCTCGTATGTATCCGGGGATGTATCCGCTCTGTGAATCTCAAAATTCATCGGAGCATCGATGTATGGTTTATTATCCGCATCATCAGAGGAGTTAATCCCTGTGTTCTCGGTATTCTCCGCAGCTTCGGCTGTTTCTGCTGCTTTTTTCAGAAGTTTCCCCTTTTTCTTTGGCTTCTGTTCAGAATAGCCTGCCAGCTTGGTTCCTTCCAGAAAGCCGCCTTTTTTCATTTTTTTTGCTTCCGAAGGATCCATGAGAAAGTCATCATCTGAAAATTCATCATCGCCAATTTCTTCCTCCAGTCTGCGGACTCTTTCTTCACACCGCTGTTCTCTTATAAGCTGACGTTCTCTGGCACGTTCTTCTCTATATCGCTCACGTTCAGGCTGCCCCTGCATATAGCGCATATGTCTGTCTTTTACAAAATCACACACCTTTATAACCAGCCGCGTTACAAAATCAAGCAGAGAGCGCTGTGTGATAATGATCATACATACAACAAATGCCAGTATAATGATCACATATCCGCCGATAGTTCCAAAAGCAGATGTAACAGAAATACAGATCGCTCCTCCGATCAGACCACCGCCTGTTTTATAATCTGCGCTTAAAGCATAATAATCCAGCAAAGTTGTACTCTGCATATATCCGTCTGTGAGAAGCTGCGCTGCCCCACACAGAAACAGAAACATCACAAACGCCGCTGCAAGTTTCTTATATGCCAGCCGGTTTGTTTTATTGATCAGAATAAATGCTGATTCAAGGAAAAATACGATTGGAAACAGATATGCCATCAATCCCATCAGTCCGAAACAGAAATTACTGATCGCATCTCCCACAAAACCACCTGCTCCAAAATTGCTTGCCATCAGGATCACACATGCGGCCAAAATCACAAATAATATGATTTCTGTCTGAAATCTGCCGACTTCCTGTTCCATTGCTGTCTTCTTTTTTGTATTTCTTCCCGAATGCCCGGTATTCTTACTCTTTGATGCTGCCATTCTAAGGCTCCCCTCCTTGATCTTCTCGTAAATATCTTCCCTTTACAGGGCAAAATTTAATGCCAGTGTAATAATACCGACTATAAATGAATAATATGCAAAATAGCGTAATTTTACATTCTGAGTCATGGCTATTGTATTTCGGATAACAAGACATCCCGCAAAACCGGCGATGATCATTGCAAATACATAGGTAAACCCAAGTCCTGCCGTCATTTCAGAAGCACCAAAATTTCCGATTTCCGTAAAAAAAGCACCTATGATAGCAGGCAGACTCATAAAAACAGAAAAACGAACCGCAAATTTGCGGTTATATCCGCATAACAGTGCAGCACATAACGTAAATCCCATTCTGGAAATCCCCGGAAAGACAGCAAGCCCCTGACAAATTCCAATCCACATGGCGCTGTCATAAGAAGCCTCTCTCGGTCCCTTTTTTCCACCGGATTTATTCAGATCTGTTACCAGAAGAAATACGCCTGTAAGTAAAAATCCGATTCCCGGAACAATCTGAGAGTCCGCGGCCAGAAGAGCCAGCCGTTTTCCTGTAAGTCCCAGAAGTGCTGTTGGAATCATGGAAATCACAAGAAGTGCACCTGTTTTCCGATATGTTCCGGTGACTATTCTGGCATAGCCCAAACTTTCCCCTGTCTTCTTGTTATGGATATATAGATTCAGATTACCGATCATATCCATAAACATCCCCAGAAGTCCCAGTCCGATTTTTTTTAAATCTTTGCGGAACAAAAATATAATTGCTGCCGCACTTCCAAGATGGAGCATCGTTTCTGACAGCAATCCGGTTTCGTGACCGATTCCCATATATTGTTCCAATATGCATAAATGTCCCAGGCTGCTGACAGGAAGAAATTCCGTCACAGCCTGAATGACAGCCAAAAATATCAAATATACAACGATCATAGAACTGATTCCTTTTTGTTTCTCCAAAATTATGGTTTATTATAGCACACTCAGAAAGGCTTTACAATAAAAAGCCCCCTGACTGTCATGTTCACAACGTAGCCAAAAGTTACTGTTCACTCCGTTCCCAGCAACACGCTTCGCGATGCACAGAATTTATGCTAATCGCATAAATTCGCGCAGTATGTCTCGGGTTTTCTGTGACCTTCGCTCACAAAAAACACCTCGCGGGATATTACCAGTGAATAGTAACAGCCAGAATTCATTCATTTTCCTGCTGCTTTTTTTCTTTTTCATGTGCCAGCAGTTCCTGTACCGATTTATGTGCAATCCGGAATTCTTTTTCAAAATAAGCATTGATCTCTGCACCGTATAACAGAAGATTCATACAGATATACAACCACACCATGACCATGATGATCGTCGCAAGGTTTCCGTACATATTACTGAACCCCGGAAAAATCTCAAAATAAAAAGAGAATCCGTATGAAAATATCGACCATGCAACTGCTATGATCAAGGCTCCGGGAATCTGGCTTTTGAATGTGGCTTTTCTGTTCGGAAGAACCTTATACAACATAAGAAAAACCAGAAACAACACACCAAATACCAACAGTGCTCTTGCCCCCAGTATTTTTCCCAGAACTCTTCCAAGAAAAGGAATATATCTTGATACAGCTTTCTGTATTTCGTTTCCGAGTACAAGCATAAGCAGAGACACGATTACCGCAATCACCAGTGATAAAGTATAGAATACTGCATAAATTCTGGTTAACAGCCAGTTACGGGTTTCTTTTACGTGATAAATGGTATTTAATCCATTGATGATAGACTGCATTCCTTTTCCGGCAGACCACAGTGCCACAATTGCTGACAAAGGGACAATTGCAGTACTTCTTTTGTATACATCTACCACGATCCCCAGAACAAAACTCTGCAGATTCTCCGGAATAAAAGCAACGATCGCATCCCTGACTACATTATAGGTCAGAGGTGTATACCGTACCAGTGTAGTCAGAAACAGAATACAGGGAATAAAAGACATGATCAGAAAATACGCTGCCTGTGTCGCATAAGCTCCTACGTGATCTCCGGATACACGTTCCATAAACCCGAATAAAAGCCCTGTAACAGACCGGGTTTTATTTTTCTTTTTCATATATGTCTCCATTCTGTTATTTTACAGCAGTCATTTTAGATAATGCATTTATGGTGATTGCTGTAATTATAAAGATAACTGTTTCGAATATCTCTGTTTACTATCATACCATGAAACTGCCGTTATGACAAACATGAATTATGGATAATAAAATCCGGTTCTTTTCATGCTGGAACGCTGTAGATATGAAAAAAACCGGATCAATATGTAATTAGTTTTATGGTCAGATTTTTACTTTCTGATGTAGAAATGATAAGCAGTCACAGAATCATACTGTTCACCTGCATTAAGAATCGGGGAGTGGAAATCTTCAACATTGACCGCATTCGGTTCAACCTGCGTTTCCAGACAGAAAGCATCCCGCTTATTGTAAGTATGACCATTTTTACCATGTTCATTTTCGACAAAATTTGCTGCGTAAAACTGTACACATGGACAGTCGGAAGTGACATCCATGGCAATTCCGGTTTTATCACTGTATGCGGTTGCGATTAGTCTTCTGTTTCCTTTTGCATAATTGTCTGTCACATAATTGTGGTCATATCCGCCTGTGAATTTCAGCTGCTCAAATTCTGCTTCAATATCCTGCCCAATCTGTTTGGCAGTTCTGAAATCCATGGGAGTCCCTGCAACTTCCTCATACACTCCTGTAGGAATGGAATGACTGTCGGCTACAGGTGTATAATATTTTGCATGGATTGTAAGATACTGATCCATGGCGGTTCCGCTTCCCTCACCATTCAGATTGAAATAAGAATGATTTGTCATATTGGCAACTGTCGGCTCATCGCAGATTCCCTGATAATGGATCCTCAGTTCGTTGTCTTCCGTAAACTCATATTTTACAGACACATCAAATTCTCCCGGGAAACCATTCTCGCCATCCGGACTTATACGGTTAAATATAACACTGTTTTTATCATCGGAAATCTCAGCCACTTTCCAGAGCTTTTTTTCAAATCCGTCAGGACCGCTGTGAAGATTATTGTCATTCTCATTCTGAGCAAGAACTACTTCTTTGCCATTGACAGAGAATTTCGCACCGCCGATGCGGTTTCCGTTTCTGCCGATGGTTGAACCGAAAAAGCATCCATTTACTTCATAAGATGCCAGATCATCATATCCAAGTACTACGTCTGTTAAAGTACCATCTTTATCAGGTACGCAGACCTTAACCAGGATTGCTCCAAAATCTGTCACTTCCGCATATGCCCCGGATTTGTTTTCCAGATGAAAAATTTTTACTGTTTCCCCAGTCTGTAATATGCCGAACTTTCTTTCAGAAACACTCATTGTTTCCAACCTCCCGTATCATAAAATAATATTAAATCCAAAAGATAATAAAAAAGAGCCTCTCTACGGCTCATTTTTACAGTTCCCGAAATGCCGTTCCCTTCCCATTGACGCCTAGCCGCAGCTAGGTGGGTATCCTCAACAGACCTTCTGTCTTCCGCTGCATAATGACGGCCTGACATCCGGCCTGCGATGTTGGGTTCCCGTTAAAGTCGATGTAGGTTCAAAAAAAGAAGGGGCCTCGTACATTTCAGGATATTCACTGTTTTTAACTGATTCTTATTATACTCCAGTATATGTTCTTTTTCAACATAAAATGTAGAATTAATTATATTTTTTATAATATGGAGATTATCGGTTACTGTTCATACACCACTATCCCGCGAGGTGTTTTGGCATGAATATGCCAAAATCCCGAGACATACAAGCCAAAATTCCATTGCCGCAGGCAATCTGGAATGAATTTTGGCTACGTTACTGTGAACGGAGTGAACAGTAACGATTATCGGATTCCAAGGATATCTTTTACTGCCTTTGGCATATCCGGCGCATCTACCACCCGGTTATGAAGCACCGGTGCTGTGCGGATCGTCTCAACTGCCTGTGGAAGTTTCACTCCGGAAAGCGCACTCAGTTCATCAGCCAGTGCAAAATCATCCTTACCGTCTGTATCTGCTCCAAGTGCTTCCATTACACTTCTTGTAAATTTATATGGGCTTGCTGTGGATGCAATGACAGTTGGTGTGGTATCATTGGTATCTTTTACATATTTGTCATAAACACCTGCTGCAACTGCAGTATGGGTATCTATCACATAATGACTGTCTTTGAAGATTTCTGCGATTGTTTTTGCTGTTTCGTCTTCTGTACAGTAATTGCCATAGAAGTCTGCAAGCTGTGCCTTCATGTCTTCTGTGATGGTATACTCGCCGCCTGCAGTAAGAGACTGCATCAGCTCTGCACATTTTTTTGCATCACCGCCTGCGATACGGTAGATCAGACGTTCCAGATTGCTGGAGATCAGAATATCCATGGACGGTGAGGTTGTAAGGATAAAGTCACGCTTTCTGTCATAAGTTCCTGTGCGGAAGAAATCATACAGAACCTTATTATCATTGGAGGCACAGATAAGTTTGTGAACCGGAAGTCCCATCTGTTTTGCATAATAAGCAGCTAGGATATTTCCAAAGTTTCCGGTAGGTACTACCACATTGATCTCCTGACCGTCTTTGATCTTGCCCTGACGTACAAGTGATGCATATGCATATACATAATAAACGATCTGCGGTACCAGACGTCCGATATTGATAGAGTTCGCAGATGAGAACTGATATCCTGCAGCATCAAGTTCTGCTTCCAGTTCCTTATCATTGAACATTTTCTTTACGGCAGTCTGTGCATCGTCAAAGTTTCCGGTAATTCCCACAACATATGTATTGTTGCCTTTCTGAGTTACCATCTGTTTCTCCTGGATAGGACTTACACCATGTTTCGGATAGAAAACGATGATCTTGGTTCCCGGAACATCTGCAAATCCGGCCATTGCCGCTTTACCTGTATCTCCGGAAGTAGCGGTAAGAATAACAATCTCATTTTTTACCTGATTCTTCTTAGCAGCTGTAGTCATAAGATGTGGAAGAATTGATAATGCCATATCCTTAAACGCAATGGTCGCACCATGATACAGCTCAAGGAAATAAGCTCCGTCTGCTTCATGAAGCGGTGCAATCTCTTTTGTATCAAATTTTTCATCATAGGCATTGTTGATGCAGTTCTTTAATTCTTCTTCTGTAAAATCAGTAAGGAAACATTTCATTACTTCATATGCTGTCTCCTGATAGCTCATCTTTGCCAGCTCATCCATTGGGACATCCAGCTTCGGAATCTCTGTCGGCACAAATAAGCCGCCATCCTCAGAAAGCCCCTTTAAAATAGCCATAGAAGCTGTTACGGTTTCTTCTTTTCCTCTTGTGCTTTTGTATAATACCTGCATGATATTTCCTGCCTTTCCAAAGTTATTCGTAACTGTTCAGTATATTGGCAGTAATAATAAACCGCTGAACAGTTACAGTTATTCATTTCGCCAATTGAGCACATTATAGCATATACTTTAGCAAAATACTATCCTAAATTATTTCTCTTTTTTCTGTCTTTTTATGATTGATTACTATAAATCAAAAATATGGACATATTCTTTTGTTCCCGAAGAATATGTCCATATTTTGAGCAGTATTACCGCAATCCTGTTAAATGAGTCATATGAAGAGTATCGTTTATTACGATCCTGTGGAACTTTCTGCTGAATCCGGATAGGTATAAAATTCATGTACGCCGTATTTAAACAGCCTTTTCAGATCTTTCTCAAACCAGGAGACATTCTGGCTTTCAGCTTCAGATTTCTGGATAAAAAACAGTGCTCCTTCTGAATAATCCACACCTTCAAGAGCCTGTCTGACGGCTTCTCTTGTCTCATCTGTAACAGTTACTTCATTGATACGTCCGTCATAAGTCGGTGAAAACTGCGGAACACCATTGGTATTCTGCCATACCACTTCTGTGACTGTATCGGGAAATTCCTTATTCTTTATACGGTTCATGATCACATTGGCAACCAGAATGCGTCCCTTGACATCCTCAGTACCTGCTTCAGCTTCTACAATATGAAGCAATGTATCATAGTCCTCATCCGACATCATCCGGGCACTCTCTGCAAGAGCCGCTGTCCTTGCATCCAACTCATTGATGCTGCTCTCCATAGAAGAGCTGACATCGAATTCTGCCATATTATCTTCAATAACTTTAATTCTCTGACCGACCATTACCTGTTCACAGGAAGTTCCGATACGTGTGACTGATTTTTTGGGAGAAGCTGTATCATTCATTCCGGATACTACTCCTGCAATTCCTGTTGGCAGTACATCTGTTTCGTCAGCATCTTTCTTCAGTGCCATAACAACAACTTTTGCACCTGTATCGAATGCAGGAATGTTTGCAACATTTACCGATGTGCCGTTCTTAGCCGCTGTCATATTTTCATCAACTGCTGTTTCTCCATCTGATGACAACTTTGTAAGAACAAATGCGTTGAACTTATCATTTACCTTATCAAATGTATCAGGTAAATCCAAAGACATTGTTACCTTATTTGCACCGATTGTAAGTTGATCGCCGTATGCTTTCTTTAATGCGATTGATGTAAGTGCGCCGAGATTATTATATGTTGCCGCAACGAATGTAACTTCATCACTGTAGTTAAAGTTCTTTGTAACATCAATTCTCTTAAACTTAGTCTTATCCTCATC
>ENA-UALK01000637-UALK01000637.1-human-gut-metagenome-genome-assembly--contig:-NODE-637-length-11333-cov-4.884820_pt1 | contig 11333 bp, 10 predicted proteins | sample MGYA00243703_ERZ654476 | MGnify/ENA primary metagenome ERZ654476 (study PRJEB26926, sample SAMN06164821) | human gut metagenome | biome: ENVO:00009003; feature: ENVO:2100002; material: ENVO:00002003...
ATATGTTTTAAAAATTATAAAAATTAACATAAAACTGCTATTATAAAAAAAATATGCTGGATTCCTGCAGGAATCCAGCATATTTTTATTCAGTCAGGCAATCCTCCCTGAATTTAAGTATCATTTCCCTTGTAAGGCTTATTCCATCATCTTCAAGCGAAAGTTCCTCTGCCTTCACCCACTTACCAAGTGAAAGCTCTTCCTCCTGAAGTGTTATCGTATCATCACCATCAAGCTCACAGTAAAAGCCTGAAAGTATCGAACCTGACAAGCCCCATGGCTGGCTCTTATAGTATCTTATGTTCTTAACCTTAAGCCCCGTTTCTTCCATAACTTCTCTTTTGACTGTCTGCTCAAGTGTCTCACCAGCTTCGTTAAAGCCTGCTATAAGTGCATAATTCCTATATGTCCTTCCCGCGTATTTCGTAAGAAGAATCCTGTCATGATCCGTTACTGCTACTATAACCGCCGGACATATCTTAGGATATATCATATTGCCACATAACGGACATTTTAACATACGTTCCCTGTCATCGTGAATAGTTGGCTTACCACATCTTCCACAGAAGTGATTATCCCTGTACCATCCGTATATATGAAATGCTGTTATAGCTGCAAATGCCTGCGCCTTTGGCTCAGCCTTTCTAAAAGAATTAACTCCGACAAAATCAAAGCCGTCAATAACTGTATCATATTCTTTATGTATGTCTGAGTCAGCCATTTCACCAATATACTGACCTTTAAGCAGCTCACCGCTCTTTCTTGCAAGAAAATATCTTGTATCATCCACTGACAGAAGATAAACAAATGTATAGTTATCCACTGTATCCTTGTTATCTGCCTTGTTTATCCCCAGAACGAACTCCTTGTACTGTGGATATACAAGTACATCTTCTCCTTCATACCTTGCAAGAAGTGATGAACCCTTAAAGAAAAATATAATATCGTTATCACATGGACTGCACTCTACATACTGGTTATTTAAAACTTTTGGAAATATATCCTGTATCATATTAGAAATACACCATCTCTTCCACTGGTGGTTCTGCTGGCTCTACCTTTTCTACATAAAGAACAGGTCCCTTTTTCTTATATGCCATCTGGAATTCAACCTTAACAGTTGCTGTAACAGTTATCCACTGCCTGTTTTCCAATGAAGCAATGTCATTATAGAAGCTGATATAACCAATAAACTGAGTATCCTCTGCACAGCATGTCATAACCTTACGTCCTGGAACGAAATTCTTATCCTTAAAGTATTTATTCTTAAGTACCTGTCCCTTAAATCTTACTTTTTTGCCAACATACACATCTGGTCTTTCTGATACATCCATATACCATATGCCATAATCAGCATCATCTATTTCTATAACATCTGCATTTACATCATAAGGAAGCTGTTCTGCTATAGACATCATTTCACCCTTATCATCCTCAAATACTATCTGAAGTGTGTTGTTAAGTGCTCTCATACTTCTTCTGTAGCTTCCAAGATCCATACCAGACTTGCATCTGTTAAATATAACCATATCGGCATACTTAACTGTTTCTGCTACGATAGACCTCATATTATTCCACTGAAGATTAAAGGAAGCTGCATCTACAAGCGTAATAGACTGATATATATCCCATCCTCTTGGCTTGGCTGTTGCCATAATAAGAGCTGGATCCCACATACCATTATATTCAACTATAACTATCCATGGATCATATTCTTTGTCAAGCTCATTCAGCTTTTCTTCTGTAAGCTCTTCCTTTTCAAGGACAACCATATCTACACCATTGTCCTTTAAAAGCTTCTCACTATATTCTTCTTCACCCTCTTCGCATACAATAAGAAGCTTATTCTTAGCTTCTGCAAACTGTCCCATTGCTATTGTATCCTGGATAAATCTTGTTTTACCACTGTCAAGCTGTCCATTTATTAAGAATATTGGAATCTGATATTCTTCTTCCTGTGCCATATTTTACCTCTTTTCTTACATTTATTCTGTTTCTGCCATATATTTTTATAAATCCTAAAAATGCAGCCCATGTCATTATGTGCAAAACATGGACTGCACTATTTAAAAACTTAATTTATACATTGAATAACTCTTTAAGAGCATCTTCCTTGAGCTTAGCTCCTATAACGCATATTCTGCCTGTGATTTCTGGTTCACCATCACGGATTTCATATTCTTCTGGTACAAGATCAAAGAACATCCACTTACCTTCTGGTGTAGGAAGCATACCCTTTGCTCTTAATATATCACCATAATCATCTGTTTCAGAAAGCTTTCTTAGTATCTCTGAGAGTGTTTCCTTATCATACTTATCAGGAGTCTCTACACCCCAGCTTGTAAACACCTCATCAGCATGATGATGTCCATGATGATGATCATGTCCACAGCTGCACTCTCCGTCATGGTCATGGTGATGCTCATGCTCGTGATCATGGTCATGTCCGCAGCCGCACTCTCCGTCATGGTCGTGGTGATGCTCATGCTCGTGATCGTGGTCATGTCCGCAACCACACTCTCCATCATGGTGGTGCTCATGTTCATGTTCCTCTGCTGCCTTAGCTGCTGCTTCTGCAAGCATCTCCAGCTCAAGATTAGTAACATTTTCCATTGCATCAAGAATCTGCTTACCATTAATATCATCCCAAGGAGTTGTAATAATATGTGCATCCTTGTTAAGTGATCTAATAAGTTCTATATCTGTCTTTAACTTAGCCTCTGAAACATTCTGTGTTCTGCTAAGAATAATAGTTCCTGCATGCTCAATCTGGTTGTTAAAGAACTCACCAAAGTTCTTCATATATACCTTTACCTTAGATGCATCTGCTACAGTCGATGCACTGTTCAACCTGATTTCATTCTCAATATGAAGATCCTTAACTGCCTTTATAACATCTGAAAGCTTACCAACACCAGATGGCTCAATGATAATTCTGTCTGGATGATACTTTTCAACTACTTCCTTAAGTGATGTACCAAAATCACCTACTAGAGAGCAGCATATACATCCTGAATTCATCTCTCTTATCTCAACACCCGATTCCTTTAAGAATCCACCATCTATGCCGATTTCGCCAAACTCATTCTCTATAAGAACTACCTGTTCTCCTGGAAATGCTTCCTTTAAAAGCTTAGCTATAAGAGTTGTCTTTCCAGCTCCTAAGAATCCTGAAATAATATCTACTTTTGTCATCTCATTATCCTCCATTATATCCTTACTGTATATAATCTCCTGCATTTCTGCCTTATATGCAGAAACCTTTCTTACATCCGACTGCAGCATTATAATAGTTATGTCAACATCTTTATATCTATCATAAATATGCCCCGCCTAAGTTTTATTATACGCTTGTTGTCAATACCCCTGCCTGGCAGCCCTTATCTCATCTGCCATTTCGCTTATCTTTCTTAGTCTGTGATTAACCCCGGACTTTCCCACAGGCGGATCAAGAAGCTCTCCTATATCCTTAAGATTCATATCCTGATGTTCAAGACGTATCTTTGCCACCTGGTAAAGTCCTTCCTTTAGGCTTGAAAGTCCTACTGTATCTCTTATATACTCAATATCTCTTGTCTGCTTGACTGCCGCTGATATTGTCTTATTAAGATTCGCCGTTTCACAGTTAACCTTCCTGTTAACATCATTTCTCATCTCTTTAAGAATCATGACATTATACAGCTCCATCTGGGAAACATATGCTCCCATAAGATTAAGGGCATCTGTTATATTGCTGCCCTCCTTCATATAGACTATATAATTATTCTTACGCTGCGTAACCTTTGCATCAAGATTAAAAAAGCAAAGCATATCTTTAACACACTCTGCATCTTCTTCATAATCACATACTATTTCGTAATGATAAAACTTATTAGGGTCACTTATTGAGCCTGCGGCTATAAAAGCTCCTCTTATAAATGCTTTTTTGCAGCAATCCTTCTGTACTATTCTTGGGTCCACAAATACTGGTTCTATATGTTCAAATGTATCATCTGCCCACTTAAGTGTCTGTAATATCTTTGCGACCTGCTTCTGGTCACATATTCTTATGCTTGTATCCCTGCTGCTCTCGGATATATATAATATATCTGAGGAATCTATATCAAATATAGTCTCTAAAAGTACAATAAACTTGTATCTGGCAACCTCATTTTCAGTGAGCAGTTCAACCTGCATCTCACCACCCGATGAACGTCTTATACGTCCCGATATTCCCATAATAGCTGCAAACTCAGCTATCTGGCAGTGTCTTGCCGAATCAAGCCTTGCACTCAGCTCTTCCTTAACATCTGAAGAAAACGACATTAATTATCTCCATTTCTTATATTGCTATACAAGGGTACACCCTGCATTTGTTGTATCAAAGCCGTGGCTTTTGACCATGGCTTCATTAAATATTAAACTCTTATGAATTCTTAACCCTTACGCTTTGAATTATTAACCCTTGCGCTTTGAATTATTAACCCTTGCGCTTTGAATCTTTCTCTATATCCCTGTGTTCGACCTTGCAGCCATAAGGTGTCTTTGAAAGTCTGTCTGCAATCGCATTGGCAAGTGTCACCGAACGATGCTTTCCACCTGTACATCCAACTGCTATGACAAGGCTTGACTTTCCCTCCTTGACATAATTAGGAAGCAGAAACTGTATAAGTCCATCAACACGCACAAGGAACTCTTCTGCCTCTGGTGCTTTCATGACATAATCCTGTATCTTTTTATCATTACCCGTAAGCGGTCTTAGCTCTTCAACATAATATGGATTAGGGAGAAATCTTACATCAAACACCATATCAGCATCAGCTGGTATACCATACTTAAACCCAAAAGATAACACTGTAACGATAAGGTTGTTAAACTCTTTTCTTTCAAGCACTATCTTTTCAAGTTCTTCCTTAAACTCTCTTGTCAGAAGCTGGCTTGTATCTATGATAACATCTGCTCTTTGTTTAAGAAACCCCAGCTGCTCTCTTTCAAGCAGTATAGCTTTATCCACTCTTCCGTCCTTAGCAAGCGGATGTGTCCTTCTCGTTTCCTTGTATCTTTTTATAAGTACATCATCACTTGACTCAAGAAACAGAATTGTATAATCATATTTCCTGCTTTTCATATAATCAAGTACGGAATCGAACTCGGCAAGTGAATTGCCACTCCTTATGTCTACACCAAGTGCTATGTTGTTATATCCATTATTCTGCTTCTGGCAGTCCGCAAGCTCTGCAAACTTTGATATAAGAGATATAGGCATATTATCCACACAATAATATCCCTCATCCTCTAAAACATTCAACGCTGTCGATTTGCCTGCTCCCGACATACCTGTGACTATAATAATCTTCATATACTGCCTCGCTCCTGACTAAAACCTGTATCTAGAACTCTCCTATTTTAACAACCTCAAGCTCAAGCTTAACGCCAGACTTCTTTAAGACCACTTCTTTTATCTTATCTGTAAGCTCACATACATCCTTTGCTGTTGCCATGCCTTTATTAACAACAAAGCCTGCATGTTTTTCTGACACCTGTGCATCACCTGCTGACAGACCTTTAAGTCCTGCATCCTCTATAAGCTTTGCTGCAAAATATCCCTCTGGTCTTTTAAATGTACTTCCTGCACTTGGATATTCTAACGGCTGTTTCATTCTTCTCTTTTGTGAAAGTTCTTTTATATTCTCTTTTATCTCATCAGTATTGCCTTTACTTAACTTAAGTGTTGCACTTACTACTATATATCCATATTTCATTATGCAGCTTGTTCTATATCCAAGTTCAAGCTCATCTTTACCCAGCGTATGGATATCGCCATTCTGATCTAAGACCTCAGCACTGACAATAATATCCTTTATCTCTCCACCATAAGCTCCAGCATTCATTCTGACCGCCCCGCCTATCGTTCCTGGAATACCAGTTGCGAACTCAAAGCCTGCAAGTCCTTTATCTGAAAGCCTGTTTCCAAGCCTTGACAGCTTCATGCCTGACATAGCCTTTACCGTTACATCATCAATATACTCCACTTTATCAAAAGCATCTGAAAGCTGTATAATAACTCCTCTGAAGCCTTTATCTCCTACCAGCAGGTTGCTCCCATTGCCTATAACATAGTAATTCATGTCTGATTTTTTCAATAATCGTATTATAGCCTGTAACTCTTCAACAGAAGAAGGCATTACGAAATAATCCGCAGTGCCTCCTATTCTGAATGTAGTATGACTGCTCATAGGTTCATCTGTTCTGACCTGTGATTCACCTGCTATATCCTTAAGCTTTTCCAACAAATCATTCTGACTCATGTATTATCATACTCCCTGTCTATATTCATTATTCACATCATTCTACTCATTCAATACAAGTCTGGCTGCTCCATACATACCAGCATCGTTGCCAAGTGTTGCCTTTAATATCTTAGTGTTTCTTGAAGCATGGAACACATACTCCTTATAGTACTTTTCCACTCTGCTTAACAAAAATTCGCCTGCTGCTGAAACACCACCACCTATACATATAACCTCTGTATCGACCATACCAGAAGCACATGCAAGACCTTTACCAAGATAACGGCACATATAATCAACAACCTTTAAAGCAACAGAATCTCCATTCTTTGCCTCATCAAACACGGCTTTAGCTGATATATAAGGAATATCCCTTAACGCTGACGGCTCATCTGATTCGCTAAGCATTCTGACAGCTGTCCTGACTATGCCAGTTGCAGAAGCCACCTGTTCAAGACAGCCCCTCTTACCACAGTTACAATACTCCTTCTCCTCATCAGCTACAGGAAGGTGGCCTATCTCAGCCGCTGCACCATTGAAGCCGCACAAAGGCTTTCCATCAATGATAACACCACCGCCGACACCTGTACCAAGTGTAACTAAAAGACTGCTTGAGTACTCTTTTGCACTTCCCATCCAGTACTCACCAAGCGCTGCCATATTCGCATCATTTCCAACCTTAACCTTGTATCCTGTCATCTTACTGAATGTCTGTGCCACATTAAACACACCCCATCCAAGATTGACACATTTGTTAACTGTGCCATCATCCCTGACAGCACCTGGAACTCCTATTCCTACTCCGGCTATATCATCACTTGCTTTTTCTACTGCTTCCAACATATCTGGTATATGTTTTTTTATATCTTCCAGTATAAGGCTTCCACCCTCATCCTTTCTTGTTGGAATCTCATCCTTATAAAGAAGCTCTCCTGACACACTAAAAACTCCACACTTACATGTTGTTCCACCAATATCTATTCCAAGTACTATGCTTTTATCATTATTAATTCCTGCATTACTTATATTATCATTACCACACATACAAACTTACCCCCAGTCATAATCTGTTATCTGATTATTTTAATTAAAGGTCGTCCTCTTCGTCACCTTTCATAAGGTTTTCCTGGACTCTTCTGTATAACTCCTTAGCTGCATTGTAACCCATCTTCTTCTGTCTGTGGTTTACCGCTGCTGCCTCTACAATAACAGCAAGATTACGTCCTGGACGTATTGGAAGCGAATGGCATACGACTTTATTGCCAAGATACTCTGTGTATTCCTCTTCAAGACCTAACCTGTCATATTCCTTATCCTTATTCCAGTCCTCAAGCTTGATAACCATATCGATTTCCTGTGTTTCCTTAACACTTTCTACACCAAAAAGTGTCTTAACATCTATGATTCCAATACCTCTTAGCTCTATGAAATACTTTGTTACACCTGGGGCTGAACCCACTAATGTTTCATTACTTACCTTTCTTATCTCAACTGCATCATCTGTTACAAGACGATGTCCTCTCTTAATAAGCTCAAGTGCAGCCTCACTCTTACCTATACCACTCTCACCTGTTATAAGCACGCCCTCACCATAAACATCAACAAGCACACCATGGATTACAATACAAGGTGCCAGCTGTACCTTGAGCCATCTTATAACCTCTGCTGAAAATGAAGAAGTTGACTCTTCTGACTTAAGAATAGGTATCTGATACTTCTTTGCAAGCTCTATGATCTCTGGTTCAGGTTCAAGATTCCTGCAGAATATAAGACATGGAATATTGCTTGATAAAAGCTGCATATAACGCTCAAAACGCTCTGTCTCTGAAAGACTCTTAAGATATGAATATTCCACATTGCCTATAATCTGTATACGGTCATTATCGAACTGGTCATAAAACCCTGTAAGCTGAAGTGCTGGTCTGTTAAACTCAGGCACATGAATCCATATTCCCTTGACATCTATATCTGGTGTAAGATTCACAAGATTCATCTTCTCAATTACTTTTGATAAATTAACTCTTTCTTTACCATTCATATACTACTCCTATCCTGCATATTAAAGTCATTATTGACAATGCCGCAATTATTATATATTTGATTAATGTTTTCCTGTTTTATATTTATATTTTTACCATATGTATCCACATGCGTACATATTGAATGCCATATTCACAACATTTTATCCCGCTTTCGACATTTACACCATCTTATACATTAGTGTAACACAGTGCCTATGATATTAAAAGATTTTCTTCAAATATATTGTTGTTTAATCGAATACAAGCTGTCGTCCGTTCATCAATGGAAATACTTATATATATTCTGTGCCACATTCTCTGTTATGCCTTCAACCTCCATAAGCTCACTCACACCTGCTGTCCTTATCTTTTCTATATCTAGAAAATGCTTCATAAGTGCTTTTCTCCTTACCGGTCCGATTCCATCTATATCATCAAGCACCGAATTAACCTGTAACTTACTTCTTAGTGATCTGTGATACTCTATGGCAAATCTATGTGCTTCATCCTGAACACGTGTTATAAGCTTAAAGCCCTCGCTATGTCTGTCTATAGGTATCTCTACGTTGTTATAATACAGGCCTCTTGTATTATGATTATCATCCTTAACCATGCCGCATACCGGGATGTGAATATCCAGCTCTGACAGCACTTTTAGTGCTATATTTACCTGTCCACGTCCACCATCCATCATGATCAGATCAGGATACACCGAAAAGCCTCTTGACTCCTCTTCACCCGCACGTTCCCTCATGCCTCTCTGGAAACGTCTTGTAAGCACCTCACTCATGCTCTTATAATCATCAGGTCCTTTGACTGTCTTTATCTTAAACTTACGGTAATCATTCTTCTTTGGTCTTCCATCTTCAAAAACAACCATGGAACCTACAGATTCAACACCACTTGTATTGGATATATCATAAGCTTCTGCTCTTCTTAGGTTCTTAAGTCCAAGCCATCCAGCTATCTCTTTCATGGCACCTGTTGTTCTCTTTTCTTCAAGCTTAATTTTCTCAGCATCCTTGGTAAGAACCATAAGTGCATTCTTATGTGCCAGTTCAACCATACGCTCCTTATCACCCTTTTTAGGTGTTATGATAGATACCTTTCTTTTCTTTCTGCTTCCAAGCCACTCGGCGATAACATCTGCATCATCTATCTCTTCCTGTGTCATGATAACATTAGGAATATATGGAGTTCCACCATAGTACTGCTTCATAAACTGTGATAATATGGCACTTCTGCTATCATTTGCAGCAACCTTCATATGAAAATGCTCTCTTCCAAGCAGCTTTCCCTGTCTTATAAAAAACACCTGCACGACCGCATCCTCTGCATCCATAGCACATGCTATTACATCCCTGTCAGTAGCATCATCTGCCGTAATCTTCTGCTTCTGTGCTATCTGCTTTACGCTGTTAAGAAGATCTCTATATCTTGCTGCTTCCTCATACTCAAGCTTCTCAGAACAATCCATCATCTTATCCGTAAGTTCGTTTATTATCTCTGAATAGTTACCATTAAGGAAACTGATAACCGACTCTATATTTTTCCTGTACTCTGCTTCACTAACCATACCCTGGCATGGTGCATTGCACTGTCCTATATGGTAGTTAAGACAGGGCCTTTCTTTGCCTATATCCTTAGGAAGTCTTCTGTTACAGGTTCTTACCTTATAAAGCTTGCATAAAAGTTCTATAGTTTCTTTTACGGCACCTGCTGATGTATATGGACCAAAGAACTTTCCTGTACCATGCTTCATTGTTCTTGAGAATAACACTCTTGGATATGCTTCATTTACAGTAACTTTGATAAATGGATAACTCTTATCATCCTTAAGCATCGTGTTATACTTAGGTCTGTGTTCTTTAATAAGATTACACTCAAGCACCAGTGCCTCAAGCTCGGAATCAGTTACTATATATTCAAAATATGCTATATGCGAAACCATCTGTACAACCTTTGCAGAGTGATTCTTACTGCTCTGGAAGTACTGCCTTACACGGTTTTTTAACACCTTTGCCTTGCCTACATATATGATTGTGTCATGCTTATCATGCATAATATATACTCCCGGCTTATCTGGAAGTTTTTTTAACTCTTCTTCAAGATTGAACATACACATCCTCATTTCTTATTTCTATGCTATTCTTTATTTGACCTGCGCTCATTATAGCATCCCCACCTTATTCACTCAATTTCATTTTTATAATTTTCTGATATTTTCACAATATTCGCATATCGTGGGATTATATGCAAAAATGACTGCAATGGTATTATAACTTACACCATTGCAGTCTTTGCCGATACACCTTAAGACTATATCCATCCCTGTTATTCCTGCTTGTGAAACCCTTCTCTTGCTTTACTGTTTCACTGTTTCACTACTTCACTGCTTTTTTATAATTATATACCAGTATTATTTCCATGATTAGAAATACTATGATAAACAGCAGTACACTCTTTAACCCATACCCATATGAATCAAACATCCTGTTTATATCCATCGCGGCTATTATTGACATTTTCTTTGCCAATCCTACACCAAGCACATATAAGACATGTGGAATCAGCATACACAGTGATATGATTACTGACACCTTATAACTAAATCTGTACGATACCATATATGCTATAACTGCTATAACTATCAGCCATAATAACCTGCATATAAAATTAATGATAATATATGAACGTATACTTATATCAAACGGAAAATCTGCGAATTTCTGCAGACACAATATACTCTTATCAATCTGGTTATAGCTGTAGCAGCGTGTTATGTTATATATATTAATGCCAGCAGCAAGCCCCCATATAATGACCGCCAGCATAACAATCTTTGACAGCTTGATCCACCACAGTTTCTTTCTTTTTCCTGCTGTTCTTATATGCATATTCATTCCCTGCTGCCGCTCTGAGGCATAATCTCCTGCCGCTATCAGTATAATGATAACAACGGATATCAGATTCATTGTTTCATTGTTAGAATACCTGTCTCTTATACACATCTGACGCTGCCGACGACTAGTCGAGTGTAGAT
>ENA-UALK01000650-UALK01000650.1-human-gut-metagenome-genome-assembly--contig:-NODE-650-length-11140-cov-4.527018_pt1 | contig 11140 bp, 8 predicted proteins | sample MGYA00243703_ERZ654476 | MGnify/ENA primary metagenome ERZ654476 (study PRJEB26926, sample SAMN06164821) | human gut metagenome | biome: ENVO:00009003; feature: ENVO:2100002; material: ENVO:00002003...
AAGACGGCATACGAGATCAGCCTCGGTCTCGTGGGCTAGGAGATGTGTATAAGAGGCAGCTTGGTGGGTTCCCGGCCCGTCTTGCGGGTCTCAAATTTAGAGTCCGCGCCCCACGCCTGCAAAGGCGCTGCCAGCCGAAGCAACAGCGTTGCCATTACCCCACCTCATTTCCGGCAAGCGCATCCCGGACAGCCTTTTCCAGTGCGTCCAGCATCGCCTTTGCCGTCTGCGCCGGAGCCAGCACCTCCAGCCCGCTGCCCACGGTAAAGCTTTGCGCCGGAGCCTCGGCAAAGCTGCTGTACATCTGCTGCGCATACTGCGCCAGTGCCGCCTTGGAAGGTGCGGCGTAACCCTGCGCACTGCGGGGCACGGCACGCTCGAATGCGCCGCACAGGTTCACCGGCTGATCCTCCCGCAGGGTCACATATACCGCGTCCGGCAGAGTGCGGTTTGCAAAGGTGTTCTGCTTGCCGGTGGGCATGGAGAAGAGGAACGCCTCGCCAAAGGCCCGCACCGTTTCCGCTGCCTGCGCTGCACCCAGCTGCCCGGCCAGCTCCATCACGTTCACCGTAGCATAGCGGTACAGGGTGGAGGAGTTGTACTCCACCGTGCCCAGATGGCCTGCACCGGCGTTGTCCTCTGCCTGACAGTCATCCACGGCGGTAAAGTAATCGTACTCGTTCTGCACGGCATGGGTGGAGATGCTGTGCGCCACCTGCGCAGCGGCGTCATAGTTCAGAGAAGGGTCATCTGCCACCATGCGGCCAAACAACGCCATGTCCATCGAGGGCGCCGCTTTCAGGGCATCCCGATACTGCTTTTTATCCGCAGAGCCCTCCACAGCCAGCTCTGCCAACGCCTTTGCCTGTGCAGTGCTCATGAAGAACAGTGCCTTGGTGCCCTTATCGTCGCTCTTGATGCCCGCATTCTCCAGCGCTTTTTTTGCCAGCTTGTCCGCATCCAGTTCCGGGGCCAGTGCAAGGATCTGCGCCTTCACCAGTTCTGCGGCCTTTTTGGTGCGCTTGCCCACGTCCAGCTGAGCATTCTCCGCAAAGGCTGCACGCATGGCGTGCTTCCATGCCTGTGAGGATACCCGGGCACGGGTCACACCGCCGTACACTGCCGTTTTGGGGCTGCCGGTATCGTCCCGGTTGATGCAGCTGGGCGGGACGGTCTGCAAAATGTGGAAATCAACATACAGGCGCTTCTTCATGGTCAAGTCTCCTTTTCTTTCTCTTCCGGTGCAGGCTTCGGGTCGCGGTACAGATCCTGCCCCCACCGCAGACGGACATTGGCGGGAATCTGTGCATACCGCGGGTCGGTGCATTGCAATTCATACAGGTCTGCCGCAAGCTGCGGATAGTCCAGCGGGATGCCGCCATCCTTTGCCGCGCTCAGCAGCCGGATCATGCCCCGCAGATGGTGGCTGATCTCGGTAATTTCTTCTGCGGTGGCCAGCGCATTGAACCGCCGGAGCACACTGGCCTCGGTCCAGTCCTGTCCGGCACTGTTCCGCTCTGCCAGCTGCCGCACCGCACGCCCCAGCGTGTTGCCGGGGCAGTTCATGGGGCGGTCATTCCCCTGCTGATGCACAGCATACAGGGTCAGGGCAAGGTAGACCGCCCACTCTGCCGCCGAGGGAGCACTGCGGCCCTGAAAGCTTTCCGGCATTCCCAGCAAAAAGCATCCCCACAGCTCCGGCAGCTCGCCGGGTGCGTGGCCGATACCCCGCCGCAGCTTTGCCAGTTCTGCCCGCCGCTGGTTGTCCGGCAGAGCCTGAAGCCTGTGCAGCTGCTGCGCCGCATACAGTTTGACATCCTGTGTTTTCATACAATTCCCCCTTTATGGTTCTGTTTTGGGATAGATTTCCCAAAGCCTTGTGCGGAAATGATTATAGGCCTTTGGCGCGGTATACAGGATGGTGCGCTCGGTCTTTTTGTCCTTATCGACCACAATGCGGCGTCCCTTCAGGGCGGCATTCCCGGCCTCCATCACCATCTGCTTTCCCAGCTTTTCCGCGATGCTGCGCGCCCGTGTCTGCCAGCGCAGTGCTGCCTCATCCGGGTCGTCCTGCTCCTGGTCGATCGCCTGCAGCCACTGCCGGAAAGGCCGGTCCACTGCAAAGTAGAACTGTGCACGAACCGCGCCGCCTGCATTTTCATTCCGGTCACCGGCGGCAATTGCCAGTTCCTGCGCAAAACGCCCGATCAGCGCCGCTGTCTGTTCACAGCGCTCGATTTCTCTGACGATCCGGCTCTGCCATGGGCGCCCTATCTCATCCAGAATCCCTGCCTGAAAGGTCAGGCTGTCGCTGAAAGAATCATTTACAAAGAAGTCCTTATCGCCATATTGGACACCGGAGATACGGAAATGTACCTTTCTGCGGGGATCCAGAAGTTTCAATCTCTTTTCCTGCAACTTTTCGATCCAGCATACAACGCCCGGGCGATGCCCGCTGTCCTGACAAAAAACCGCCGGGAACTCCCGCCAGAATTGTTTGGCCGGGTCATGACGGCAGGGCACAAACACCACCGGTTCATTTTTCTTGATTGGCATCGTGCGCCAGATGGTCATCTGTTCGGCAAAGACGTTTTCTCTGGGGAAGAAATCTCCTCCCAGCAGACAGAACCCATCTACATTCTCCCCTGTCCTGTGCAGCAACAGCCTTCTGGATTGCAGGGTGAGCAGCTGTGCCGGGTTATCCGGGCAGCAAATTTCTGTCCGTTCCGCGCTCTTTGGTGCTTCCAATTCCCAACAGGGCTTGCTTTCGCCCCAGCATTCCCGGCCGTCGCGCAGCAGCGTCAGGTTCAGCATCAGGGTCTCGTACAGATTATCACCCTGTGCCTGAATAAAACCGATCTTGCCCAGCCACCCGGCTCCTACGGACGGAAGCCCCTTTCCTTTTGGCTTTGCAGAGGTGTCATCATAGCCGTTCACACACAGCAGCCACCGCGCCGCCTGCGGATAGCTCAGCTGCTCCTTGCTCTGCCCCGCATACAGCGGAAAGAGCCGGAGTTTATTGCTGCTTTCCGACATTTCACCGTTGAGTTTGGCCGCACCGTATTCCGTGCCGATCTTTGCCTGCGGCACCTGCCAGAATGGATGTGTCGGGTGGAACAGCCAGAAGCGGTCCTTCCACTGCTCCAGATAATCCCGGACAGGCGCCGCCGGAAAATGCCCAAGCTGCCACAGCGCGCTCCAGCGCTCAAGTGCATCATCGCTCTGCATCAGTGGGCGGGGCTCTCCCTTTGCATCCACCCGGGAGAACACGGTGAACAGCACCGCCAGCAGCAGCCGCAGCACGGCGGCGTTCTGGGTGGGCATCTCGCCCGCAAGGTCCACATAATCCTGCGCCGACACCAGCGCCTCGGTCAGGGACACCTCCCGCACCGTGTTGTCCCGCAGCCGCACCCGTATCCACGGTTCGGTCAGCAGGTTGAATTCAATTTCCTTCATCCGTCTCCTCCTTTTGGTAATACAGGCCGTTTTCACGGTCATAACAAAGTTCCATGCCCGCAAGCCGGGCAGTCAGGTTTTCATCCAGCAGCAGGATCAGTTCTCCGTGCAGCAGCGGCGACAGCTGCCACGCTGCAAGCCATCTGCGGCCATCTGCGTCCAGCTCCCGGATGACCTCGTCCACCTTCCACGCTTTGCCGAACACCGCCGGGAGCCGCAGCTTCTGCCGGGCGATCTTCAGTGCCGTTTCCGGCGGGGGCGGGCTGTCGACAGCTACGGCACTGCCGCCCTCCTGCCACGGCAGAAAGTGGATGCTGCCGTCTGCCCGACGCTGCATTACCAGCACCTCCACCGAGGGGTCGCCGTCCCGCACTGCCGCCCGGGCTGCCGGGTCGGAGCGGGCGCCCTCGTTCTGCATCCAGTCGTCCAGCGTGTTCAGCTGCGCCAGCCGGTGCGTTTCCGGCTGCGGCACAAGGTATGCTTCGGCGCGTGCTTTCATTTTCTCCTGTGTCCGCTCATATATGGAGCGCATTTCCTCGCCCTGCGCCCCGCCGGGAGCTTCCCGCTCCCAGCCGTAGACCCGCTGCACCAGCGGAGAGATCTCCTCCGGCAGCCGGATGCTCCGGGGCAGAAACTTCCGGGTGCGCCAGAGCAGCCACTGTCCATATACCGCCTCGCTGCCCGCATCAAAGGCATCTTCCCCGGTGTCCAGCACCGCGCAGCAGGCCTGCTGCAACGGAGCGGGGCGGCTGCGGTGGTGGCGGTGCAGCCGTCCAATGCGCTGCAGCAGCAGATCCATGGGGCAAAGCTCTGTGACAAGAACGTCCAGATCAATGTCCAGCGACTGCTCCATCACCTGCGTACCCACCACGATCAGGTCGTTCCGGCACTCCGGTGCAGAGCCCTTGCCGATGCGTGCCATCAGCTGGTTTTCCCGCGCCGCGCGGTCCGGCATCAGGAACTGCGCATGGAACAGCTGCACCTCTTTGTCCGGCAGGCTTTCCCGCAGCAGCTGCGCGATCTTCTGCGCTTTTTTGACCGTGTTTACGATCACCCCTGCACAGCCGCCCTCTGCCAGCTTCCGGCGCAGCAGCGCGGGCAGCTCCGGCTCTGTGAGCGTGGTCAGCTGCACCGTTTGACCGGGTGCATCCGATGGGATGGCCGTCTGCTTTACCTCTGCGCCATTCGTCCATATCAGCAGCGGATAGCCGCAGCTGGTTTCCCACGGAGCGTCCGGGGCGGCCTTTTTCTGCTGGTAGGCCTCGACCAGCTCTGTGCGCCGCCGGGCGGGCAGGGTGGCCGACAGCAGAATGACCGGCACCTTGTACCAGCCCAGCCATTCCAGTGTCCGGTCCAGATAGCAGTTCATGTAGGTATCGTAGGCGTGGCACTCATCAATAATGACCACCTTGCCCGCAAGCCCCAGATGCCGCAGCATAACGTGCTTCTGGGCAAGTGCCGCCAGCAGCAGCTGATCCACTGTGCCAATCACGAAGTTTGCCAGCAGTACCTGTTTGTTTCCTCGAAACCACTGGTGTACCTGTACCCGATGCTCTTCCTGCGCATCTTCCTCCAGCTGCACCCCGCGCCCCTGTAACCGCAAATAGTTCTCGTTCAGTTCCGCCATGCCGTGCGCCAACTTTATAGCCTGCGGCAGCGTCTCCTCAGTCTGCGTGTCTGCCCAGCCAAGCAGCCGGGGAAAGATGCCGTTTGCCGTGGCCTGTGTGGGCAGCCCGAAAAAGACACCGCCCAGCCCGAACCGGCTGGCCATGATCTCCGCAGCGGCCAGCGCCGCCTCGGTTTTGCCCACGCCCATCTGTGCTTCCAAAATCAGAATGCCCGGTTCCGCTGCGGTATCCACAGCCTCCAGAACAGCCCTCTGCACCGCATTGGGCGCAAAGCCGAACCGCACCGCAAACTCCTGCGGGTCTGCGATGCCCGGCTGTGCCTCCCACGGAAAGGGCAGGGCCAGCTTTTCCCAAGCCCTGTCCACCCGCGCCGGGTAATCCTCCATGCTGCCCAGCTCCTCTACCGGGATCAGGGGGAAGTATTCCGTATTGCTGGCGATCCAGTCTGCCATGATCAGAAGTCCGGTCAAAAGCACTTCCTCCTGCGGGTCCAGGTCGTACAGTTCCGTCGTATCATCAAAGCCGCAGTCCTGCAAAACAGTCATGAGCAGTTCTGTCCAGAAGCCCTGCCAGACCTTTTCCTGTCCCTTGGGGTAGTAGTTGCTCTCCCAGCACTCCAACTGGTCATCGACCGCCGCGCAGCTCTGTGGCCTGCCGTGATGCGCCCCCACAATGGAGGCTAGCCCGCCGGGACAATCATTCCACAGCAGAATTGCCTCGCCCGCCCGGGCATGCGGCGACTCCCGGCGGTTCTGTTCAGGACAGTCCAGCGGCGTCAACATTTCCAGCCGCTGCCGCGCCTCCGGCAGGGTGCGCAGGATATTTGCCTGAAAGGCTACCGTAGCCTTGCCTATATCATGGATCCCGCCCAGAAACCGGGCATGCGCGAGCAACGCTTCCTCGCGCTCAAAGCCCATGGCCCGTTTTGCACTTTCCGGGAGCCACTGCCGGACCAGCCGCTCCATGATGCCCGCCGTATCCCACAGGTGCATCCAGAGCGGCAGCCACAGGCTGGTATTCTCCGGGTCCGTTTTACCGGCCAAAAGCCTTGTTTTATTCAACGTCCAGCGCATTTTTGCTCCTTTTCCGGTGTGTGTGCCTTCCGTGCACCGAGCATAGCAGATAATGTGTACTATAATCCGTACTTTTTGTATTTTATCTCCGCAAATGAAAAAAGCGGCACACCGGGTCGTGCCTCATCAAAACGAAAGTGTCCTTGCAAGGTAAAGAAAACTGCTATTTATGGCCCTGTTCCGCCTTCTGTTCCAAAGATACGCTTCTGCCCTTCTGCTGTCAACGGCTCCGCGCCAATTCATCAAAGCTACAAAAAAACGATTTCTTTTTTGTATAAAAAGCCGCCCCGGCTTCCTACTATGGAAACCGAGGCGGTTCATTCTGTTTATTGGTGTTCTTTCAGACACTCAATGCCTACCAACTGGCATTCAGTTTTTGAAGTTTTAGTCATATCTGTATTTAGAGGACTTTCCATACACCTTCCGGAGCGATTTTTTCAGGCTGACCACCGTTTCTTTGATGATCTTTGCCTCATCGGCAGAGCAATCTGCAAGCTGTTCGGTCATCCAGCTGTCGAACACCGGCTTTGCTTTTTTGATCTCGATGCACAGCAACTCGTCTGCGGAGCAGTCCAGTGCGTTAATGATGTCGATCAGCGTTTTCAGACTGGGCACGGAGTTGCCTGTTTCGATATGGCTGATGTGCGTGACCACAACGCCGACCTCATTGGCCAGCTGTTCCTGCGTCATGCCCTTTGCAAGGCGGCAGGCACGGATGCGTTTTCCGATGTCGGCGTAGTCCACCATAGTACAAGTACCCTCCGTTTTGTGAAGTGATACTTGTATTGTATGTGCAATCGACCGGGATTGTAATAACCTGAAAGTGCAGTGGACTTATAAATACTAATCGTTCAGAAATACTTTAACTTCCTGCTTTCCGTCAATCGTTGTCACAGCAGTAATGGCATCCGGGCGGAAGGAGTCTCTCGGATAATGCATTTCCAATTTCAGATTGACTTTTTTCCCAGCTTCCACTTCCTGTGCCAGTTTATTCTCAAAATTTTTGAATTCGTTCCGATTTAGTCCAGAATCCTGCGGAATGAGATTTTCCAAATCGTTTGCCCCATCAAAGCGATCTGCAATTGCATGACCTCGATCATCGGTACTTTTTTCATATCCTTTTCCAATGTCATGGATGCTGTCTTTAATTTGCAGACGACCATCATGCTCTTTCAGATGCAGGTCTCCCTCGGCTGTAAACAGCCTTCCAAGGTGATCGGTAGTGTACTCATATCCGTTTCTTTTATACTCTGCATCCGTCAAAAGATCCTGCTCCATACGGTACGGCATTCCATCATCGTTATTTTTGTATTCCAGCTCTTTTTCTAGCTCTGCAAATGACTTTTCCGTAGCAGCATCCAGTTTTTCTTCTGCCTTTTCTATCACGCCTTTCTGTAGACGCTCAAATGACCGTTTGACGACATCATCCAACCCAATGTGCATTTTTGCTTCCATCGGTTTCGCTTCTGAGATTTCTCGCCTCACAGCACACGACCTCCCTGCTGTTCAAAATTCGTCCTTAGATTATCTACAGCCTTTGCATCCGGGTTCAGGCTCATGCCCATGCTTATCACGCTATTTAGCACCCAGTCTGCAGCAGCAGCTTTCAGGCCGTACTGTCCCTGCAGCTGTTCCAGAAATTCTTTACGGGGTGTGAGCGATTTTTTAGCTGCGGCACAGTAATCAACGACTGTACCGATCCCACCAAAGAAATCGAACACAGCTTTCCGAGTCTTAGCCACATCCAGTTCGCCGCCTGCAAAGACCCGTTCCAGGTAGCGGCTGTCCTCCGGCTTCAGCACAGTCTCATGGCGTTTCAGCCAGAGCTTCAGCTGCTCCATCTCCGAAATGCTCAGCGGTTCCAGCTCTTTGCCCGCTGCCAGTTGTCCGAATACAAACTCTGCGTTGATTTCATGCGGCATTTTTGAGGGCTTGTGGTAAACAGCATTTTCCGGCATGGGATACGCCTCAATCTTGCAGAGCACCGCCTCCGGCCACTCGTTCTGGTAAACGGCAGCCACACCCAGCGGCAGCTTGGACAATTCGTCGATCTGTGCCTCCTTCAGGGCGGCAGACTTACCTACCAGCTTGCGATCCTCTTCGTCCGGCAGGCGCAGAATAATTTTGGTGTTCGTGTTGCGGATGACCGACATATCCAGCAGTCCGGGTGCCTGGTCTGCAATGATAAACCCCTCACCATAAGTACGCATTTCCGCAATAGCATTTGCCAGCATTTCCACCGACTTGCCCTGCAGGTTTGCACCTTCCTGTGATTGCTCTGCCGAGGTCTTGCGCAGCAGGTTGTGCGCTTCTTCCAGCACTGTGACATGGCGAAGCCTGCTGTTCATCCCGCTGCTGCACATCCGGTATTCCTGTAACTTCATCACCAAGATGCCCATCAGCAGCGATTTAGTTTCCATAGAGCCCACTCGGCTCAAATCCACAACAACATTGCGGTCAAACAGCGCTTCGTCCGTCAGCGCATCTTCTGCGCAAAGCACACTGCCATAAATACCGTTTGTCAACGACTTTACGCGGGTGCACAATGCGCCCACATAATCGCTTTGGGTATCCTTGGAATAATGCGACTCTTCAATGACGCCCGGCAGAATATCCAGCAGGTCAAAGAAGGTTGGGAAAACTCCCTTCTCGCTCTCCGAATTGCGCAGATCCCAGCCTACTTTCTGATAGCTGCGCTCAATAGCATCCTTCAGCACCGCTGGCATGGCTGCATACATCGGCCAGCAGGCGTTGAATATCTCCACCAGACGGTCAATATGTTCCAGAATATGGATATTCTCAGGGAATGCAAAGGGGTTCATGCGCAGCAGCGGCGTTTCTCTGGGGTTTGTACCAAACACCTGCACATCTGTACAATTGCCGAACACGTTCTTGTATTCGCCCTTGGCCGGTTCCACCACAAGAAACGTCGTTTGTCCGTTCTTTGTGATCTCATCCAGCAGATGGTAGACCGCATTGGATTTGCCTGTGCCGGTCGAGCCAGTGATGAACGTGTGGGAAGCCATTGCCTGCCGATTCAAGAGCAGTTCTGCCGCTTCCTCTTTGCCCATGTGGTAAATCTTGCCCAGATTCATCTTGTCCTCATCCGGCATCGCCTCATCCGGCACATTGCGGCCAAACTCCGCGTGCTCAATAATCGGCAAACCATGCACTGAGCGGGTGGGCAAGCCAAGGTGCATTGGCAGTTCCCGCCCGCTGACCAGCGTTGCAGGTGTATAAAGCAGACTATCCGGCGCATTCTCCCATAGCGGGCGAGCAAAGACCGGTTGCATGAACCGCTTGAGATATTCCCGCAGCTGTGCCACTTCTGCCTCATTGTTCTTCCACACATTGACGGCACCGCTCTCCACCGAGGAGCCCTCGCCTACCATCAATGCGCGGTAAGTGTTGGCCGCCAAAAGTGCTGTGGATTGAGTAGACGAAAGGAAATACGCTGCACAGTTATAGCAGCCATAATCTTCACTTTCCTTTACACGCTTGAGCTGGTTTTCAATGCGTTCCAGCAGTTCCTCTACCGATTTATTGCACAGTTCCACCTGCTGAGTACGGCCCGTGCCGCGGGTGTCCGTTGTGCCGTGGCTCTCCTGCTGGCTGGTGCTGTCTGAAATGCCATGGGACGTTCCATCGGAGGTGCTGTGCGAAGTGCCGGTCTGCTCGGTGGTAGAGTGGCTGGTACCCCACGAGGCGTTTACGCCCATGGAGCCTCCGATGTTCCGGGCGATGCTGTTGAAAGCCGTTCTGGCTGGCGTCATGCCTCCTATGGCCCTGCCCGCCGTGCCAAGCAGCGGGCCGATGACGGCCCCCGCGCCCGGAATCAGGGCCGAAGCTGCCAAGCCGCCCAGACCCAGAATGCCTGCAATACCACCAGCCACCGGCGAGATTTTTGTGACCGAGGTGCCGAAGCTGCTGCCGACACCGCCGTTGATACCGCCGCTGACCCCTTTCGTTTTCTGTGTGCCGTCCGTCACCGAAGAGGACTGGTTCGTACCGTCCGTTGTAGTCGTGCTGACAGTATCGCTGATGGTATGGGAAGTTCCACTGCACAGGCTCTCCATCACAGCAGTACTCTGGTTCTCGGTATAAGACCATGTACTCTTGCGGAAGGGCGAAAGAGTGCTGTACAGATTTTCATACCCGCTGCGGATAGCCGCCTGTGTTTCATTGGAAACAGGTTCTGCCAAAAACAGCGCAGTATACTTTTCTCCTTCCATCGCGTCCATAAAGCGCTCGATGCCCTGCACAAAGGCTTTATCTTCCGTTTTGGACTTATCGCGCAGAGCTGCCACACAGGACACTGAGGCCACCGCCTCCTGCGCTTCGCCAAAGGCTTCATCCAGCAGTTCTTTTTCATCTTTCTGAGAAATGCCTTTTATATCGGAACCGGGGAAGTTGGAGAGCAGCACTTTCTGCAACGCCTTGCTGGAAATTTCCAGCTTGCGGCTCTTCATGCTCTGTTTCAGGGGATCCTCGCGAACGCCCAGATAGATATTAGCACCTGCATTTCCTTCCGGCACATCGATCATCACCGCCAGACTACAGCCTTGTGCCATGCTGGAATAGTACACCGTGGAAAGCTTCTGGAACATATCTTCGCCCTTTTTCAGGGTCAGTTTCTTCAGCTGGAACATTCGGATACACTGAGTGGGATCCTGCACCTCCAGCATCTTCTGAGAAAGCTCCACCATGCCATAGTTCTGCAGTTCCGTCAGATATTTTTTATACACCAGATGGTCTGCAAGCGTCAGCTGATCCGTCAGGTCATGCAGCGACCTCTGCGCGGAAAGCTGCTGTTTTTCAAGCACCTCAAGCTCGTCTGCCATGATTTATTTTCCTTTCTGCTGTTAACCCCTCAAAATCTTCCATATCAGGCCCGTCGCAGCCAGTGCCGCACCTGCTGCGACGGCAGAGCCCACGTCGCAGCCCTGTAGCTTTTTAAGAGCCTTCTTTGCTCTTTCATGGCCT
>ENA-UALK01000662-UALK01000662.1-human-gut-metagenome-genome-assembly--contig:-NODE-662-length-11002-cov-376.678542_pt1 | contig 11002 bp, 23 predicted proteins | sample MGYA00243703_ERZ654476 | MGnify/ENA primary metagenome ERZ654476 (study PRJEB26926, sample SAMN06164821) | human gut metagenome | biome: ENVO:00009003; feature: ENVO:2100002; material: ENVO:00002003...
GGGAAGGTGGGTATTCCTGGGATAACTAAAATTAAATATAGCAATGAATAATAACGAAGGTTTTAAAATCACAGCACATCAACCTGCAAATGGGTTTGCAGGTAAGAAGTTTAAGATAGTCACTTATCAAGGTGACAAGGAACTTGCCTCTCAGGCAATAACAATCGAATCTCAATTAGAATTAAAGACAACTCTAGATGAGATAAAACAATTCAATATTGCTCAGGAGGAATTAGTAAAATCTGGGTATACTCAGAAATCCATACTGGTAAAGAAACTTATAACAGAGTGATATAAATAAATTATTAACCAACTTAAACATTACGAAAATGGCTAAGAAGAAAAAAGAAGTGGAACTGAAAGAAGTTTCCAGAACAGAAATCAATGGTGCAATCATCATTAAGTACGAAGACGGCTCAGTAAAGATTATCCCTGCTCCTATCATGCTTTCTGCCGAAGAAGCCGAAGACCTTTTTGGTTCTGAATCCGATGACGAGGAAGAAGAAGAAGAGGAAGAATCAGACGATGATGATGATTCCGAAGAGGAAGAAGAAGAGGAATCGGATGATGACGATGAGGAAGATGATGATGATGATGATGATTCCGAAGAGGAAGAAGAAGAGGAAGAAGAAGAGGAAGAAGAAGAGGAAGAACTGACCGGTGAAGAACTTGCCGAAATGGACTTCGAAGAACTTGAGGATGTCTGCGACGACAAAGACCTTGAAACTGACCCAGACGATTACGATGAAGACGACGTCGAAAAACTCCGTAAAGCAATTGCCAAAGAACTCGGTCTCAAATTGCCGGCAAAGAAAGAAGCCAAAGGTAAGGGCAAGAAAGGGAAAAAGTAATCTGGTAACTGTATTCAAGATTTAAAAGAAGGTAGGGAAATTTCCCTACCTTTACTATCAACTATTAATAAACGTAGAAGTTTACTTATAATAACCATTAACTTATAAAACATTAAAAATTATGGCAACAAAGAAATCAGACTCCAAGAAGAAAGGAGATAAGGAAAAAGACCCCGAAAAAGAAGCTAAACGTAAAGCTCGTCAAGAGGCACTCAAGAATCGGCCGGCTGAACAACGCCCTAACAGCAAGCAAATCGACGTTATTGCCATTAACGACAAATCCAAGGTAATGAACTTTGGTTATGCCGTTAAGAACAAGGAAGGCTATCAGGGTGTAGTGGTTACTTCTGTATTGGTTACGGATGGCAAACCGGTATCAACTTCAGTTTCATTCGTTCCGGGAACTCTTACCGTTAAGTCTAAGAAAGGACATGGCGTTATTTGTTCTCCGAAAAACAAAAAGGCTAAGGAAGAAGAAGAGGAAGAATCAGAAGATTAATCTAGGCACATCCTAAAATAGCGATTACATATCGTCTTAAATTTCATAGAGTAACAACCCCACACTTAGGACGTTGTTCAGCCAAAAGCTCATTGCCTGTGAAGGTAGTGGGCTTTAATTTTTTATACCCATGGAAGAAGAGAAATTAGCAATTCGAAAGAATATTCGAATACTTGCATTGGATAATCTAATAAATACTTATACTGATGTACTAGAAGATAAAGAATTAAACCTGGGACCAGATGAAAGGGAACTTGCCATCAATATAATAAATGAGGCAAGAGAAATGCTATCAGAAGAAACTCAGGAAGTACCTAACCAAGTAATGCAAAGACCCAAATGGAAAAAGACTTAAGATTATTAGTGGGAAACATTAATCAAACTCTCAGAGAATTAGATTATGTTTCGTACCTTAAAAAGGTAGCTCTTAGTAAGGGTAAGAAAGGCGAATACCAATCCCATAGGTTGAAGAGTAATTATCTGAAAAGAAAACTCATATCTCTTAAAGGAGCCCTGAATAAAAAACTTCATGGGACTTATATTGTTGCCCAATTTAATTTTATAAGGGGGGAACAGAAAGAAACTTTTGAACAAACTTTTACGGACTTATCTCAGAAAGAGGTAGAAGATATACTTCAACTCGAGGCAGTTTTAAAACAATGCAGTTTAGAAATCCTAGAAATTAAAGAAATCCCAACCCAAATTAGGAAGGTATAACTATGGTATTATGTAAATAGGAAATTCAATTATTCACCTAATATAAATGAAAATGGCTAAGAAAGACGAAAAGAAGAGTAAATCGGAATCCAAGACTCCGGAACTCACAAAGGCTAAGAAAGCTTTGGATGCTTACCTTAAAGAGAACAAGTTGGACCCTACTAAGGATTGGACCAAAGACAAGAAACATGGTAAAAAGGTTACCGAACTTGTAAACAAGCTCAATAAGGAAAGAGACAAAGTTGCTGCTGCCTATCCTGAAGCTGACCAAGAGAACAACAAGAAATTGGTAAAACTCCAGGAAAAAGAGAAGAAGGAAAAAGATGAGAAGAAGTCTGCCAAAGAGAAAAAGGAAAAGAAAGGAAATGGTGGTAGAACAGCTACCAAATACGATTATCCTCTCATCGATGGCAGAGAAATGACTTCGGCTGAGAAGAAAAAATACCGTATGGAGCAAAGAAAACTTGCTTCAGGTAAGGCTCCAAAGGAGGAAAAGGAAACTAAGAAAAAGAAGGAAGAAAAGGTAAAAGAGAAACCGGCTTCCGATAAGAAAGATAAGAAGGCCAAAGACAAGAAGAAAAAGAAGGCCGCTAAAGAAGAAGATTAATAAGAGCACTTTTTACTTTTACTTATCATATTTTTGAGTATTCGTTAATAATGGTAGAAGGCCTGGCAATATAAAAATTGTTCAGGCCTTTTATTTTCTAATTAAGTCGAAAATGGAACAAGAAGTATATAAACCAAAACTTAGAATCACTACACTATCAGAGAATGGTACTCCCTTATCAGATAGGTTGGTAGATGCTTATACCGAGATGAATTCAGGTCCAAAGGTACAGCATAACGGTCCCATAAGAGTAGAAGTAACTCTTACTAATAAACAAGATATTGATAACTTCAAAGAATACTTAGATAGGTTATCTGGTACATTGCCTGCTAAGGCACCTAATGTTGGCAGAGGAAGACCTGCAGGGTCTACAACTAAGGAATTGGAATCACCAAGGGAGGACATTCTTGCAGATGTAGAGAAAATGATTGAAGAGGGTAAAAGCCAACAAGATATCATTAAATATCTTAGGGGATTGGGATTTGTATTTATCCTTACTGAAGATTTTCTATTTCACTTTCCTGGATTTGAGTTTAATAAAAAAGATGTGGGAGAAGCAACAGACAATAAGCAATATCCCAATTCATTTTCTTGGATGGCAAGATGTATCAAACGGGCTAAGGACCCAAAATCAGATAAATTTGACCCAATGGTAATCTTTGGTTTTAGCATTCTTGGGGGACCCTCGAAAAAGATTATCCCATATCTCTATAAGGAAAGGAAGAAACCATTAAGGGCCCAAGTTGGTAAAAACGTAATCTCTTTCTCTCAGGCAGAATTCACTAAACTTCCCAAGTATATGTTAGAATCCGAAAGGATTAAGTTCTCTACTGAACAGAGACAATTGCTTCTAAGTCCCGAAAAGAAGCCTTCTAAATTCTTCCTAAGATGGGTAAACGATGTTATATTCCCAGACTCCATAAAGGAAAAGATGGAAGAAATCAAGAACCGCTAACACTTACCTCCGTATTTATTAAAAGAGTATTTTATATAAAATAATTTTAGTATATTTGCATAAAGAAAATTTAATTATGGACAAGGAAACAAAAGACATCGTAAAGCTCATTGCTGGTATTCAGGTTGAATCACTCAACTCAATCAAAGAGGACGTTAAAAATGGAAATGATATTGCCCAAGACTTAATCAAAAAACTCCTTCAGATTGAGGATGACGAAATAATTCGAGCACTAGATGAGCACATTGAATTATACGTAGAAATGGAGAATACCCCTCAACTGATAAATATGCTAAGTGAATACCAAATGCTGGTATGCTCTCACATATTGTTCAGAATGGAAGATGAATGGGTACATACTAATTCTCAGGGAGTACTTGGTACTTGGGCAATATTCCAGAGGGCAAATCTCAAATTCCACCCAGAACTAACACTTTTAAAATTTTAGTATAGACATGGAAAAGAACGAATACTTAGAATCAGTAGAAATGAACACTGGAGTCGAAATGATTCCCTGCGAATCCTCTAACATTGAGGGCTTTGGTTATGAATCAAAGAAAAAACAACTTTGGGTTGCTTTTAAAGGTAATCGAGTTTATCGCTATGACGATGTACCTTATGAAATCTGCAACGGTTTACACCAAGCAGAATCAAAAGGTAAATACCTTGCAAAGAACATTAAAAATAAATTCGAAACTACAGGTTATGAACTCAGAAACTAAAATAACTAAGGGTTTATTAATTGCCATAGGAGCAATGCTACTTTACTTAGGGAGTAAGAATAATGCCCCCATAGAGGAAGTGAGCATTGCTCCTTCTCGTTTAGAAAGTCCCTTGACCAGGTTAATCTCTCTTCAAGATAGCATGGGCATTAAACCAAAAGAAGAGAAGAAGCAATGGTATAAATATAGGGTAGAAATAGAAACGATTCCAGAAAATCAAATCTATAAGATTGAGAAATCTGGATACCAGCAATATGAAGTTTCTAGATTGGGTGAAACTTATTCCTATGTAACCTACGAATTTACCTCAGACAAGGTAATGACTACTCAAGAAGCCTATGACTTCGTAAAGAAATATCCTGAAAGATGTACAAGGGTACCAAATACATCACAAGATAACATTTACGATAAATATAACGAGGATTATGAAGATTACATAAATGATCCAGAGGATGAAATTAACTATCCTCCAGAAATCTTCGACTTCCTAGCCGATTAACCCGAGCAAATAGAAAATAATTCAAATAAAATTTTTCTATTTAAAATAAAGTTCTTATATTTGTATCAGAAAAAGAAATTAATCATTTTACTAACATTTTAAATATAGACGTTATGAAAAAGAATGAATCAAAGGTTACTAACCTGGTTGCAACTAAGGTTGCCGAACAACTTGAAGGAATTAAAAATTCTAAGACTGCTAAGGCTTCTGCTCCTAAGGCCAAAAAGACTAAAAAGGAATTGGTACAAGATGCTCAAGAAGCTGCCACTAATTTTGCCAATGCTAAATTGGTAGAACTCTCTCCTAAAACCAAAACTTCCAAAAAGGAACAGGTTGTCAAGGAAGTTAAGGAACAACAAAAACCCTCCATCATCGAACAGGTAATTTCTAATCGGGAAGTTAAATACGTATACCCTGCCGATGTAGTTGATACTCTTGCTCGGAAGAAATGGAGACAACAAACTCGAAACGAACTCCATCGATTGGAACTTGCAATGGCTCGTATCAAAGATACAAACTCTAAGGAATTCAAGGCTGCGGCTAAATCCTATGAGGACTTTAAAAAGAAGGTCCTCAAACCAGAACAAGTTGCATAAACCTTTATTAACCAGGTGCCCGGGATAATTACCTGGGCATCTCAATTCATACAAAATGGATTACACTATCTTCTCTGATAAAGAGATGCTTAAGCAGGACAAAGAATTGGTAGAATTACATAAACGATGTTGTAAGTCCTATCTAATCCAACATTCACTTAAGCACTCCAAGATTAAGAAGTTCTTTATCGTTTACGATTGGTATATAAATACTGATAACGTAAGGAATTTCTTTTTCAGGCCTATAAACCTTTTCATTCAGGCATTGCTTTTAGGGCAACTTGATGAAATATCCGATTACATTAATCCTAACAAAAATGGAAAACGAAAAAAGAAACGAACCAGAAAAGTATAACGTACTTTATTGCAAAGGCAAATATCAGTATAAATCTAAATATCCCCAAATAGAAACTAAACATAAGGTTATCTATGCAGGGCCAGTAGAACCAATGGCACCCATCTGGGATAATGTATCAGATATATTAAGGAAATCTGATAGAATTTGTACTGAATCTCGAAGAGAATTAAAGAAGTTAGAGGAACGTTCACAGAATAACCTTTACTTCAAGAAAAATGGTATTACCCATATAATCGTATACAAATGTTTAGAGAAATAGTTAAAGACCTATATATAGGCAAATCGAAGTTAACCATAGAATGTAACCAAAAGGAAATACCCCAAACTACTCTGGTTCAAGACATATTACAGAATACTGGATTTACGGGTAATATGCCCGACTACGGTACCTATGGTAATTTCAAGGATGGGAAATTTGAGATTACTCCAATGATGCCTAAGCATTGCTTATTTATTACTGGGGTACCCAAAGGGGCAATCCTTGATAATTTCAGAGTTAGAAGAACATATTGGTCCTCTTATTATGAGGATGATGTAAGAGGGTACTTATTTCAGATTACAGATGAAAGTATACCTCGTTTAATAATCACAAACTAAATCTATATGGAAGCAATCGATTACGTAAAATTATTTAAGCTCGACCAAGAGAATTATGATTTTAAAAGGGGAGAGTTTATATCCGAATTAGGTAAAGAATTTCTAGATTATTGCCAAACTACCACAATTGGGGTAGATAAAAAGACTGGCAATATATACTACTACCGATTTAGGGAAATAGTTAAGAATTTCGAAACTAAATTCTGGGCAATCTCAGAACTTAAAATAGGAGAACCATTAACTCAGAAATTATGGAATGCCTTTTTCGCTACTCAGGTAGTTCCTTTAAGGCAAAGGTTATTCCCAAAGGTTCAGAAATTAATCGAAGAGCAAAAGGGGATAACCAATAACCGTAGTAAACAAGACAAAAAACCTACGAACCATAAAAAGGCAAACTATGGCAAGGGAAATCATAGACCTGCATGGGGATAAATTTAAGGTAGGAGATTATAAACTTTGCCTTAATATTCCCATCACTGGGAAAGGTAATTTAGTATTCACCAGGGACCTAATCTCTGGTGAACCTTTTAATTTATCAGTAAGTAAGAAAAAATATAAGGGATATTTCTATAACCTATCTTTGAATCTGTATGTAAGGTTCGATTTAGAGTATATGGGTTATGATGAAAGTTCCGATATCAGAAAATCTCATTTGTATGTCAGAAAAGGAAAATAAAATGGTAAGATTCCCAAGACCTATGGGGACTACTGCAATGGCATTAGAATATCAGAAGAACCCAAATGATGAACTTCTGATAAAGATACATAACTACATTATTAATCAATGGCTGATGGGTAATGGAGTATTATGTGGTATCACTTATGATATCAATACATTCTCATACCGTATGGGTATAGATATTAACTACATACGGGTATTTATGAGAGATAGGCTATTAAGCTCTAGAATATGGGATAAAGAAAAAGCAGAAGATTTACTTCAAGCGTTAATGGGAGAACAACTAGCATGGGCTTTGGAAGACCGTATGGAAATAGCCCATCAGGTTAATATCCTAAGAGAATCTCAGGGAGGGAAATATGTACCGTTTATATCTGCCGAGCTGGGAAAGGCCCTTAAGTTAAAGCTTGAATCCTCTACATCATTGCAGTCTATCGTACGTAATCTCACTGGAGGAAGTACTACGAATATATTTGCTCAATTCAATCAACAGAACAACGTAACACAGCAAAATGCAATTACTGTTGAAGAGGCCCGTCAAATCGTATTTGAATCACAAAGGGTATTGGATAAACCAGAAGAGGCTAAACTATTGGAAGACAGGTATGACATTAAGTCATTACCCGAAGTAGTTGCTACTAAACAAGAAGGAGTAGATACCAGTAAAGAGGGTCTTAACCTTAATAAAGCAGAGCTAATGCAAATTACTGATGATTATAAGGGAGCTATGTCTTCATTCTCTAAAGAACATCATGAACTACGTAGAGAAATCGAAATGCGTATAGACCCAGACGAAGAAGACCCAGAGTTATATCAATATGAAGACTTTGAGAAAGAAGAAAAAGAGGATGGCTCATTTGCATCTCAATTCCTCCGAAATAGTAAGCTCCCATAGTTATATCCGGATATTGCATATTTAAAAAGAAAGAATTATATTTGCATATCAATTTTAAAATAGACAAAAAATATGGAACTACCAAAGACATCTTACAAAGAGACTCGGGTTAACAAGGTTAATCAGGGTACATACTTTAAATTAAAACCAACTGATACTGCTCCAGTATGGGTAAGAGACCATTATGATAAATCATCTAAGACTTATGCTTGCCATAAGTATGATGACTCAAATCACGAAAAAATTTCTCAAGGGAACAAGGAAAATATACATTGACTTTACATTTTAATCACATGAACTTATTTAAACGAAAGAGATGCTGTAGTGAACTCATTGCCCTTAAAAATGGCAACTTAATATTCAAATTGAGTAATACTCATATCAATGCTGCTTATAATACTTTACAGGCAATAATGAGGAAATCTGGTATATTCGATGAGAATCTATATTTCGATGTCTATCAGGAATATCGGAAACATTATGCTATATACGACGTAGTACCATCGTTGCTAAGGTATAAGATACCCTTGATATTTTCAGGTAGATACCCAAAGAAACTATTCGATAATCAGTTTACTTTTGAGGAATTAATACCGAATAATTTGGTATATCATAGTTTACCCGAAAATTTTAGATTACCAGAAAGCTTAGAGAAAATTCTTTTAGAAGTAAGAAAAAGGGTATCTGCTTATATAGACCAAGAAGATATATCAGACCAGGGTTATAGGGATTTGGTTCGAATGAATTTCGTAAAACAATGGGATGTATTTAGAAAGGACCCATCTCTTATAGATTGCTATATGGATGCTCAATTGGGCATGCTATATATGTGGGCTAGAGTAGAAAATAAAACAATCGTAAAGAATATAATCGAAAGAACTCAAGATGAACTAGCTCAAGAGTTCTTATCTAAATATCAACAAAATGGAGAATAAAGAGAAATTTGCTTTCCGAAAGGTTAAAATGTCGGAAGGTGTAGAGGTAGAATTTATTAAATTACTTACCTCAGTAGAGACTAAAAATGATGAGGATGTAATTAAAGCTTTTAAAGTTCAATTATCCTCTGGAGTATTAACTTGCCATGCAGAAATGTTATCTAGAACACCAAGCCAGATAATATTTCAAACATCCCAGTTCAGTAAACCCTATAACTTTTATAAAAACTGGGAACTATGGGTATTCTCTAATATCCTGGGTGTATGGACTTTAAATAGGTTTAGGATATGATTACAATGAAAAACCTCCAAGTAGAGGATATAAAAGATGAATGGTTATATAATGCCTTAACACAGGGCATCAAGGAATGTATAACTGCTCCAGTCCTAACTTTGGACCCAACAAAGCCAGAACCAATTAAGAGGGCAGAAATGATACTGGAGAATTTCTCTCAGGAAGATTCTCCAGTAGTAGCTACAGTGATTGCTCCAGGCAATTTCATACAGATGATATTACCGAAACATGAGATACTTCTCTCGGTAATGTTCATCTATAAGGAAAGGAATACCTATGTACAACTTATAATACAAAAACTTGCTTATGAACGAGAAAAGACTACCACCAAGACTAATGGTTCTGCTAGTGGTACTGAAGGGTGAAAAGGTATATAAAGTACCAATTAGGTCAGAGATAGAATTAGACCATCTAAAGGATCTCAATACACTAAGAAGAATCCTTACTCCTTTAGTACAACTATATCATGGAGTAGGTTTTGATACTAGACTTACTTACGATGAATTCAGTATCTTCATTAATGACCTACAACATTTGGGATATGAACGGTTAGATGAATATTCCTCGGGTATACAAGAATTAGTAGAAGCAAAACCCATTACTGAGAATAACCAAGATGTTGAGAAAATACGAAAAGGGTTACTTATCTCTCTTAAATCTCAGGAGTTATCAGAGGTATTAGCTACTAAAATAAAGCAAGCCATACATGAAGTATTTGAAAACGAAAAGAAGAAAGGTGGACTAATGAACAAGGAACCCTCTTTAGAATCTATGGAGAGTTCAATTATAAGAGAGGCTCTATATTTGCTAACTCCCCAATTACCTTAATAATTGAAAGGCAGTCTAATCCACTGCCTTTCATAGCGTGTACACATCCTCAGCCTCCCTAAAAATAAATTAGATATATTTTTCTATAAAAATAAAAATGCTTATATTTGCATATCAATTTTAAAATAGACAAAAATATGAAAACGAACTCAGTAACTTACAATCAGGCAGACGAACTAAATAAGGTAGTTCGCAATTTCTTAGAAAAGAAATCTACATTTGAACTTGACTCCGATGAAAAGGGTCATCTCTTAAATCTTCTAATGGGACTTCTCATTCAACTGGAAGAGGATTACAAACTCAATTGCTTGGATATCAACCAAATCCAAATATATGAGACTACCTATTATACATTTACATTCGAATCAATGATAACTGCAAATACCAATCCCTATAAGGGTCAACTGGCAGATGCTGCAATTCAATTCATGAATGATTTTACCGATAATGACGGTAGGTTCATATCATTCAATCAACTCGATAGAAACAACTGGATTTTCCAACTTAATTTCTCAATCTCATGACAAAATATAACGTTAGTCCATTAGTTGCTCGGGAGATAGAATTCTCCACGGGCACTATCTTTGGTGGTAGCTGGTGCAGATACTTTATTTCAATTACCCTACACCAATGCTATATAGAAGCAACATGGAAGATCCGTCCTAAAAATGATTTAGACGGGCACAAAGAAATCTTTAACTCTTTACAGGAGTATCTAGATTGGTTTGCTAATCTTAAGAAAACTTACGGGAGGAGAATATCCCGTAAACAAATGGTATATGCTGCATACGATGAAACAACTCGTACCTTTAGTTACAAACCCTACGAGAATTGGGCTACCAGACGTTCTAAGGAGAAATTAAATAAGCCCAAGGAACCATTATTGGCCGATGAATTATACTAATCCCTAACCAGTTAATATACCTCAGGGAGTTCAGAAACACTAACATCTGGGCTCCCTTAATTATT
>ENA-UALK01000666-UALK01000666.1-human-gut-metagenome-genome-assembly--contig:-NODE-666-length-10974-cov-10.210459_pt1 | contig 10974 bp, 10 predicted proteins | sample MGYA00243703_ERZ654476 | MGnify/ENA primary metagenome ERZ654476 (study PRJEB26926, sample SAMN06164821) | human gut metagenome | biome: ENVO:00009003; feature: ENVO:2100002; material: ENVO:00002003...
ATCTACACTCGACTAGTCGTCGGCAGCGTCAGATGTGTATAAGAGACAGGCTATGGGTATTTCACGCGAAAAGAAAGCATTGGGATATGCCGTACAAGATGTCAAATCGGATGCGTTGACACGTGCTGCTAATACAGATTTAGCGGGAGCCTTACAAGGAAAAGTATCAGGTATTGACATCACCCCATCATCAGGTATGCCGGGTGCTTCTTCAAAGATTACGATTCGCGGTTCTCGTTCTTTCACTGGAGACAATACTCCGTTGTATGTAATTGATGGCATGCCTATCGCTTCTACCGCAGATGTGAGCACTTCTCTTACCGATGGAGCGTATGGAACGGACTATGCTAACCGTGCTGTCGACATTGACCCTAATGATATAGAAAGTATCAATATATTAAAGGGACAAGCCGCTTCTGCTTTGTATGGTATGAGAGCTTCCAATGGTGTTATCGTTATCACTACCAAAAGTGGTAAAGGAGCAGATAAAGGGAAACCTACTATAACTTTCAGTACCAACCTTTCCTTTGATAAGATTTCAACTCTTCCGGAATTGCAACAAGAATATGCACAAGGTTCAGGCGGTACTTTCGATCCGTCATCTCCTTTCGCATGGGGTCCTAAGATTTCCGAATTAGCTAACGACCCTACCTACGGAGGAAATACAGACAACAGTTACACCAGCCAATATGGTAAACAGTCCGGAAAATACTATGTTCCTCAACTTGCAGCTGCCGGCATGAATCCGTGGGCTACTCCACAAGCATATAACAACATGAAGGACTTTTTTGAAACAGGTGTATCTTGGAGCAATAACGTCAATGTAGCCCAGAGATTCGACAAAGGTAACTACTCCTTTTCTTTGGGTAACACCACCAGTAATGGTATCGTTCCATCAACCGGTATGGATAGATATAACGTGAAAATGTCTGCCGAAGCACAACTCCATCCTAACTGGACTACCGGATTTAATGGAAACTTTGTGACTTCAAAAATCTCCAAACAGTCTACAGCCAACACCAGTGTGGTTGCTACGATCTATAATGCACCCGTCAGCTATAATATGGCCGGTATTCCTTCTCACATAGAAGGCGACCCTTACACACAAAATACATATCGCGACAGCTGGATCGACGATGCATATTGGGCAGTTGACAATAACCAGTTCTCCGAACGTTCACAACGTTTCTTCGGAAATGCTTTCGTGAAATACACCACTAAATTTGGAACAGACAACCACAAACTGGATATTAAATACCAGATCGGTGATGACGCTTACACTACCAATTATTCAGAAATCTACGGATATGGAAGTACTTGGGCACCTACAGGTGAAGATTCAGAGTACCATTACACTGTTAATGAATTAAACTCACTGTTAACTGCCGCTTACACATGGAATATCAACGAAGAATGGACCTTGGATGCATTGATTGGTAATGAGTTTGTGGATAAAAAGACAAAATATGAATACGCATATAGCATGAATTTCAATTTCCCCGGATGGAATCATCTGAATAATGCTTCTGTATTCTCCAACGAAAGCCAATACAACAAGAAACGAACGGTAGGTAATTTCGCCAACTTGTCAGTAGCATGGAAAAACATGCTCTATCTAAGTGGAAGTATACGTAACGATATTGTTTCAAGCATGCCACGTGACAACCGTTCTTTCACTTATCCTTCAGTGTCATTAGGATTCATCTTCACCGAACTGGCTCCCCTGAAGAATAACATATTGACTTTCGGTAAGATACGTGCTTCTTATGCAGAAGTTGGTATGGCCGGTGATTATACTCAAAGTTATTATTATACTCCGTCTTATGGTGGCGGCTTCTATATGGGAAATCCTATTGTTTATCCAATTAATGGAGCAATGGCTTACATTCCATATTATAAGGTATATGACCCTAACTTAAAACCACAAAATACAAAATCATACGAACTGGGAGCAGATCTTACTTTCTTAAACGGACTGGTAACCTTGAATTATACCTATTCACGTCAGAATGTGAAAGATCAGATATTCGAAGTTCCTTTGGCAGGTTCAACCGGAGCCTCAAGTATGATAATGAATGGAGGTAAAATCCACACAAATACCCACGAGTTGACATTGGGCGTATCTCCGGTAGATACCAAAAACTTCAAACTCGACTTCGCTTTCAACTTCTCCAAAATCGACAATTACGTAGACGAATTGGCTCCAGGAGTAGAAAGTATTATGTTAGGAGGATTTGTAACTCCGCAGGTACGTGCCGGAATTGGTGACAAGTTCCCTGTGATCTATGGAAAAAGCTATATGCGTAATGACGAAGGCAAGATTGTAGTAGACAAAAACGGACTTCCCATGCAGGGAGAAGATGCGGTTATCGGAACTGTATCTCCTGACTTCCGTTTAGGTTTCAATACAAATATCGAATTGTACAAGTTCCGTATTTCTGCAGTATTCGACTGGAAACAAGGAGGACAGATGTATAGTGGTACCGCAGGTGAAATGAACTATTACGGTGTGAGCAAATTATCTGGTGATATGCGTAATACCGAATTCATTGTGGAAAACTCCGTTAAAGAAACAGGAAAAGATGCGGATGGTAATTCAATCTATGCCCCCAATGATATAAAAGTAACAGATGCTCAAGCATATTTCACCAGAAGAAGATCAATTGACGAATCTTACATTTATGATAATTCTTATATCAAATTACGTGAATTATCTGTAAGTTATCCGGTTTTCTCAAAGAAATGGCTGAATGTGAACGTTAATGTTTTTGCCCGCAACATTTTGGTTTGGTCTGAAATGAAAGGTTTCGATCCGGAAGCTTCACAAGGTAATGACAACATGGGAGGTGCATTCGAACGTTTCTCTCTTCCGGGAACAGCCAGCTATGGTTTTGGATTTAATGTAAAATTCTAATTAGCTAAAAAGAAAGATGAAAACATATAATATAATTAAAGGTATTTTTGCCGCTACTGTTTTATCAGTTGTTTTTTCCGGATGCTCGGAAGATGCAATGGATAGAATCAACAAGGACCACGGCCATACGCAAAGCGTAGCCGCAAGATTCATTCTGACAGATGTGATAACCTCTACTGCATTTTCCAATGCAGGAGGTGATTTCAATACTTATCTATCTGCTTACATTGAATATGAAGTAGGTGTTGACAACCAATTGTATTATGCAGAAACCAGAGAGAGCGAACCGACCTCATCTTCCACTTTCAACAATACATGGAATGGTCTGTATTCAACATTGAAATCCGCCCGTATCATTATCAATCAATGCAGCGAGGGAGGCATAGACCATGGGAATTATGTAACCAAGGGTATGGCTGAAGTGTTGGCTGCTTATAATTGCGCATTGATAGCCGATATGTTTGGAGATGCTCCATGTAGTCAGGCTGCATTAATTGACGAAAACGGTTCTCCTGTTTACCTAACTCCTAAAATGGATAAGCAAGAAGAAATCTATACCCAAGCAATGCAATATCTGGATGATGCCATTGCAGACTTACAGAAAGAAGATCTGATAGACCCGGAAGCTCAAGATTTGCTGTACCAGGGTGATGCTGAAAAATGGCTTAAGTTAGCATATGGTCTGAAAGCACGCTACACGATGCATCTTCTTAAAAGATCTGCCAACAAAGACGCGGATATGGAGAAGGTGTTGGAATATGTAAATAACTCTTTCGAAAGCGCAGAAGAACAAGCAGCATTCGACGTATATGACGCTAATAACATAAATCCGCTTTATGGTTTCTTTGTGGCACGTGCCGGATTAGGTGCAAGCGAAAGCATGAGAAGCAAACTGGCAGAATACAATGACCCACGTCTGTCCAGAGCTTTCATCACTAAACAGGGTACCTCCGGAAAAGAACAAGCTCCGGGAACCGCAGACAACGCCGTATATGCGCCTAACGGTACACCAGAACAAGGCACTTCCAAATATGGAACTTCTTTATTTATGTATTCTATATCAGCACCAACACTGTTGTTGAGTTATCATGAATTAAAATTCCTGGAAGCAGAAGCTCTGTGCAGATTGGAACGTGATGCTAAAAGTGCATTAAAAGATGCAGTAGTGGCTGGACTGTTAAATGCGGAAAACAGCTTTACTATTTCAAGAAAAGAGTTGGGCAAAACACTCATCAATGCAGCAAGCAGTATTACGGAAGCTGAAGCCGAAAGTTACTTTGACAATACGATAGAGGCCAAATATACAGCTGAACCTTTGAAAACAACAATGACTCAAAAATACTTCGCATTATGGGGAGCTTCAGGTGAAGCGACAGAATCTTACAATGATGTTCGCAGAATGAAAGGACTAGGCGAAAACTTTATTGAGCTAAAAAATCCAAACTCTTTCCCATTACGTTGTCCTTATGGCAATAGCGACACAACAACAAATGCCGAAGTGAAAGCAGCTTACGGAAATGGACAATATGTGTATAATGAAAACGTTTGGTGGGCAGGTGGAAGCAGATAATCCATTGACTTGAATCATATAAATGAGACTGAATTCTCTAGGGGAAAGGCGGGAATTCAGTCTCATTTCTTTATATCAAGTTTGAGAGGTGTAAACAGAACATTCAGTCACAATTATGCCAAGAGAATTGTAACAACTATACATGTCTACTGATTTTCCCGGTTCATACGATACATCATAAACTATACTTTTGTTATATTTGCAGACGCTTGAATAATATAGAATACGATGAATCATATAGAAACCCAACGATTGATATTGCGACATTTCACAGAAGAAGACATAAACGCCTTGTTCTCAATTCTAAGTGATAAAGACGTTAATACATTTCTACCGATGTTCCCATTAAAAGATATAGAGGAAGCAAAAGACTATCTCCAATATATAAAAAGCTGGATTCAGCAGAAAGGATTCTACTATGCTATTTGTATGAAAACAAACAATGTACCCATTGGTTGTATCCATATAAACGGAGATGACAGCCATGATTTGGGGTATAGCATTAAGAAGGAGTTTTGGCACAAAGGGATTTGTGCAGAAGCTTGTCAGGCAGTAATCGATATGCTGAAACAAATAAATATTCCCTATATCACAGCTACGCACGATGTAAACAATCCGAGAAGTGGAAAAGTTATGCAGGCTATAGGCATGAAATACCAATATTCTGATGAAGAATATTGGCAACCAAAACTTTATCTGGTTACATTTAGAATGTATCAATTAAATTTCGATGACCAACAAGACAGGGTATATAAAAAATATTGGAATAAATACCCTGTTCATTTCATAGAGGAGATATAAGCAGTATTGCTACTTCATTCCTTCTCTCACAATATCTACCAGAATCGGCTTCAATCCGCTAACGAAACATTCCACTGCAATCACCATCAGAATCAGTCCCATAAGACGCATCATCACATTATTACCCGTTTCACCCAAGACTTTTACCAATTTCGTGGAAGCACGAAGAATAAAGAAAGTCAACAGATAAATCAGGGCGATAGTACCGATCAAGATTCCCTTCATTTCATAAGAATGCGCATCCTGCATCAAAACGATTGCATTGGCAATCGCTCCGGGACCGCATAACATAGGAATGCCGAGAGGAGTAATAGAGATATCATCCGCATACGTTTTGATTTCTTCGTCCTTCAACTTCATCGGTGTATAGCGGGCTTGAAGCATATCAAAGCCTATCTTGAAGATAATCACCCCACCGGCAATACGGAAACCATTGGTAGAGATACCGAAGAACTTGAAAAGAAACTGCCCGGCAAAGACAAATACCATCAATGTAATAAACGACACAATAGTAGCACGACGTACGATAGACTGACGTTCTTTATCCGTCATACCATGAGTCATGGTAAGAAAGACAGGCATCGTTCCCAACGGGTTGGTCAACGTGAAGAATGAAGTGAAACAAAGTAAGGCGAAAGGCAGAAGCGTACTATCCATGATTATATCGTATTTTATGCAAAACTAAAACGCAACAAAAATACGACTTAATCCAGAAAACCTATAATAAATCCATTAATTCTTTCAAGGAATAGATGTGATAAGTAGGGAGGAAAGGGAAAGCTGTCCGTTCTGTCACATTGTAGAAAACCTGATGCATCCCTACTCCGTGCGCTCCGGTTATATCCGCTTCCCAACTATCACCAATCATTAAGGATTCGCGCAACTCGGATTGAGTAGCAGACAAAGCAAAATTGAATATCTCCGGCCAAGGCTTCAGCACTCCGAGATCTTCCGAGAGAATCACCTTTCTGAAATACCCGTCCACTCCTGCCGAACGCATCTTGCGTGATTGCAATTCACGAAATCCATTGGAAAGGATATAGAGGTTATATTTGGGAGCAAGATATTCCAATACCTCCTTTGCATGAGGCATTAAAACACTTTTAGTAGGGATAATAGCGAAAAAATCTCTCGAAAACCGTTCAGCGAGCGCTTCATCTTTCACTCCCACGGCCTGTAAAGGATAAAAGAAACGTTGGCTGTTCAATTCATCCTTCGTTATCTTTCCTTCACCGTACTCAACCCAGAGTTCGGTATTTCTTTGTTGATAAAGAGTATAATAATGATTGAATGAATCAAAATAGCGGTCGAACGAATATTTCTGATATACTTCCTCAAAGGTGTTACGAGCATTTTGAGAAAAAGCCCAGATGGTATCATCAAGATCAAAAAAAAGATTTTTATATTTCATCAGTAGTTATATAATAAGAAACAAAAAAGCCAATGTGCTAATTTCTTGAATCCAGGAATCAGCACATTGGCAATTCAAAAGGGATATCTACCTTATTTTACCTGGATAACCAAGTATCTGGATACACTCCAGAATTCAGTAGGATTAGTAATCTTCAATGTCAACTGGCCTTTATCATCTTTTACCAATTCATAAGAACCGGTCGGATGAGTAGTCAGTAATTCAGCACGTTTAGAGTACAACTTGATTTCTTTGGTTGTACGGATATCGATCTGCGTGAAATAATCCTTATTGAAATCAGCGCTCTTCAACACGTCTCCGCTCTGAAGAATCTTTTGAGCTTTCAATTCAGATTTAGTACCAAATACGAACCAGGCAGCATTCAGGCTCTTTTCCTGTTCTGCAACGGTTTTAGCTTTCGCTTCGTTTTCTGCGGCCAGAGTTTCTTTTGCTACAGACAGATCGCTGACAGCAGCATCCAATTCCTGAATACGGATATTTTTGGAAGCCAGTTCTGTTTGAAGCTCTTCGATACGCTGTTGTTTAGCGTTCAATTCAGCAGTCAAAGCGGCAACAGCTTTTTTCATCTGTGCAGAATTGTAATTGCTATTCTTCAGCTGTGCCTGCAATTTTGCAATCTGCGCTTTGTTTTCTTCCATTTGTTTAGAGATGAATTCGATGTCAGAAGCAATCTGTTGCTTAGCACTGGCAGAGTTTTCAGTGATGGTTCCACGTTGCAAGTCAACACGGCTTTCAGCAGCATTGATCTTACGGAAACCTTCCTGAACTTCATTGAAAGTCCCCATCATATCATCCAGTTCAGCGTTGCGCTGGTTCAGTTCCATCAAAAGAGAATCATTTTCAGCTTTCAGGTCTTTACTTCCACCTTTAAAGCCATCACACGAAGCCAACAAGGCTACGCATACAAATAAAACAGCTAACTTTTTCATACGTTTACGTTTTACGTTTTTTAATGAAGTTATTTAATCATCTATTCCTGCTAATACTATCACAATCTCGCCCCGGGGTTCGGTAGCGGTAAAGTGTTCTATCAATTCAGCCAAACTGCCCCGAACTGTTTCTTCATGGAGTTTGGATATTTCACGCGACACGGTTGCCTGACGTTCAGCACCGAAATATTCGGCAAACTGTGTTAACGTCTTCAACAGACGGTGGGGTGATTCATAAAACACCATCGTGCGGTGTTCTTCCGCCAATGTCTTCAGTCGTGTCTGCCGTCCTTTCTTCTGGGGGAGAAATCCCTCGAAGCAGAACTTCTCGTTCGGCAATCCCGATGCTACGAGTGCCGGAACAAAAGCGGTTGCTCCCGGCAAGCACTGCACTTCAATACCGTTGCGCACACATTCACGAACAACCAGAAATCCGGGATCGGAAATTCCAGGCGTTCCGGCATCCGAAATAAGTGCCACCGTTTCACCTGCCTTTATTCTATTAACAACACTTTCCACCGTTTTATGTTCATTAAATTTGTGGTGGGATTGCATTGCATTCTTTATTTCAAAGTGTTTCAACAAGATACCGGAAGTACGTGTATCCTCCGCCAAAATCAGATCGACCTCTTTCAGGACTTTGATAGCCCGAAAAGTCATGTCCTCCAGATTCCCTACCGGCGTAGGCACCACATATAGCTTTCCCATCTTGTTTTTGTTTTATACTGATTGATTAAAATATTTCTTTAGTAGCTCCAGAAAGTCGTTCACCGCCTCCTTTTCTTCATTCAATTCGACTTTCGAGGACAGAAATGCGACTGCAGTCTTGTAGGAACTCATTACTGATATCTGTTCGATAACCCGATTCATCAAATCAGTGTTGCCTCCGAACAGTTCACGAGAAAAACGGAAAGAATCATTCAAACTGATAGCATGTCGCAAGCCGGCAGACAGTTTGAGACTTTCTCCCAACACAGCCGATTTAGGTTCTTCCTCTTTCACAACAGTTTCAACGACAGGTTCCTCAACAATTGCCGATTCCTCTTTTTTCCCTTCTTCTTCTTCTTCTTCTTCTTCTTCTTCTGCTGCTGCTGCTTCTGCTGTCTCTGCAGCTGCCGCTATTACGACAGGTTTCTCTTCCGCAACAATGGCTTCTCCTTCCTCATCTTCTTTCACAACAACCGATTCGAGAGATTGTATAATCACGGGGGAATCCTCTTCAGACCCGGCAACTTCATCCTCCTCTTCCGCTGTCTCTTCCACAGCTGACGGAGAAATTACCTGAACAGCATCCACCTCCTGCTGCAGTTCTTCCAAACGCCCCTGCATCCGTGTAATGCTCCGCTTCAACAGTTCAGACAAAGTCGGAGTCGGCTCCTTGGTAAATGAATCCATGAGATACTTCAACTCATGAACATCCAACTCAATATCTGTTAATAGCTTCTGTTTCATGTCAGTCCATTGTTTATACGGTGCGAATGTAGGAATAATTTATGCAATAACTTAAAATAATGGATAATTTAACAGTTCTTGCACATCGAATTGCTTACCTTTGTCCACATATTTATTTAATCAAGAAAACACAAAATCTCATGGTATTATTTTCAGAAGACCACATACAGGAGACTAGAAGAAGAGGCCGGATCGAAGTAATCTGCGGTTCTATGTTCTCCGGAAAGACAGAGGAATTGATTCGCAGAATGAAGAGAGCGAAATTCGCGAAACAACGTGTCGAGATATTCAAACCTGCTATCGACACCCGTTATTCAGAAGAAGACGTAGTCTCTCACGACAGCCATTCTATCGCCTCCACTCCCATCGATTCGTCAGCCAGCATTTTACTGTTTACTTCTGAGATAGATGTAGTAGGTATTGATGAAGCACAGTTCTTCGACAGTGGTTTGATTGATGTATGCAACCAGCTTGCCAACAATGGAATCCGTGTTATCATTGCAGGATTGGATATGGACTTCAAAGGAAATCCATTTGGACCTATGCCACAATTGTGCGCCATTGCCGATGAAGTCTCCAAAGTTCATGCGATCTGTGTGAAATGTGGTCAGCTGGCCTCTTTCTCACATCGTACAGTCAAGAATGAGAAACAGGTTCTTTTAGGCGAAACAGCCGAATATGAGCCTCTGTGCAGGGAATGTTATCTCCGTGCACGAGGGGAAGATGAGCAGAAAGTATAAACTCTATAAAAGAAACAGATTATGGAAAGGAAAAAGATAACATTCGACAGTTTTATACGCGGTTCCATCGGATGTGTGTTAGTTGTAGGAATATTAATGCTCGTGGAACGTCTTAGCGGAGTGTTATTACCTTTCTTTATTGCGTGGCTGATAGCTTATATGGTCTATCCGTTAGTCAAATTCTTCCAGTATAAGCTACGATTAAAAAGCCGCATTATTTCCATCTTCTGTTCCTTATTCCTCATTACGGTTATCGGAGTCACTTTATTCTACCTATTAGTGCCGCCGATGATTTCGGAAATAGGCAGAATGAACGATTTGTTGGTGACTTACCTCACCAATGGAGCCGGTAACAATGTACCTAAGAACCTTTCTGAATTTATCCACGAGAACATTGATCTTCAGGCGTTGAACCGTGTATTAAGTGAAGAGAATATCCTGGCGACAATCAAGGATACCGTCCCCAGAGTGTGGACTTTGCTTGCAGAATCTCTCAACATTCTATTCAGCATCCTTGCCTCTTTCATTATATTATTATATGTAATCTTTATATTATTGGATTACGAAGCGATAGCTGAAGGATGGTTGCATCTGCTACCCAATAAATACCGTACGTTTGCCTCCAACCTGGTTCACGACGTACAGGATGGTATGAACAGATATTTCCGTGGACAGGCTTTGGTTGCTTTCTGCGTAGGTATTCTTTTCAGCATCGGTTTCCTGATTATCGATTTCCCCATGGCTATCGCTCTGGGACTTTTCATCGGAGCATTGAATATGGTTCCCTACTTGCAAATCATTGGTTTCCTTCCCACCATTTTATTGGCAATCCTCAAAGCTGCCGACACCGGACAGAACTTCTGGATTATCATTGCATGTGCATTAGCCGTCTTTGCAATCGTACAAATCATACAGGATACCTTCCTTGTCCCCAAAATCATGGGAAAGATTACCGGACTGAATCCTGCCATCATCCTTTTATCTCTTTCTATCTGGGGTTCATTAATGGGAATGCTCGGCATGATTATCGCCTTGCCACTAACAACTTTGATGCTCTCCTACTACCAACGCTTTATTATCAACAAAGAAAAAAATCTGTCTCTTATACACATCTGACGCTGCCGACGACTAGTCGA
>ENA-UALK01000682-UALK01000682.1-human-gut-metagenome-genome-assembly--contig:-NODE-682-length-10738-cov-5.155855_pt1 | contig 10738 bp, 9 predicted proteins | sample MGYA00243703_ERZ654476 | MGnify/ENA primary metagenome ERZ654476 (study PRJEB26926, sample SAMN06164821) | human gut metagenome | biome: ENVO:00009003; feature: ENVO:2100002; material: ENVO:00002003...
GATCTACACTCGACTAGTCGTCGGCAGCGTCAGATGTGTATAAGAGACAGCCAAAGGCCGCGTAGGGCACGCCGTTGGCGCGGTACTCCCGGGGCTCCTGATGGTGGTCGAACATCCCAAAGCCGATATCATACACGATGCCGTCAAAATCGTCAGGCACGGTAAAGCCGCGGGTGATCTTGATATCCGGGCGCAGAATTTGCAATAGCGCCGTAGCAAACACGTCATCGGCATGGAACTTGCCGGCGTGAGTAAAACCGTTTGCGGGAATTTTCATGGATTTGATACCTCGTTCTCCTAGTTTCGTCTGGTATCAGTATAGCACAATCCCGCCCGTGGGACAACAAAAAGGAGCTGCCGCTCAGGTGCGGCAGCTCCAGATTGGTTCTATTTACAGCGCCGAATAGCCGAAGCTGTTTACCAGCGCGTCAATGTGCTGCCCGGCCTTGCACAGGGGGCAGTCGCGGGAGTCGAAGCTGGCGTAATCCGGCAGACTGGTGGGGTCGAAGATGGAGGTGACCGGGTAGCCGAGGCACTCGTGGGTGGTGGCAAAAATAGCCGAAAGCCCGGCCACCATGCCGCCGTAGTAGTTTACGGCTTCCACGGCTGCCTGAATGGTGTAGCCGGTGGTGATGGATGCGGCCAGAATGAGGACGTGCTTGCCCTTGACCATGGGAGCAAGATTATCCCGCAGAATGATCTGGCTGCCGGAGGTGTATTCCGGGGTGACGATGTAGATGGTCTTGTGGGCGTTCATATTGGTAAAGCCGTCCTTGGTCAGCTCGTTGGCAAGGCAGGTGCCGATGACCTGTGTGCCGTCCAAGCAGAGCACGGTATCCACGATGGTGCTGTGCTGGTAAGCGCTGACCAGCTCCTTTGCCACGGCTTTTGCCTCGGAAAGGCGGGACTTTTGGGTGGTCACGTCGATGTAATAGTTGATGTGGCTGTGGCTGGTGGCAAAATGTCCCTTGGCCACCCGCAGGAACAGTTCGCTTTTGCTGGTGGGAAGCTTGACCATGTTGATCATTGTACAGCACTCCTTTTTTCACCGGGCGCAGCTGCGCCGCAAAATACAAAACAGCGCGGCAACCTATTTTGGTCGCAGCGCTTATTTTTCTTCTCTGCTTCTTTATTGTACTGAAAAATGCCGCTGTGCACAAGACACAAACCTGACGAAAAACCTTGCTTTTTTACAGACATATCGCCGAAAACTTGGATGCAAAGGCCGCTGCCGCCCGGAAAAGCGCACTGCAAAGAGGACATGGCGGCAAGACCGGTACGGCGGTAGGGGAGGAACACGCTTTTTTGCGCAACACGGAAAATTTTGCAAAAAGGACTGGTATTTTTGCGGGTTTTGAGTATAATATAAGAGATAGTTCAAATTTGAAGTAAAAGGAGAATCACTTCCATGGCACAGGCAAAACAGGATATGGGCAGCGGCAGCGTAAAAAAGCTGATGCTGCAGCTCATGATCCCGGCGGTCGTTGCACAGGTGGTCAACCTGCTGTATAACATCGTGGACCGCATTTACATCGGACATATTGCCGGCATCGGCGCGGCAGCGCTGACCGGCGTGGGACTGTTCACCCCCATCCTTATGCTGCTGAACGCATTCGCCATGCTGGTGGGCGCGGGCGGCGCACCCCGCACCGCCATTGCGCTGGGACAGGGCGACAAGGAGCAGGCGGAGAAGATCATCTCCAACAGCTTTACCATGCTGCTGCTCTTCTCGGTGGTGCTGACCGTGGTGTTCTACGCCGGAGCACCCACCCTGCTGCGGCTCTTTGGTGCCAGTGACGCCACCCTGCCCTATGCGCTGAGTTACAGCCGCATCTACATTCTGGGCTCGGTGTTTGTGCTGCTGGTGCTGGGCATGAACCCCTTCATCACCACGCAGGGCTTTGCCAAGACCAGTATGCTTACCACCGTCATCGGTGCGGTCATCAACATTATTCTCGACCCCATCCTGATCTTTGGTCTGGGTCTGGGCGTGCGGGGCGCTGCCATTGCCACCGTGCTCAGTCAGGCTGTGGGCGCGGTGTGGATCCTGCACTTCCTCACCGGCAAAAAGACCATCCTGCGCCTGCGCAAGGACTATATGCGCCCGGAAAAGAAGGTCATTCTGCCGGTGATGGCGCTGGGCGTCTCCACCTTTGTGATGATGTCCACTGAGAGTCTGCTGTCCATCAGCTTCAGCTCCAGTCTGGCGCGGTACGGCGGCGACGTGGCTGTGGGTGCCATGACCGTTATCACCAGCGCTTCCCAGCTGTGCACCCTGCCCATTCAGGGCATCTGTCAGGGCGGTCAGCCGGTGATGAGCTTCAATTTCGGCGCGGGCAAAAAGTCCCGCGTCAAGGAGGCGTTCCGCTTCCAGCTGACCCTGTGCAGCTGCTACACCTGCCTGTTCTGGCTGCTCATGATGCTGGCGCCGGGGGCTGTGGCGGGCATCTTCACCTCGGATACGGCGCTGATCGACTACACCACATGGTCCATGCGCATCTACATGGCCGGTATCTTTGCCATGGGCTTCCAGATCGCCTGCCAGCAGAGCTTTATGGCGCTGGGTCAGGCCAAGGTCAGCCTGCTGCTGGCCTGTCTGCGCAAGATCATTTTGCTGATCCCGCTCATCTTCATTCTGCCGCACCTGCTGCCGAACCCGGTGTTCGGCGTTTTTCTGGCAGAGCCGGTCAGCGATATTCTGGCCGCCACCATTACCACCATCACCTTCTTCTCCCGCTTCAACGGTATTCTGGAACGGGGCGCTGCGAAGGTGTAATGAAATAGAACAAGCCCGGAAAGTCCGCAGACTTTCCGGGCTTGAATTTTTGGCTTTAAACGGCCTCCGGCTCACCAAGAGCCAGTACTTTCGTCAGCTCGGCCTGCACCTTGGCGTTGGTGGCGTCGGTGACGGCCAGCACGTCGGAATAGAACTTTTCCATCTCGTCACGGGTGGAGAAGGTGGCCACATACATCTGGTTGCCCATGGCACCGGACAGTGCCTCGGGAATGCGGTCCACCATGCGCATGTTGTCCTGATACTTCTGCATCAGCTGCTCGTGGCTGTAAACGAAGCTCTTGCCATCCCGGCGGCCGGCAAAGGCGCAGTAGTAGTGCTCACCCACCGGCATATCGGTGCCGCCGAAGGCAATCATGTCCGCCCAGATCTTGTACACGTTGGTGGAGCGGGCAAAGTCGATCATGTCTGGGGTAAAGCCGCCGCAGGGGCGCATGTTGACTTCCAGCGCCACGATTTGACCCTTTTTGCCCATGCTGGACTGATTCTCGGTCATGCGGAAGAACTCGAAGTGGACAAAGCGGCTCTTCACCCCAAAGCTCTTGACGGCGGCACGGCCCGCAGCGCGGGTATCCTCCGGCAGATCCTTGATGATGTAGTAGATGGAGTTATCGTCGTTGTTCACGATGTCCATGATGGATACCGGGCTCACGTTGCCCGCCTCAAAGATGGGGTTGCCGTGGGCATCGATGATGGCATCGTAGCTGTTCACCTCGGCGCGGACGAACTCCTCCATGATGTAAGCCACATCCGGGTGTTCTTTTTCCTTGTAGGCCAGAAATTCTTTCAGTTCCTTGTCGCTGGAAAGGCGGTGGGTATCCGAAGCGCCCACGCCGTTGTCCGGCTTGACCACCACCGGGTAGCCCACCTGCGCCACAAAAGCCTTGCAGCCTGCAAGGTCATCCACCATGTGGTAGCGGGCGGTGGCGATACCGGCCTTCTGATAGTACTCCTTCATCTTGCTCTTGTACTTGATGCGGGGCATATCAGAGGTCTGGAAGCCGCTGGTAATGTGGAAATCAGTGCGCAGGGCGGCATCCCGTTCCAGCCAGTATTCATTGTTGGACTCCAGCCAATCGATGCGGCCATACTTGAAGGCGAAAAAGGCCACGGCGCGGTATACCTCGTCGTAGTTTTCCAGACTGTTCACCTTGTAGTACTCGTTCAGGCTTGCCTTCAGCTCCGGCTTCAGCTCCTCGTAGGGCTGGTCGCCGATGCCCAGCACGTTCAGGCCGTTGTTCTTCAGTTCCCGGCAGAACTGCCAGTAGTTCGTGGGGAAGTTGGGGGAGATAAAAATAAAGTTCTGCATAGTATTTGTTGATTCCTCTTTCCGTTACCTCTATGATTGCAATGCCCCTGCGGGGCGGGACAGACTTTAATATTGGGAAACAACGGCGCGTCCATGGACGCGCCGTTGTTTCGTTTTCACGGGATGGGTCACTGCTGACCCAGAATGTAGGGCATATAGTATGCCACCTGCTTATACCACCAGTTCCAGTCGTGGTTGACATCGTGACCCCACAGGTCTACCCAGATGGGGATATGCTTTGCTTCAAAGATGCGCTTGAGCAGCCATGTGGTGTCCGGCTGTTCCCAGTCGCCCTGACCGCAGCAGATAACGGCCTTCTGGCTGCGGAACAGCTGCATATAGGGGTGATCCTCCGGGAAGTTCTTCATGTAGTCCACGGGGGAGTTCATGTACACCAGCTCGTCCATATAGTCGCCAAAGCCGTAGTGGGCGGTGTAGATGCCGCTGAGCGCCAGACAGCCGCAGAAGATATCCGGGCGGCGCAGGTACAGGTTTACCGCGTGGGTGGCGCCCAGACTGCACCCGAAAGCGATGATACCGGGCAGATCGCTCCAGCCGTTGCGCTGCTGCGCCAGCTGCTGAAGCTTCGGGGCGACCTCGCGGGTGATGTAGCGCAGCCACTGCTCATAGCGGCGGATGCGCCAATAGGGGTTGCCCTGTGCGTCCGACCATGTTTCCTGATCCATGGTGTCGATGGAAAGCACCATGATCTGCCCGGACTCGATCCACGGGGCAAGAGTGTCGGTCATGTGGAAGTTTTCAAAATCGAAGAATCGGCCGTCCTGACAGGGGATATACAGCATCGGGCGGCCTGCGTGGCCGTAAAGCTTGCACTCCATATCCCGTCCCAGTTCCGGGCTGTACTCCTTGAAATACTGCATCTCCATGGTGTTTCCTCCTTTGATGTTGTCGTGCTATGGTGTCGCCCTTCTTTTACTCCTCCACCTCATACAGCAGGGTGTGGAACACAAAGGGCAGCTGTTTTTCCCAGCTGGCCTCGCAGTGGGTGCCGCCGGGCACGATGCGGCTGGTCAGGTGGATGCCCCGGGTCATCAGCTTGCCGCTCAAGTTGGAGAATTCCCGGCGGATGCCATCGTGGTTGCCCATCTCTCGGGAGCCATAGTCCATGTACAGCACCGTGCCGGGGGTAAGCTTTGCGCGCCCCACAAGGCCGGAAAGCTTATCCGGTGCCACCCAGATAGAGGGCGACAGCGCTGCGGCGCGGCTGTAAGTATCGTTATATTGCAGCAGAGCGTACAGGCTCATCAGCCCGCCCATGCTGCTGCCGCCGATAAAGGTATGTGCCCTGTCCGGCAGGGTGCGGAAATTCTGGTCGATCAGGGGTTTGAACCGGTGGATGAACCAGCTCATGGTGGCCTGTCCCTTGCCGTCAAAGTGACCGTAGGTGGGGTCATCGAAGCGGTAGGGGGAATACTCCACCAGACGCTCGTTGTTCGCCCCGGCGTTGCACTCGATGGCTGCCACGATCAGCGGGGTGTCGGTATAGTCCAGATAATCTGCCACGCCCCAGCTTTTGCCGTAGGTGGCATCCTCGTTGAAAAACACGTTCTGCCCATCGAACATATACAGCACGGGGAACCGGCGCTCCGGCTGTGCCTCGTACATGGTGGGCAGATAGACATACGCCCGGCGCTGTTCGGTGCCGTTGACCGCCGGGTAACTCATGCTCCATTTTTTGATCATGGTGCTTCTTTCCTCTCAAATCTTCCTGCAAGGGGCACAGGCGGCAAGCCCACGCCCTTTATAGGTAGTGTAGCACCATGCGGCGGGAATTGCAATGATTATAGAGCAAAGGGACTGCTGCCCCAGACGGTATGCAGCAGTCCCTTTAAAAGCCGTAGGGTGACAGGCGGCTCAATATTTCTTTTCCACAGGCACGATCCAGCCCTTGGTGTCGGGCAGCTTGCCCCACTGCATACCGGTCATGGTGTCGTACAGCTTCTGAGTGACAGGGCCAATCTTGCCATCGCCGATGAAGGCGTGCTCGCCCTTCCAGACCAGTTCCTTGACAGGGGAGACGACAGCGGCGGTACCGGTGCCGAACACCTCTTCCAGCTTGCCTTCGCGGGCAGCTGCCATGATGTCGGCAATGGCAATCTTGCCCTCAACGACCTCGTAGCCCCAGTCCTTCAGCAGCTCGATGCAGCTGCGGCGGGTAACGCCGGGCAGCACGGTGCCCACAGTGGCGGCGGTGTACACCTTGCCGTCGATCTTGAACATGATGTTCATGCTGCCCACTTCTTCAACGTACTTCTTCTCCACGCCGTCCAGCCACAGCACCTGTGCGTAGCCCTGCTCCTCGGCCAGCTCGCCGGCCTTGATGGAAGCGGCGTAGTTGCCGCCGCACTTGGTAAAGCCGGTCAGACCCGGGGCGGCGCGGATGTACTCGTCCTCCACGTAGATGCGCACGGGGTTGATGCCCTCGGCGTAGTAAGCGCCGGAGGGAGCGCAGATGATGCAGAAGATATAGTGCTTGGAAGCGTGCACGCCCAGACCCACATCATTGGCAAAGATGAAGGGGCGGATGTACAGAGAAGCGCCATCGGTGTGGGGCACCCAGTCGCGGTCCACATCCACCAGAGCCTCAACGGCCTGAATGTAGTCCTCTACCGGGATCTTGGGGATGCACAGACGGTCGGCAGAATCCTGAAAACGCTTGGCGTTGCAGTCCGGGCGGAACAGCTGCACGGTGTCATCGGCGGTGCGGTAGGCCTTCATGCCCTCAAAGATCTCCTGTGCGTAGTGGAACACCACGGTAGCGGGGTCCAGTTCAAAGGGGCCGTAGGGGACAATGCGGGCATCGTGCCAGCCCTCGCCCTCGGTGTAATCCATGACGAACATGTGGTCGGAGAACTTTTTGCCGAAGCCAAGCTTCGTCTCATCGGTGGGCTTTGCCTTGGGCGTAGCCGTGCGGGTGATCTTGATATCCAACATAGTGAGTTTCCCTCTTTCCTTTTATGCGCGTGCGCACGATTTCCGGCGCTTTATGACACAAATGTTGGTTTCTATTATAATATTCCCTGCCGGTTTTGCAAGGAATCAAAAAATGTTTCATCTTTCCACCGGTAAAGTTGCACCAGATTGTGAGCACAATGGTGTGCAAACTGCCAAATCTATGGTACAATAGGGGCACAGAGCACTTTTGCGGGGCACAGCCCCGCTTTTCTACGGAAGGAGCATACTGCCATGATCGACAGCGTTATTTTTGATATGGATGGCCTGATGTTCGACACCGAGCGGGTCTGGGCTACCCTGTGGGAGCCTGCACTTGCCACCCTTGGGCTTTCTTATAAGGAAGGGCTGGACGTTGCCGCCCGCGGCACGGCAGGGGACACCATGCGGGCGGTGCTGCGCCGCTTCTATGGGGAAAACTGCGACACGGACGCCATCATCGAGGCGCTGCACGCACAGGCGGAAAAGGCGTTTCAGGCACCGCCGCCCAAAAAGCCCGGACTGGACGAAATTCTGACATGGCTGGACGCGCAGCACATCCCCATGGCGGTGGCTTCTTCCAGCCGGATGGCGTCTATCCGGCACCATTTGGACGGCTGGGGCTTGACCCACTACTTCAAGGTGATCGTCTCCGGCGAGCAGTTCTCGGCCTCCAAGCCCAACCCGGAAATTTTTCTGCGCGCCGCCGAGGCACTGGGTACTGCGCCCGGCCGCACCCTTGTGCTGGAGGACAGCTACAACGGCGTGCGCGCCGGTGCCGCCGGCGGCTTTGTCACCGTGATGGTGCCGGACATGGCCCCCGCCAATGACGAGATGCGCCGTCTGTACACCGCCGAGTGCTGCGACCTGTACGAGGTGCTGGAAGGCTTGCAGAAGGGGAGATTCTGATTGTGAAAATACAATGCCGGACAGCCCGCAGGCTGTCCGGCATTGTGCTATTTTAACGTGCTTTTTTTCTGCGGCGGAGTTTGCGCACCAGCTTACGGAGCAGCAGCACAAGGCACACCACCAGCAGAATGACGGTGAGGATCAGACCAAGGAGGATAAAGGTAAAGCGGTTGGGCTTTTTCAGCAGCGCGGAAAGGCTGCGGCTGTCCTCTACCTTTTTGCGGTCGTGCAGGGTGTTGTAGTAGTCCGGCACGTTGCCGATGCCGTCGCCGTCGGTGTCCTCGAACGAGGCCATGTACCGCGCAATGGCGTCCCAGCCCTTCAGCTCTTTGCCGTTTTCGGTCAGGATCACATCCTCAAAATCTTCGATGGGAGTGCCGTCGGCGTATTTCGGCACGATGGACAGAATGCCGTAGGACATATCCGTCACAGCGCTCAGCATCTGCCCGCTGTAAAGGTCTGCCACAATGCGGTACAGCTTGTCGTCCTGCAGCTCTACGCGCTGACCGTCCTTGACCAGATAGACGTCCGTCACCTTGTTCAGCAGCAGGCGGTGGGGGTTGTAGGTAAAATTCAGGCCGCTGCAATACAGCCGCGCGGTGGTCATGAAATCCGACACGGAAGCGTCGATCTCGGCAGCGGTGCGCAGTTCCTTGCCGGTGAGGTAGACTTCGATGAGAGGATAGCCCGGCACGCCGTCCGCGCCGATGCCCAGCGAGAAGGAGTTGAACACCTGCTCCACCGTGATATCGCCCCGGGCGTAGGTGTCGCGCACGGTGCCGCTGGGCACCACCGCCAAGTCTACCGGCACGCCGTCATAGTCGGCGGCGTTCTCCACCGCGTACACATAGGCGTCCGCGATGATATCGCCCAGATTGTGCTCGGTGTGCACCTTGCCCAGATCCTTCAGGTTAGAGAAAACAACATCGTTTTCTGCCAGAACCTGATCTTTGGTGTAGCCGAACTGCGCCAGATAATCCTCGTCCACTGTGTCCATAAAGCGGTCGATGACCTCTTGCGTTTCCGCATCGGCGGGAATATCGGAAGTGATGGGAATCAGCTGGTAATCGGTCACCTGCCAGCGGCCGTCCGCTTTTTGCGCCATGGACAGGCTGCCCAGATTTTTGCCGTATTCGCCGCAGGAGACCACATAGGTGTCCCCGTGCCGGATGGGCTCCCGGATACGGCTGTGGGTGTGGCCGCTGAGGATAAGGTCAAGGTCGGGCACGCCTTTGGCCAGCAGCTCGTCCTCAGACTTTTTGGGGTCGTCCCATGTGCCGCTGTGGGAAACGCAGACGATCATGTCCGCATCTTCGTTCGCCTTGATCTCTGCCACGGTGGTTTTGACCGCCTGTACCGGGTCCTTGAATTTCAGTTCACAGGTGGGCGCGCAGGAGAGCGCATCCTTGCCGAAAACGCCCACCACGGCAATGCGCACATCGCCCTTCTGCACCACGGTGTAGTCCTGCACGCCGTAGGCGGCAAAGGCGTCTTTGAGCAGCTGCTGACCCTCAGTGAGGCCGGCGGCCTCCATGGCATCCCAATCCACATTGCAGACCACGATGGCCGGGACGGCATCGCCGGAGGTGTGGGCGCTGGTAAGCATATTGGCAAGCCCCTTGGAGCGGTAATCGAACTCGTGATTGCCAAAGGTGGTCACATCGTAGCCCATGTAGCCCAGCATCCGCAGCTCTGCAGCCTGCGTTTCAAACACCGTCTGGATCAGGGTGCCCATGGAAAAGTCACCGCCGTCGATCACAAGGGTGTCCGGGTCTTTGGCGCGCTGCGCCTTGATGAGGGTGTTGGCGCGGGCAAAGCCGCCGATCTCTGCTTCCTTCTCATCCACCACCGTGGTAAAGGTATTCAGGTGGGAGTGGGTGTCGTGGCTGAACAGGATGTCCAGCGTTTTGCCTGTCTCCGGTGCCTGCCCATAGGCGGCGGGGATGCCCAGCAGCACTGAAAACAGCAGCAGCACGGCCACCGTCATGGCGAAAAGCTTTTTCATGGCGTGTTCTCCTTTGTTGCGTCCTTATTTTTTCGGCTCAGCCGAATTTTTACAGCATCAGAAAAAGTAATACCGCTCTATAAAAATCAACTATCTGCACGCTATTTTAGCATAAGTGCACAAAATAAACAAGACGGCAGTTGTCTTTTTGCGCCGATATGCAACGCTTTTTATAAAAAAGACGCAGTACCTCCTCAGCCGCCTGCGGATGAACTCCCTCTGGCGCAGGACGATTTTGAATGGCCTCCGCTTGCGCTCTGGCCATGTTCAGCGGAAAAAATATTTTAAATTTTGCGTTTGTCGCGCTCTGCGGAGCGCTCCAAACGCTATTTTCACGGGAGGGATATCCCGCAAAAACAAAACCAGCCAAGCCCGCAGGCTTGGCTGGTTTGAAAGTAATCAATATTCCTTTATCAGGCGCCCACGATCAGGCGCACGGCACCGTAGATGCCGGCGTCATTGCCAAGGCTGGCGGCCTTGATGGGAGTCTCCTTGCAGGACTGGAAGGCGTACTCCTTGTAGTGGCGCACCAGCGGGGTGAACAGAACCTCCCCGGCGCGGGCCACGCCGCCGCCGATCATGAACATTTCGGGGTCGGTGGTGGCGGCAATGTTGGCCAGTGCCATGCCCAGCGTGGAGGCCATCTCGTCCACCTCGCGGGCGGCGAGGGCGTCGCCATTGCGGGCGGCATCAAACACGTCCTTGGCGGCAAACTCGGTGCCGCGCAGGGTGCAGGGGGTGTCCGGGTTCTCGTCCAGCAGCTTCTTCA
>ENA-UALK01000692-UALK01000692.1-human-gut-metagenome-genome-assembly--contig:-NODE-692-length-10620-cov-5.672977_pt1 | contig 10620 bp, 6 predicted proteins | sample MGYA00243703_ERZ654476 | MGnify/ENA primary metagenome ERZ654476 (study PRJEB26926, sample SAMN06164821) | human gut metagenome | biome: ENVO:00009003; feature: ENVO:2100002; material: ENVO:00002003...
CACTCGACTAGTCGTCGGCAGCGTCAGATGTGTATAAGAGACAGCAGCTGTGGAGAAAGTGGCGCAGCAGGAAATGATTCTGTTTCCGATGCTGCCGGAAATGAGGCTGCGGCTCTTACGGAAGCGAAAACAACGCCGTACGGACGTTACCCGGAAACCATCACGTACACGCTGGCAAAAATGACGGGTGTGAATAATTCCAATCTCCCGGAGGGAGAAACCTATGAGGACAATGCCTATACACGCCTGATCCGCGAAATCATTAATGTACAGAACGAGGATGTTTATGAAAACTACGGTGATACCTATAACGTTGGCATTTCTACCATGATTGCAACAGGAAACATTGCCGATATCATGGTTGTGGATCAAAAAACGATGAATGCCATGCAGAAAAACGATCAGCTTGCCGATCTTACAGAGGTTTATGCAAATTGTGCCAGCGACCGTATCAAGGATATTTATGCAAGCTACGGTGAGGAGATTCTGCAGGGCTGTACCTTTGACGGAAAGCTGATGGCATTCCCGGAAACCAACATTTCGGACGGTCCGAATCTTCTCTGGGTGCGGAAGGACTGGATGGAAAAACTGGGACTTTCCGTACCGGAAACGATCGATGATGTGAAACATATTGCGTTGACGTTTGCAGAGGAGAATCCGGCAAACCAGGAGATGGGTAACATCGGCCTTGCAGTCAGCACAACTCTGTACGGCGGCACGGGCATTTCTTCGGAATACGGCATGAATCTTATTTTTGCCTCATTTGGTGCATATCCGGGAAGATGGCTGACGGATGCGGAAGGAATGCCGGTTTATGGTTCCGTTCAGCCCAATGTAAAAGACGCACTTGGCATGCTGGCCGACTGGTACCAGGAGGGTGTCCTTGACCGGGACTTTTTGATCCGCACACAGGATGACATTGCCGATCTCATTGCCCAGGGACGCTGCGGCATTTTCTTCGCACCGTGGTGGGCACCGAACAACCCGCTCTGGCGCTGTCATGAGACGGATCCGGAGGCCGACTGGCAGCCGTTTCTGATTCGGACCGGGAAGGATGGAAGTGTGCGATACTGCAACGAAAAGCTGACCGGAAATTATGTGGTAGTGCGAAAAGGGTATGAATATCCGGAGATTGTGCCGAAGATTCTGTCGGTGATGTTTGATTATATGCGTTATTCCTACGATGATCCAAGGGGAGAATTTCAGCAATATTATACGGGAAATATCGATCCGACGGCACGCCCCTTAGCAATCAATCTCGACTATAATCAGGCACTGACGATCTGTTACGAAAATCTGCAGGCGGCACTGAACGGGGAAAAATCGGAGGATGAGCTGGAGATTCTGGAAAGATCGTTCGAAAAGGTATGCCGCGCCTATCTGGAGAACCCGAAAACAGCGAGTGCGGAGGAGTGGAGCGCGTATTTATCCCGTATCACAGCCTGCTCGCTTTTAAGCGACGAAAAGATTCAAAGAGTGAATACGATTTATCCGACCCGGACGAAGACCACAGAAACATATCGTTACACCTTAAAAGAACTGGAATCGGAGACCTTTTTAAAAATTATCCGGGGCGAGTCTGAGCTTTCTTCTTTTGACGACTTTGTAAAAGAGTGGCAGGAGGAAGGCGGAAATGAGATCATTCAGGAGATGATTCAGGAAAGGAAAAGCCTGAGTTCACAGGAAAATCAGAAGACAGAAGAAAAAGCCGAGCAGAAGGCGGAATAAAAAACAGAAGAGGAGGCAGGACGCACCGGAAAAACGGTGCGCGGCCTCTTTTTTTGTTGCGGAAAAGAATTCTGCAGATTGCGGAAATGATTTTCCGGATACGCTCCGGTGTAGAAATGTAACGTAGAAATCCAACATAGATCATAGATTCTTGATATTTCAGAAAAATCCGCCAACTGCTATAATAAAATCAATAAGAACGAGAGATACCAAGCAGCAAATGCGATATGACAGCAGACGTTCCAGAAAGAAAAATCATATAAGGAGGATTTTCAATATGAAAAAGAAAGTAGTATCTATTATGATGACCGCAGCACTTGCAGTTGGCATGCTGGCAGGATGCGGAAACAGCGACAGCGGTTCTTCAAATGCCGCTTCCGGAAACGATTCCAAGAGCACATCCGAGGCAGGAAGCACAAGCGCATCTGCTTCCAACGCAGCAGAGGAAGAGGAAATTACCACAACCCTTACCGTATGGTCTCCATCAGAGGATCAGGCAAGCGACAGCGGTGAGTGGCTGCAGACCATGTGCAATCAGTTTGCAGAGGAGCATCCATCCTGGCACATTACCTTTGATTACGGTGTATGCGCAGAGAGCGATGCAAAAGATACCGTAACACAGGACGTTGAAGGAGCAGCAGATGTTTACATGTTTGCAAACGACAACCTGACATCCCTGATCGCTGCAAACGGAATTTCAAAACTCGGCGGACAGACAGTTGAGGAGGTAAAAGAGAACAACTCTCAGGCAATTGTAGATTCCGTATCCGTTGACGGCGATATCTACGGTGTACCATTCACCACAAACACCTGGTTTATGTACTATGATAAATCTGCATTCACTGAGGATGAAGTGAAAAACCTGGATACCATGATCGCAAAAGACAAGATTTCCTTCCCGATTACAAACTCCTGGTACATTGCTTCCTTCTACGTAGCAAACGGCTGTACGCTGTTCGGTGAGGACGGAACAGACGAGGCAGCAGGCGTTGACTTCGAAGGCGATAAAGCAAAAGCAGTGACCGATTACCTGGTTGACCTGGTAAACAATCCGAACTTCGTATCTGATGCAGACGGATCCGGTCTTTCCGGTCTGCGTGACGGTTCTGTAAAAGCAATGTTCTCCGGTTCCTGGGATGCATCCGCAGTTAAAGAGGCACTCGGTGATAATTACGGTGTTGTACAGCTTCCGACCATCACCATCAACGGCGAGGAGAAACAGATGAAATCCTTCTCCGGTTCTAAAGCAATCGGTGTGAATCCGAACTGTGAATATCCGCAGGTTGCAGTTGCTCTTGCAAGATATCTCGGAAGCGCAGATGCTCAGAAAGCACACTATGAAATGAGAAACGTAGTTCCGTGTAACGAAGAGCTGCTTTCCCAGATCACAGACGATGCACTGGTAACTGCTCAGAACGATACCTTCAACAATACTTCTATCATCCAGCCGTTCGTTAAGAATATGAGCAACTACTGGACTCCGGCAGAGAATTTTGGTAAATCTCTGGTCAACGGTGAAGTTACCCATGATAACGCTGCAGAAATGACAGAGAAACTGAACACAAGCATGAATACTTCTGCAGTCGAGTAAGCAAGACAGGCACTGAAGTGTTCGGAAATCAACAGGATTGAAACCACAGGCATTGTCAGACACCAGGATTGACAATGCCTGTCTTTCGGAAAGGATAGATTATGGCATCATTGAAAAAACGCGCCAAAGAGTTTGAGACTCCCTATCCGGTGACAAAAGCCATCACAAAGGGCGATGCGGTCACGAAACTTTCCATGTTTGTCATGGGACTGGGAAATCTGGCTCACAAACAGATCGTAAAGGGTATTTTATTTCTGGCAGTAGAAATTGCGTATCTCCTGTTTATGATCGAAGGCGGTATCAACAATCTCTATCATCTCATCACCCTGGGCGGCCGTGCGCAGGAAGAGGTGTGGAACGAGGCCAAGGGTATTTATGAATATACCGGCGGCGATATGACAATTCTGTTCCTGCTCTACGGAGTAGCAACGATTTTTATTACGGTTCTCTTCTTTATGATCTGGCGTGTCAATATGAAGAGCGCTTATGAGGTAGAGTGTCGTGCAAAGGAAGGGAAACATATCAACACCATCAAAGAGGATCTGGAAGCACTCGTTGACAAGAGACTGCACTGGACCCTGCTGACACTTCCGATTCTCGGTATTGTGATTTTCACAATCCTTCCACTGGTCTTTATGATCTGTATGGCTTTCACCAGCTACAGTAAAGTCGGCGACCATCTGACGATTTTTCACTGGGTTGGACTGAAAAATTTCAGTACGGTTCTTGGCATGGGCAACTCGATCGGCAAGACATTCTGGTCTGTTCTTGGATGGACCCTGATCTGGGCTGTGCTCGCTACCTTCCTGAACTATATTCTTGGTATGATGCTTGCGATTGTCATCAATCGTAAAACAACCCGCATCAAGGGATTCTGGAGATTCTGTTTTATGCTCTCCGCTGCAATTCCGCAGTTCGTTTCTCTTCTTCTGATGCGTACGATGTTAAAGGACAACGGCCTGATCAACAACCTCTTGGTTCAGGCCGGTCTGATCAGCAGTCCGCTTCCGTTCCTGACAAATGCGACCTGGGCGAGAGCAACGGTTGTTATCATCAACCTCTGGGTTGGTATTCCGTTTACCATGATGCAGGTTACCGGTATCTTACAGAACATTCCGGGTGAGCTTTACGAGGCAGCCCGTGTTGATGGCGCAGGTCCTGTGACAATTTTCTTTAAGATTACGCTGCCGTATATGCTGTTTGTCACGACTCCGTATCTGATTACGACGTTTACGGGTAATATCAACAACTTCAACGTTATTTATCTGCTGACTGCAGGAGCACCGGTTCCGGTCGGAGCAACCGCCGGAAAGACGGACCTTCTGGTTACCTGGCTGTACAAGCTGACGGTTGACTTACAGTACTTTAACGTTGGTGCGGTTGTCGGTATTCTTACCTTTGTCATTCTGGCTGTGGTTTCACTGATCACGTACCGGAATACTGGTTCTTACAAGAACGAGGAGGGATTCCAATAATGAATAACAAAGAGAAAAAAACACACTCCATGAAAGCGCGTGGAATGATTTCCGATGTGATTGTACATGTGGTTCTGGCACTGCTTGCGATTGTGTGGGTGATTCCGGTTCTGTGGATTGCACTCTTAAGCTTCAGTACACAGAAGGGATCTTATGTTACCAGCTTTTTCCCAAAGGGATATACGCTTCATAACTATGTGCGTCTGTTTACAGATACGCAGGTGTTAGACTTTCCGCAGATGTTTAAGAACACATTTATCATTGCGGTGTTCAGTTGTCTGATTTCTACAATATTTGTGCTTTCGGTTTCTTACTGCATGTCGAGAATGCGGTTTAAAATCCGTAAGACTTACATGAACATCGCGATGATCTTAGGTCTGTTCCCGGCATTTATGTCGATGGTTGCTGTCTACTATATTTTAAAGGCAGTTGGCCTTTCGGAGGGATCGATGATCCGTGTGGCATTGATTCTGGTGTACTCGGGCGGTTCCGGAGCGGGATTCCTGCTTGCAAAGGGATTTTTTGATACGGTTCCGAAGGCACTGGATGAGGCGGCTTATCTGGATGGAGCAACGAGATTCCAGGTATTTACGAAGGTGACAATTCCACTGAGTAAGCCGATTATTGTGTACACGACTTTGAGTGCATTTCTGGGACCGTGGCTGGACTTTATTTTCGCAAAGGTTATCTGCAGGGCGAATGCGAAGTATTATACGGTTGCACTGGGTCTGTGGAAGATGCTGGAGAAGGAGTATATCGACAGCTGGTATACTTGCTTTGCGGCGGGAGCGGTTTGCATTTCGGTGCCGATTGCGATTTTGTTTGTTGTAATGCAGAGATATTATACAGATGGGCTTTCAGGAGCCGTCAAAGGATGATTTGTGGAGCAGCCGATGAGGGGTCGGCTGCTCTATTTGTGTGTGGGGGACGGGAGGAGTGGTCTGGATCTGCCCGGAGGGCAGATCGGCGTGAGATTGTTGTGTGTGGAAGGGGAGAGTGTGTTGGAGGACGGGGAGAGGGGCTGGATTCGCCCAGAGGGCGAATCGGCGTGAGTTTGTTGACTGGTGCGAAGTTTGGAGATAGAATGAAAAAAATATTTTCGGAGTTTTTTGTGCTTGATTTTATGAAAACAGAAAAGTTTCGGGAAGATATTGTGTGAAATTTGGAGGTTTTTGGGTATGGATAGGATTCGACTGAATGCTTCGGAGTGGATGGATTTTCGGAGTGGGGAAAAGAAGTGTTTTTTGCTGACGAACGGACTGGGAGGTTATTGTTCGCTGACGGTGATGGGGAATGCGGCGAGGAATGATCAGGCGCTGTTGATGGGGGCGCTGAAGGCGCCTACGGTGCGGGAGCATCTGATTTCGAATGTCTGGGAGACGTTGGAGGTGGATGGAGAGGAAACGGAGCTGTTTTCACAGGAGTTTGTGAATCGGACGCAGAATGTGGAGGGGTTTCGGTTTCTGGAAGGATTTGAGATGGGGAGTCTGCCGGTATGGTTTTACCGGGTGAAGGGGATTGAAATTGAGAAGACGATTGGGATGGTTCAGGGGGAGAATACGGTTCTTGTCCGGTATCGGGTGAGAAGTGGGAAGAAGGGGAGTTTTTCGGTTCGGCCGGTGATGCGGTTTGCGGCGAAGGGAGAGCAGCTGCAGGAGGGGCAGAATTTTGCGGTGGACCGGAAGTGCATTGCGAGTAATGGTGTGATTCTTTCTTATGGAACGAATGGGGAGCTTCAGATGGAGAAGGAGAGGGTCTGGAGGGATTTGTTTTTTGAGCAGGATGCGCGGGATGGAAGAGATGGCATTGGAAGTGCTGTTGTGAATCATCGGATTCGGTTTGAGATGACGGGAGACGGCAGGGAGCAGGTCTTTTTTGTTGTGTATAGTCTCGCGGATGATGTGGATAAGTGGGATGAGGAAAGGATTGCGCTGTGGATAGAAGAGGAAGAGAAGCGGCAGGAGATGATTGCGGAAAAGTCCGGGATTTCTGATCCGGTGGGAAAGCGGCTGGCGGTGAGTGCGAGTCAGTATATTACGGAACGTGCATCGACAGGTGGGAAGAGTATTATGGCTGGTTTTCCTTATTTTGCGGACTGGGGGCGGGATACGATGATTTCGCTGCCGGGGTGCACGCTGGCAATTGGGGAGTATGAGGAGTGTAAGAGCATTCTTCGGACTTTTATGGCATATACAAAAGAAGGACTGATGCCGAACCTGTTTCCGGAGGGGGATGCGCTTCCGATGTATAATACGGTGGATGCGGCCCTTTTGTTTCTGGATGTGGTGTATGAGTATTACCTTGAAACAGGAGATCTGGAGTTTGTGTGCGAGGCGTTTCCGGTGATGGAGGATATTGTGTTCTGGTATCAGAAGGGAACGGATTTCCATATTAAAATGGACAGTGACGGGCTGATTATGGCCGGGGGCGGTCTGGAACAGGTGACGTGGATGGATGTGCGGATTGACAAGGAGCTGCCGACACCGCGTCACGGGAAGCCGGTGGAGATTAATGCGTACTGGTATAATGGTCTGAGGATTCTGGAAGAGCTGGCGCCGTTTGTCGGAAAGGATGGATCGGCGTATGGGAAGCTTGCGGAGCAGGTGAAGAAGAGTTTCCTCGAAAAGTTCTGGATGGAAGAGGAAGGATATCTGAAGGATGTGCTGAACGGCACGTATGAAGAGAAGCAGTTCCGATGCAATCAGGTCTTTGTGCTGGCACTTCCGTTTCAGATGGTGAGTCAGAAGCAGGGGCAGCGGATCTTACAGGCGGTCAAAGAAAAGCTGTATACGACAGCAGGAATGCGGTCATTGGAGATGGAGGATCCGGCATTTCATCCATGGATCGGCGGAAGCCAGCCGGAGCGTGACAGGGCATATCATCAGGGGACAGTCTGGGGATTTCCGCTTGGGGCGTATTTCCGTGCGGTGCTGAACTATTTCCAGAAGGAGGGAAAACAGGAAGTGCGCCGCGGACTGGACCGTCTTGCAAGCTGGATGCAGGAAGGATGTCTGTTTCATCTGGCGGAGATTTATGATGGTGCGGCGCCGGTGATGTCGAAGGGCTGCTATGCGCAGGCGTGGAGTGTCGGAGAGATTCTGCGAGTTTACAAAGAAATAGAGGGAAAGAAGATGAATGCGGTGGTGAAAAGAACGCCGGCGGAGTGGAAAAGCTTTTTTGAATCGGAAGAATTTGTGGAAAACTTTACGTACGAAGGAGATGACCTCGGTGTCTCGGTGAGAAAGAGCAGGGAATGTGATGAAAACTGGCAGATGCCGAAAAAGGATGAGCAGTTTGTGACAGAGTGGAAGCTCTGGGCGCCGACAGTAATGGAGGTTTCACTGGAGCTGTTTTCCTGCGGCAGCAGCCGTGAGCGCGGGGACCGAAAAATAGCCTCGATTGCGATGACGCGCGGCGAAAAGGGTGTCTGGAGCTGTGCAATGCAGGGAGCCTGGTATGGAACGTATTATACGTATCATATCCTGCACTCGGATGGTGTCTTTGATACGACAGATCCGTACGGCGTGGCTTCCGGTATTGATTCGGAGCGGAGCATGGTGGTGAATCTTGCAGAGACGGACCCGGCAGGCTGGGAGCAGGATGAAAGACCGGAAATCCGGCCGGAGGATCGTTGTGTGTATGAGCTTCATGTGAAAGATTTTTCGAGTGATCCGCATTCCGGTATTTCGGATAAACACCGTGGAAAGTTTCTGGCGTTTACGGAAGAAGGCACGACGCTGAACGGCGACGGGATTCATGCGACGGGGTTCGATTACCTGAAATCGCTTGGCATTTCTCATGTGCATCTGCTTCCTGTTTTCGATTTTGGCAGTGTGCCGGAAGATGATGCGGAAGCGTTCAACTGGGGATATGACCCGGTGCAGTACAATGTGCCGGAGGGATCCTATGCAACCGATCCGTTCCACGGGGAGGTACGTATCCGGGAAATGAAGGAAATGGTTCAGGCGCTGCATAAGGCCGGCATCGGTGTGATTATGGATGTGGTATACAATCATACGTACAATCTCGATTCGCCGCTTCAGAAAACAGTTCCTTATTATTATTACCGTGAATGGGAGGATGGCACGATTTCCAATGGCTCCGACTGTGGAAACGAGACGGCAAGTGAAAGGGAGATGTTCCGCCGCTTTATGGTTCACTCGGTTTGTTACTGGGCGAAGGAATATCATATCGACGGTTTCCGCTTCGATCTGATGGCACTGCATGACACGGAGACCATGAATGCGATCCGCACAGCTCTGAACCGGATGCCGCGCGGCGAGGAGATTCTGGTTTACGGTGAACCGTGGAAAGCAGCGGCAAGCGCAATGCAGGAGGGATATTTCCCTTCGGATAAACAGAATATCGGAAAGCTGATGGATGGCATTTCCATGTTCTGTGACGATACGAGAGATTCCATCAAGGGAAGTGTTTTCATTGCCGCAGAGGGAGGCTATGTCAATGGAAAAGAGCGTCTTTCAGCAGGAATACTTTCCGCGACAGACGGCTGGCTGGACGGAAAAGGAGCCTATGAGCCGCGCAATGCGAGCCAGCTGATTCCGTATGTGTCGGCACATGATAATTATACACTGTGGGATAAATTAAAACTGTCCGATCCGAAGCGGAAGGAGGATGCGGAGCCGGATTTTGACAAGATGGATGAGCGGACGCTTTCGATGAACCGTCTGGCGGCGGGCATTGTGATGACCTGCAAGGGAATGCCGTTTTTCCAGGCGGGTGAGGAATTTGCGCGCACGAAGCATGGCGAAGGAAACAGCTTCAAATCGTCGTGGCAGCTCAACAAAATTGACTGGACACGCGCCTTAGAGCAGGAAGAGCTGGTGGACTATTACCGTGGTCTTCTCGCTCTGCGCCGAAAATTTCAGGCATACGGAACGTGCGAGCCGGACTGTAAAAAGACATTTTTCCGTGAAAACCAGATCGCAGGCTACGAACTGGAATACCCGGATGGCCGCGCAGTCTGCGTCTTCTACAATCCATGGGAAAAAGAAGCTTTGCAGAAACTTCCGGAAGGAAACTGGAAACTGCTCTGCGATGGAAAACGCTGCGCAGAGGATGGAGCAGAGATGAAAGAAAGCATGATGCTTCCGGCAAAATCGATGGTTCTGCTGGCGCGGGAGTAAAATTGTAAATTTTGTCCCTTTTTGTCGGAATGCTGTCTGCGGAAACGGGCATCGATCATTCTGCCAGGCGGCGAGAGGGAATCAATTGTTTTTCGTTTAACAGAAAAATGCACTGTGGAATTGTCCGACGACGTTCCACAGTGCATTTTTATGTTTATGTGAGCAATGAGTCAGGATCTGTGCTTACACGAGATCCTGGCGATATCTAAGAGTTCGGATCATTATTCGTCCACAACTTCCAGTACATCCATCGGACAGGCTTTCGCGCAGATACCGCAGGCAATACATTTGGAAGCCGGATTGCCCTCGGTTTTTACGATCAGGCCAAATGGACAGGCCTTCGCACAGGCTCCGCATCCCGTACATTTTTTCTTGTTGATCATGTAAACGCCCTTCGGGTTCTGGGTGATGGCGCCTTCCGGACAGGCCTCGGCACATTTACCGCACTGCGGACAGGCGATCGGGCGAACAGCCTTTTTCTCTACGATCTGCAGACATGCCTTGTCCGGATCAAATACCTTATAAAATGCCTCAGAACATGCTCCCACACAGGCAAGACAAGCCATACAGGTGCTGCCTTTTTTTACTTTCAGTTTTTTCATTTTGTTTTATCCTCCGCTTAAAGATGTTGTTTTTCCTATTTTACCATTTTTGAACTTTTTTCTCAATGATATTTCCGGAA
>ENA-UALK01000704-UALK01000704.1-human-gut-metagenome-genome-assembly--contig:-NODE-704-length-10470-cov-3.984830_pt1 | contig 10470 bp, 6 predicted proteins | sample MGYA00243703_ERZ654476 | MGnify/ENA primary metagenome ERZ654476 (study PRJEB26926, sample SAMN06164821) | human gut metagenome | biome: ENVO:00009003; feature: ENVO:2100002; material: ENVO:00002003...
CTTTTTTACATTATCACTTTTCATTGTAACATACCTCCATTTATATGATGCCGGATTCGGTTTTATACGCGTTCTGCGATCAGATCTCCCATCTGAACGGTTCCGACTTTTGTGCATCCTTCTGACATGATATCGCCTGTGCGGTATCCGTCTTTGAGTACCTGTTTTACCGCTGCTTCGATCGCCTCTGCCGCTTCATCCAGATCCAGTGAGAAACGCAGCATCATGGCAGCGGAAAGGATCGTAGCGATCGGGTTTGCCAGATCTTTGCCTGCGATATCCGGTGCAGAACCGTGGCTTGGCTCATACAGGCCGAATTTTGTCTCATTCAGGCTGGCGGAAGAAAGCATTCCGATGGAACCTGCCACCATACTTGCCTCATCGGAAAGGATATCTCCGAACATGTTTTCCGTCAGAACCACGTCAAACTGGCACGGATTGTGAACAATCTGCATTGCACAGTTATCAACCAGCATATGCTCTAACATAACGTCCGGATAATCTTTTGCAACATCCTCCACAACAGCTCTCCACAGACGGGAGGAGTCGAGAACATTTGCTTTATCTACACTTGTTACTTTTTTCTTTCTCTTTCTGGCGATGTCGAAGGCACGGATTGCAATACGGCGGATTTCAGGCTCGCTGTAAGTCAGGGTATCCGTTGCTTTTTTGATGCCGTTCTCTTCTACGGTGCTGCGCTCTCCGAAATACAGGCCGCCGGTCAGCTCACGCATGATCAGCATGTCAAAGCCCTCACCGATAATTTCTTCTTTTAACGGGCAGGCATCCTTTAATTCCTGATACAGGTACGCCGGGCGCAGGTTTGCAAACAGGCCTAACGATTTCCGGATTTTTAAAAGTCCGGCCTCCGGGCGCTTATCCGGGCTTAATTTGTACCATGGGGAGGTCTTGGCATCTCCTCCGATGGAGCCCATCAGAACAGCGTCACATTTTTTTGCTTCTTCTATGGTTTCATCTGTCAGCGGCACGCCGTGCACATCGATGGAGGCTCCGCCCAGCAGAAGGTTGGTATATTCAAACTTATGTCCATATTTCTCGCAGACGGCGTCCAGAACCTTTTTTGCCTCATCTACAATTTCCGGTCCGATTCCGTCACCGTGAATTAATCCAATACGGTATTCCATATCTTTCTCCCTCTTTTCTTCCGGCTGAAAAACCGTTCTATTTTCTCTGTGTCTATAGCATTTCTAAATTATACGCTATTATCGCCGTAATTTCAACACGAAATTTCTTTATCCCTAACGAAACACAATAATCTTTTTGCTTTTTTGCTGTTTAAAAGAAAATTACGCGGCATTTTTCCCTCTTTTCCCCCGGTCCCGCCGCAGGGGCAATCCGGTCCGGAAGGCTTTTTACTCTACAGGAAAATTTCATAAAATCTCTAATGGGCAAAAAAAACGCAGGTACTCATCCTTTTTTTGAATACCTGCGCTTTTTACATACCTAGATCATGTTTATTTTTTCTTCTCTGTTTTCTCTTCAATGACTGCTGTTTCCGGTTTTTCAACCTCTGTGATCGCTGTTTTGCGCATCGGGATACGGCAGTTTTTGTTGTTTCCGAACTCTACGATGACATCATCATCTGTGATATCGATGACTACGCCGTAGAAACCGCTTGTCGTTACGACTGCATCTCCGACTGCAAGGTCATTCAGCATTGCCTGCAGTTTCTTCTGTTCTTTCTTCTGCGGACGGATCATTAAGAAATACATCATACCGAACATGATGACCAGCCACATAATTAACATACCAGTGCTCATCACACCGCTGTTTGCTGCTGTTGTTGTTGCTAAAAACATTTTCTTTCCTCCTGTTATTCGAGAGTACATCCCGTTCTTTAGACACACCTATCATAATACACAATCTGGAACCGATGGGCAAGTCTTTTTTGGATATTTTCCCTATTTTCCAAAGATTTCATATATTACAATTCCGACCCCCGTCTCGATTGCACTGCGCCACATCTCAATATGGCTTCTCGCATTTCGCATGGCTTTGAACAGAGCTTACTTTTTGTCGTATTCCTCAAATCCGGCAAGCTTCGCACGTTTGTAGGAGGCAAAATTGCCCTCATCGAGTGCGTTTCGGATTTCTGTCATCATATTGTTGTAGAAATACAGATTGTGCAGAACACAGAGACGCATGCCGAGCATCTCTTTTGCTTTCAGCAGATGACGGATATAAGCTCTGCTGTAATGGCGGCACGCCGGGCACTGGCAGCCTTCCTCGATCGGGCGCGGATCCAATTCGTATTTCTGGTTGAACAAATTCATTTTTCCATGATTTGTATAAACGTGACCGTGACGTCCGTTCCGGCTCGGATATACACAGTCGAAGAAATCAACGCCGCGCTCTACACCCTCGAGAATATTGGCCGGTGTTCCGACACCCATCAGATATGTCGGTTTTTCTTTTGGCAGATACGGAACCACTTCATCGAGAATATGATACATCTCCTCGTGTGTCTCTCCTACTGCAAGACCGCCGACGGCATATCCGTCAAGATCCATCTCGGAAATCCGTTTTGCATGATCGATACGGATATCTTCATAGATTGCTCCCTGATTGATACCAAACAGCAGCTGGTGCTTGTTGATGGTATCCTCTCTCTGGTTCAGTTCCTGCATTTTATCCTTGCATCGCTGCAGCCATCTTGCCGTACGGTCCACGGAATTCTGCACATAACGGCGGTCTGCCACACTCGATGGGCACTCGTCGAAGGCCATCGCAATCGTGGATGCCAGGTTGGACTGAATCTGCATACTCTCCTCCGGTCCCATAAAGATCTTTCTTCCGTCTACGTGGGAGTGGAAATAAACTCCCTCCTCCTTGATTTTCCGAAGGCCTGCAAGAGAGAATACCTGGAATCCGCCGGAGTCGGTCAGGATCGGTTTATCCCAGACCATAAACTTGTGGAGTCCGCCCATCTTCTTTACAACCTCGTCGCCCGGACGCACGTGGAGGTGATACGTGTTGGAGAGCTCTACCTGCGTGCCGATCTGCTGGAGATCCTCAGTGGAAACGGCTCCCTTGATCGCTGCCGCGGTTCCGACATTCATGAATACCGGCGTCTCGATATTGCCGTGCACGGTTTCCATGTGGGCGCGCTTCGCTCTTCCTTCCATTTTCAGAATTTTATACATAACGCTTTTCATCCTTTCTCATGATCCCTGCCGCCTGTTTTTCATGCAGGGTATACTATTTTTAGTATACAGGCAAAACCCGTTTTTGACAATGCCTGAATTTTCTTTTTTCTGCCTTTTTCCCTCCTGGTTTCTCCATTTTTCACAAGGACTTTATACTTTTTTCGTAAGACATCGCCCTTTTTCCAATTGTATTTCCTTATTTTTTGTCGTATAATGTGTTGAGATTGTTTCTTATTATAAAAGGAGTTTGATTCATGACTGATAAAAAATATACTCTCGGAATCGACATCGGTTCCACCACTGTTAAAATTGCGATCCTCGACGAAGAGAACCAGCTTCTCTTTGCCGATTACGAGCGCCATTTTGCAAACATTCAGGAAACCCTTGCCCACCTGCTCGGGGAAGCACACGAAAAGCTGGGCGAACTGACCCTGCAGCCGGTCATCACTGGTTCCGGCGGACTTGCGCTTGCCAACCACCTCGGCATCCCGTTCACGCAGGAAGTTATCGCGGTTTCCACTTCGTTAAAAGCACTCGCTCCGCAGACCGACGTTGCCATCGAGCTCGGCGGTGAGGATGCCAAGATCATCTATTTTGAGGGCGGCAATGTGGAGCAGCGTATGAACGGTATCTGCGCCGGCGGCACCGGTTCTTTCATCGACCAGATGGCTTCTCTTCTGCAGACCGATGCAACCGGACTCAACGAATACGCGAAGCATTACCAGGCGATTTATCCGATCGCAGCACGCTGCGGTGTATTCGCAAAAACCGATATCCAGCCGCTCATCAACGACGGTGCAACAAAAGAGGATCTTTCCGCTTCCATTTTCCAGGCAGTTGTCAACCAGACCATTTCTGGTCTTGCCTGCGGTAAACCGATCCGCGGCCACGTTGCCTTTCTCGGCGGCCCGCTGCACTTCCTCTCGGAATTAAAGACAGCATTCGTCCGTACCTTAAAACTGGATGACGAGCATACAATCGTACCGGACAACTCCCACCTGTTTGCAGCCATCGGTTCTGCGATGAATGCAGACGGAAAAACCGAGATTTCCCTTCTCGCACTGAAAAAACGGCTCGAAGAGAAAGTTGCTATCGATTTTGAGGTTGCCCGTCTTGAGCCGCTGTTTAAAGATCAGGCCGAGTATGACGAATTTCTGGCGCGCCAGAGTGTCAACAACGTCGTGACCGCCGATCTTTCCACCTACGAGGGAAACTGCTATCTCGGTATTGATGCCGGTTCCACGACGACCAAAGCTGCACTCGTCGGCGAAGACGGTGCTCTTCTCTATTCCTTCTACAGCAACAACCACGGAAATCCGCTCGGCACATCGATCCGCGCGATCCAGGAGATCTACTCCAAACTGCCGGATTCCGCACAGATCGCCTGGTCCTGTTCGACCGGTTACGGCGAGGCGCTCATCAAAGCTGCACTGATGCTGGACGAGGGTGAGGTAGAGACGATTTCCCATTATTACGCTGCCGCGTTCTTCGATCCGGAAGTCGACTGTATTCTCGACATCGGCGGCCAGGATATGAAGTGCATCAAGATCAAAAACGGCACTGTAGACAGCGTACAGCTGAACGAGGCATGTTCCTCCGGCTGCGGTTCCTTCATCGAGACGTTCGCGCAGTCCCTGAACTACAGCGTGCAGGATTTCGCGCATGAGGCGCTGTTTGCAAAACACCCGATCGATCTTGGTACCCGCTGTACCGTATTTATGAATTCCAAGGTAAAACAGGCGCAGAAAGAGGGCGCATCCGTCGCCGATATTTCTGCCGGACTTGCCTGCTCCGTTATTAAAAACGCATTATATAAGGTAATTAAAGTTTCGGATGCCACCGAGCTGGGACGCCACATCGTCGTACAGGGCGGTACGTTCTACAACGACGCTGTTCTCCGAAGCTTTGAACGGATCGCCAACTGCGAAGCCATCCGCCCGGACATCGCCGGCATCATGGGTGCGTTCGGTGCGGCGCTGATCGCAAGAGAGCGCTACTCCGCCGATCAGGAGACCACGATGCTCTCCATTGAAAAGATCAACGAGCTGAAATATTCGACCACGATGGCAAACTGTAAGGGATGTACGAACAGCTGCCGTCTGACCATCAACAAATTCTCCGGCGGCCGTCAGTACATCAGCGGAAACCGCTGCGAGCGCGGTATCGGAAAAGAGAAAAACAAAGATCATATTCCGAACCTGTTCGAATACAAATACAAACGGATCTTCGGCTACCAGCCGCTGCCGCAGGATGAAGCGATCCGCGGAGAGGTCGGCATTCCGAGAGTCCTCAATATGTTTGAGAATTATCCGTTCTGGTACACCTTCTTTACGCAGCTGAAATACCGCGTGGTACTCTCTCCGACCTCGAGCCGCAAGATCTACGAGCTCGGTATTGAGTCGATTCCAAGTGAATCCGAGTGCTATCCGGCCAAACTGGCGCACGGCCATGTGACCTGGCTCTTACGCCACGGTGTGAAGTTCATCTTCTACCCGTGTATCCCGTACGAGCGCACCGAGTTCCCGGAAGCCATCAACCACTACAACTGCCCGATCGTTACCTCGTATGCGGAAAATATCAAAAACAACGTGGACGAGCTGCAGGACGATTCCATTACGTTCCGCAATCCGTTCCTTGCGTTTACGAGTGAAAAGGTGCTTGCCGATGGTCTTGTCAAAGAGTTCTCCGGTCTGCCGGAGGATGAAGTCCGTGCTGCTGTTCATGCCGGATGGGAAGAGCTTGGCGCTGCAAGACGCGATATGCAGAAAAAAGGCGAGGAAGTCTTACAGTACTTAAAAGATACTGGCAAACACGGCATCGTCCTTGCGGGACGTCCGTACCACATCGATCCGGAAATCCATCACGGTATCCCGGATATGATCAACTCCTACGGACTGTGCGTGCTGACGGAGGACTCTGTTTCCCATCTGGCACCGCTCGAGCGTCCGCTCCGTGTCAATGACCAGTGGATGTACCACACCCGTCTGTATGCAGCTGCAAACTATGTAAAGACACGCGACGATCTTGACCTGATTCAGCTGAACTCGTTCGGCTGCGGTCTCGACGCCGTTACCACCGATGAGGTTTATGAGATTCTGACCAGAAGCGGCAAGATTTATACCTGCCTGAAGATTGATGAGGTCAACAACCTCGGCGCTGCCAGAATCCGTGTCCGCTCTCTGCTCGCTGCTCTGCGTGCACATGACCGGAAACAGGCGGTACGCGAGATTCTTCCGTCCTCGATCCAGAAACCGGTCTTCACGAAAGAAATGCGGAAAGACTACACCATCCTCTGCCCGCAGATGTCACCGATCCACTTCTCGATTCTGCAGCCGGCGTTCAACGCAGCCGGATACAATCTGGAAGTGCTTCCGAACGACAACAAAGAGGCGGTTGATGTCGGACTGAAATACGTCAACAACGATGCCTGCTATCCGTCTCTGATGGTAGTCGGACAGATTATGCAGGCGCTGCTCTCCGGCAAGTATGACCTGAACAAAGTGGCTGTCATCATGAGCCAGACCGGCGGCGGCTGCCGTGCTTCGAACTATATCGGATTTATCCGCCGTGCCCTGGAGAAAGCCGATATGACACAGATTCCGGTAATCTCCATTAACTTAAGCGGTCTGGAAGAAAATCCGGGCTTTAAGATTACACCGGATCTTGCGATCCGTCTCTGCTATGCGGCAGAATTCGGCGATATCATGATGAAATGTATTTACCGGATGCGTCCTTATGAGCAGAAGAAGGGTACAACAGACCGGATTCATCAGAAATGGGAAAAGATCTGTATTGATTTTATTTCAGCAAAACGCTTAAGCCATACCCGCTTCAAACAGATCTGCCGCACGATGATTCGCGATTTCGACCACATTCCGATCACCGATGAAAAGAAACCGCGTGTCGGTATTGTCGGCGAGATTCTTGTTAAGTTCCTTCCGGCGGCTAACAACCATCTGGCGGAGCTGCTTGAGAGTGAAGGCGCGGAACCGGTTGTCCCGGATCTGATCGACTTCTTCTGTTACTGCTTCTACAATACGAACTTCAAGGTAGAGCACCTGGGATTCAAAAAAAGTTCTTCGATGCTGGGAAATACCGGTATTAAACTGATCAATTGGCTGCGCAGTGCGGCGGTTGCGGAGTTCAAGAAGAGTGAGCATTTTGATCCACCGGCCGATGTGCGGGATCTGGCAAAATATGCTTCCCCGATTGTATCCTGTGGTAACCAGACCGGTGAGGGATGGTTCCTGACGGGCGAGATGATGGAGCTGATTCACAGTGATGTTTACAACATCGTCTGTATCCAGCCGTTTGCATGCCTGCCGAACCACATTGTTGGTAAGGGTGTGATTAAGGCAATCCGTAAGGAGTATCCGAAGGCAAATATCGTGGCTGTCGACTACGATCCCGGTGCTTCGGAGGTGAATCAGCTGAACCGTATTAAACTGATGCTTTCTACTGCAAATAAGAATCTGAAGCAGAAATTGCGTGAAGAAAAAGACGTGTAAATTTACATAGTTTCAAGCAAAGCGGATATTCGCAATCCGCTTTGCTATTTGCTTGATTCAGTTAACCGAAAAGGCGGTCAGAGTCGAAAAACTCTGACCGCCTTTTCTATTGGTTTTAGCGGTAAATCCGCAGGATACGGAGAACCTTTACCAGTTTTGTTCCCATTGGCATGCGGCGCATTTCGGCCTCGGTTGTCCCGGTTACAACCACAAAAGCAATCAAATATACAACAATTGCAATCAGGATTGCGATCAGCATGCTGATGGATGGGCGTTTGGTGATGGCAAAGAGCCCATAGTAAACAACCCAGGTTACGACGCCCATGATTGCAGCTGCAATCAATGGTTTTACGTAGGTGTTTTTGAATTCGTTGCGGAAATTCAAGTGTTTGCGGATTGATAGATTATTTAGTATGCACATGCTTAAGGAAAACAAGATTCCCGCAAAGACAACAGCATAGATATTTGTCTTCGGGAAGACTGCGAGAATCAAAGCCAGGATGGCAAGATCCATTCCAAGGGAAATGGCAGCGTTGTGCAGGGCTTTTTTCTGCTGGCCGATGGACTGCAGGACGCTGTTGGTAATGGTGGACAGTGCCGAAAACACAACTGAGACTGCACCCATCATCAACAGTTTGCCGGAAAGGCTCGAGCTTGACGGGAACAGAACTCCTGTGATCGGGAATGCCAGGACGCCAAGACCGACAGCTGCCGGGATGGAGATGAACATCGTCAGACGGATCGTCTCAAGAATCTTGTCGTTTGCCTCATCGAGATCACCGGTCGCATAACACGAGGATACCTCCGGCATCATCGCGGATGCGGATGCACTTGCCATAGCAAGCGGGACGTTGATCAGGGTAACATAATAGTTGGAAAACTCTCCATATGCGGCATTCAGTGCTTTCTGATTCTCTCCGTGCCATCCGAGGATGGTGAAGAACAGGTAATTGTCCAGGTAAGCGTTGCAGTTATAAATAAAGGTCGTAAAGATAACCGGTGTTACCATCAGAAAAAGAACCTGAAAAATTTCGCGGTAGGATTCTTCGCGGTGGCGCGTGTCCTTTGCCACTTTCCGCAGAATGGTTTTCCGATTTACGCCATAGACAATCACCATGAAGCAGAGGCCTGCCAGGACACCGGCTCCTGTTCCGAGGGTTCCGCCGGCGGCACCGAATTTGGCATGTTCGGTATCGTTTGTCGCGAACTGCTGGATGAAGAACCAGGCGGCGCCAATACTGAATGCGGCGTTGAATACCTGCTCGATGATCTGTGAAATTGAGGTCGGAATCATCGTGCTGTGGGCCTGGAAATAGCCACGCAGAACGCCGAGAACAGCCGAGAAAAAGATCGTCGGCGCCAATACACGCAGGGCGAGGAGTGCATTCTGCTGGTTATACGGCAGAAGGAATTTCCCGCCAAAGAATGCCACCAGTGCAGCAACTCCACCTACGATCACGGCGTAAAGAAGGGCACCGTGGAACACGCGATGTGCATTTCGGTACTCTTTTAATGCCAGACGTTCGGATACGATTTTTGACACTGCCATCGGAATACTATAGGAGGAGATCAGAAGCAGAATCGTATACAGATTACTCGCCGTACTGTAATAGCCAAGTCCCTCATTTCCAATCGTTTCGCCGAGCGGTGACCGGTATAAAAGACCGATCACACGTGAGATAATCGTTGCCGCCATTAAAATAGAAGTATTTCTCAATAATGTATTTTTCTTTTTACTCATGCTTTTGCTCCCGTATTACATTTTCGATCTGCCAGTCAATCGGCGCAAGACCGTTTTCTTCCAGATATTCGTTTGTTCTGGAAAACGGATGGCTGCCGAAAAATCCACGGTATGCAGAGAGCGGACTCGGATGAGCGGACATCAGCACCAGATGCTTTGGATTGTGGATCATCTCTTTTTTCCGCTGCGCCGGACGGCCCCAGAGGATAAAGACCATCGGTCGATCCTGCTCTGCGAGTACCTTGATCGCTGCATCGGTAAACTGTTCCCAGCCGATTTCCTTGTGGGAATTTGCCTGATGCGCACGTACAGTCAGCACCGTGTTCAGCATTAAAACACCCTGCCGTGCCCATTTTTCGAGATAACCGTTGTTCGGGATGTAGCATCCCAGATCGTCTTCGAGTTCCTTGTAAATATTGACCAGAGACGGCGGAATGTCTACTTCCGGTTTTACGGAAAAGCAGAGTCCGTGCGCCTGTCCCGGCTCGTGGTACGGATCCTGGCCTAAGATGACCACTTTGACCTGCTCGAGCGGGGTAAAGTGGAACGCATTGAAAATATCATCAGCCGGCGGGTAAATAGTGCGGGTTTTGTACTCCGCTCCCACCGTCTGAAACAGTTTTTTATAATAATCTTTGGAGAATTCTCCTTTCAGGGCATTGGCCCAGCTTCCGCTAAGAGGCGGCATATCGTTTTCTCCCTTCCTTTTACAGGCGGACCGGCACATTGCGGCCTGCCAGATATTCTTTGACTTCACGAATTTCCAGTTCTTTGTAGTGGAACAGAGATGCGGCAAGTGCGGCATCGGCTTTTCCTTCGGTTAAAGCGTCATAGAAATGCTCCAGCGTTCCTGCGCCGCCGGATGCGATGACCGGAATGCCGACACTTTCTGCGATGGTTCTTGTCAGCTCAATATCATACCCTGCCTTTGTTCCGTCACAGTCCATGCTGGTGAGCAGGATTTCTCCGGTGCCAAGGCTTTCTGCTTTTTTTGCCCACGCAACGGCATCGATGCCGACATCAATGCGGCCGCCGTTTTTATAGATATTCCAGC
>ENA-UALK01000709-UALK01000709.1-human-gut-metagenome-genome-assembly--contig:-NODE-709-length-10417-cov-8.235379_pt1 | contig 10417 bp, 7 predicted proteins | sample MGYA00243703_ERZ654476 | MGnify/ENA primary metagenome ERZ654476 (study PRJEB26926, sample SAMN06164821) | human gut metagenome | biome: ENVO:00009003; feature: ENVO:2100002; material: ENVO:00002003...
TACGAGATCAGCCTCGGTCTCGTGGGCTCGGAGATGTGTATAAGAGACAGGTTTAGCAGATTGCTGTTTTGTATGACACTGGGCAGTTATCCTGAATGGAGTGCGGCAGGAGAATCAGGTATGAAAAAAAACAAAATGGACACACAGGAATATCAGTTTATAAAAGAAACGGTAAAAAAACAGCCAAAAGAGAATGGCAGTCTGTTGCGCAGGCTGCTTATGATAGCAGGATGTGGCGTTTTGTTTGGAAGCTGCGCAGCCGTAACCTTTGCCAGTGTGTTTCCGGTTATGGCGGACAGAGAAGAGAATACACAGCAGAAAATCGAACTGACAGGATCGGATGTAGCGGAGACGATATCTGAAGAACAGGCAACAGAGAGGGAATCTGTCGCTTCAGTTTCTGAACAAGAGGAGAAGAGTCTTCTGGCAATGCGTCAGGAGATGTATAGGGAAGTGCTGAAGGTTTCCCAAAAATCCCGAAAATCTCTTGTAAACGTGAGAGGAATTTCAAAGGATGAGGATTTGCTGAATAATTCTTATTTGCAGCAGGAAGATACGGAAGGTCTTGTCTTTCTTGAAACAGAGACGCAATTTTATATCCTGACCTATGAGGAAGAAATGGAAAATCTGCAGGAACTGCAGGTGACTTTTGCAGATGGTTCGACAGTGCAGGGAGAGATATGCAGGGGAGATGCAGATTCCGGATTTGCAGTTGCAACTGTGAGAAAAAATCTTCTCAATGACAGTACAAGAGAAGGTATCGTGGTATCTGATCTGACAGACACAAAGAAACTGGGACAGAGCGATATAGTAATTGCTATCGGAAGTCCTGCCGGTGACAGTGATGCGGTGGTTTATGGAATGATCACTTCTGTTTCTGAAAAACTATCGGTAGCGGATACGGAGTATAATGTGTTGGCTACAGATGTGCAGGGGAATGAAGATGGAAGTGGTGTGCTGCTTGATTCTGACGGAAATGTGGCAGGTATGATACTGAAGAAGAATGAAAATGACGGAGATAATATTCATGCAGTTTCCATTTCGCAGATTCTTCCGTTGATAGAACATCTGGCTAACAAAGAAACAATCAGATATACAGGTATTTATGGAACAGAGATAACTCAGGCACAATGTAGAAAACTGGGAATTGATCAGGGACTTTACGTGGAGCGTACACAAGAAGAATCTCCTGCGATGAAGGCAGGGATACAGTGTGGAGATATCATAAGTAAGATTGATGGAACTCCCACAGAGAGTATGCAGTCTTACTATACATATCTTCAGACAAAAAAGCAGGGAGAAAATCTTACCATAACGGTTCTTCGCAAAAATTCCGATGGTGAGTATGCGGAGAAAGATTATAAGGTAACAGTTGGAGAGAGATAGTGACAGGCGGAGAATCCTGCAAGCGGGATTCTTTCTTGTGGAATTGTTATAATACTAAAAATAAAGGATAGAGAGGCAGGCTTTATGCGTTTTTTAAATGAGTTACATGAGGGAGACAGAATTAATGGGATTTATCTGTGCAAGCAGAAACAGTCTGCGGTAACGAAGAATGGAAAACCCTATGAGAATATTATCCTCCAGGATAAAACCGGAATCATGGATGGCAAGATCTGGGATCCGAATTCTCTTGGAATTGATGATTTTGATGCACTGGATTATATAGATGTTGTGGGAGATGTGACCAGCTTTGCAGGGGCTATGCAGCTGAATATCAAGCGTGTGCGCAAGGCTGCTGAAGATGAGTATGATCCTGCAGATTATCTTCCTGTAAGTGAGAACAGCACAGATGATATGTACAGCCAGCTGAGAGCATTTATTGACAGTGTGGAGAATACTTATCTGTCTGCACTTCTGAAGAAATTATTTGTGGAAGATGAAGCTTTTGTGAAAGCGTTTGAAGGACATTCTGCAGCGAAGACAGTACATCACGGATTTATCGGCGGTCTGATGGAGCATACTCTGGGAGTGACCAGACTCTGCGATTATATGTCAAAGGCATACCCGGTCATCAACAGGGATTTACTGATTACAGCATCACTTCTTCATGATATCGGAAAGACAAAAGAATTATCTGCATTTCCGTTAAATGATTATACAGATGAAGGCCAGCTTCTGGGACATATTTATATGGGAGCACAGATGATCAATGATCTTGCACACCAGATACCGGAATTTCCGGAGGTGCTTAAGAATGAACTGATCCACTGTATTCTGTCACATCATGGAGAACTGGAATACGGTTCCCCGAAGAAACCTGCACTGGTGGAGGCCGTAGCCCTCAATCTTGCAGATAATACAGATGCAAGAATGGAAACCATCACAGAGATTTTTGCAGCAAACAAGAGTAAAAAAGAGTGGCTTGGATATAATAAATTGTTTGAATCCAACTTAAGAAGAACAGATGAGGTGTAATCTTTATGGAATTTCGTAAGAACGATCTTGTTACGTTAGAGATAGAAGATTGCGGAATTGACGGTGAAGGTATCGGAAAAGCCGATGGCTTCACCGTTTTTGTCAAGGACGCAGTGATCGGAGATACAGTAACAGCCAAAATTATCAAGGCAAAGAAAAATTATGGTTACGGCCGTCTTATGGAGGTGCTGAAGCCATCTCCGTACAGAGTTGAGCCCAAGTGCGAATTTGCCCGTCAGTGTGGCGGATGCCAGCTTCAGGCACTTTCCTATGACCAACAGCTTGTATTTAAGACAAATAAGGTGAAGGGACATCTGGAACGTATCGGTGGCTTTACAGATATCCCCATGGAGCCGATCATTGGCATGGATGAACTTTTTCATTACAGAAACAAGGCACAGTTTCCTGTAGGCAGAAATAAAGAGGGAAAAATCGTTACAGGTTTCTATGCGGGAAGAACCCACAATATTATCGAAAACCGTGACTGTGCACTTGGTGTAGCTGAGAATAAAGAAGTTCTGGACCGTGTGATCGCACATATGGAGAAATACGGGATTGAACCATATAATGAAGCAACAGGCAAAGGGCTGGTGCGCCATGTCCTGATCCGTTACGGATACTTCACAAAAGAAGTGATGGTCTGTCTGATCCTGAACGGAAACAAGCTCCCGAAAGAGGAGCAGCTTGTAAAATCTCTGTGTGAGATTCCGGGAATGACAAGCATTACCATCAATGTAAACAAGAAACGCAGCAATGTGATTCTTGGCGAAGAGATCTGTCTGCTCTGGGGCCAGGAATATATCACAGACAGGATCGGAGATATTTCCTATCAGATTTCTCCTCTGTCTTTCTATCAGGTAAATCCTATGCAGACCCAGAAGCTTTATGCAAAGGCACTGGAATACGCAGATCTTCACGGTCAGGAAACAGTATGGGATCTCTACTGTGGAATCGGAACCATTTCCCTGTTCCTGGCACAGAAAGCAAAATTTGTCCGCGGTGTGGAAATTGTTCCTGCAGCTATAGAGAATGCGAAAGAAAATGCGAAACTTAATGGCCTGGAGAATACAGAGTTCTTTGTGGGTAAGGCGGAAGAAGTGTTGCCAAGAGAGTATAAGAAAAATGGCGTTTATGCAGATGTCATCGTCGTAGACCCGCCAAGAAAAGGCTGTGATGAAACCCTGCTGGAGACCATGGTCGAGATGAACCCGGAAAGGATTGTGTATGTCAGCTGTGACAGTGCGACGTTGGCAAGGGATCTGAAGTATCTGTGTGAGAGAGGATATGAGCTTAGAAAAGTATGCCCGGTTGATCAATTTGGGATGACTGTTCATGTGGAGACGGTAGTACTGCTTTCCCACAAAAAGCCAGACGGACATATCAACGTAAAAGTTGAGTTTGGCGAGGGTGAGGGAAAAGTTCCGCTTGATAATATCGCTAAAAGAGCCGAAGAATACAAGCCCAAGGAACGAGTGACCTACAAAATGATAAAGGAGTACATAGAAGCTAAATACGGTTTCAAAGTACATACCGCATATATCGCAGAGGTAAAAAGAGATTTGGGCTTGCCGATGTATGATGCTCCTAATGCAGTGGAGGAATTGAAGCAACCGAGGAAGCATCCGACGGTGGAGAAAGTGGAAGCAATTAAAGATGCCCTCAAGCATTTTGAGGTTATCTAAAATCATGAGCGTACCATTAGAAATAATGGTATACTTATGATATGGGAGGCGAATATTATGATTATACCTGTAAGCGTTAAAAATCAGAGTATTGATTCTTCTGGAATCACAAGTGATTACAAAGCTGCTATAAGTGAATATATTTGGAATGGTTTTGAAGCTAATGCTAAAAAAGTTAGTATAGAATATACACTTAACGAAGCGTTTGGAGTTAAGGAATTAATTATAAAGGATAATGGTGATGGAATAAATTACGATGAATTGGGGGAGACCTTTGGTGCTTTTCTGGCATCAAAGAAGAATTTACTGTCATTACAAATAAAATCCAAGGCAAATAAAGGGAAAGGACGATTCTCTTTTATTGCTTTTTCAAGTAATGCAGAGTGGCATACTGTCTATAAAGATAACAATGTTTATAAAGAATATGATATTAATATGTCCAGTGATAAAAAAGAGGTGATTGACTGTTCTGAACCACAGTTATCTGACAGACAAGAAACCGGAACAGAAGTGAAATTTACCAATATAAATACATTAACTGCGGAGAATATGGGCTTTGAAATAATAGAGCCAGCATTACTTAAAGATTTTGCTTGGTTTTTGTACCTATATAAAAATAAGAATGTAGAAATAGTAGTTAATGATGAAAAGATTGATTATGAAAAGTATATAAACACAGAGTTGAGCGAAAAATCTATGGTTACAATTGAAGGATATAGATTTGAGATTAACTTAGTTGTATGGCAGGAATCAATCTCTGAAAAATTCTGTTGTTATTATTTTGATGACAAAAACGTGTTGAAAGGAAATCGAACTACAACTTTTAATCGGAATACGGTTAACTTTAATCATAGTGTGTTTGTGAAGTCAGAATTTTTTGATGATAAGGAAAATGTTATAGGTGATCACAATGATACCCAAATTAATATGTTCGAATATCCAGATGAGAAAAAGATTCTGAAAAAATTGCATAAAGAGATTCAAATGCTTATTGAGAAAAAAATCAGTGTATATTTATCAGATAAAGCAGAAGAAGCAGTTGAAGCAATGATAACAGAAAGAAAAACGTTCCCGGAATTTCCAGATGATGTATATGGACAAATGCGTAAGAATGATTTGAAGAGGGTAACAAAAGAAATTTTTAAATTGGAGCCACTAATTTTTCATAAATTAAAACAAATTCAAGAAAAATCGTTATTAGGTTTTTTGAATTTGCTTTTGAGCTCTGAAGAGAGAGAAAATGTTTTAACTATAATAGAGCAGGTTGTGGAATTATCACCTCAGCAGAGAACTGATTTTTCAATGATATTAAAAAAGACATCCTTGGAGAATATCATTGATACTATCAAGTTTATTGAGGATAGGTATAAAGTAATAGAATTATTAAAAAGTATTGTGTATGATTTGACAAAGTTTGCAAATGAACGTGATCATGTGCAGAAGATTGTAGAACGACATTTTTGGCTTTTTGGTGAACAGTACAATTTGGCAAGCGCTGATCAGAGAATGCAAAAGGCATTGGAGCAGTATAGGAATATTTTGTATGGAGAAGAGGATGTTACAGCAAAATTAAATTCAGATGCGGAAAATGAACGACGTATGGACATTTTTTTGTGTAATACGCGAAATATCGAAACAACATTTGAAACAACGCTGGAAGAAAATATTGTTGTTGAATTGAAAGCACCGAGAGTTCTGTTAACGAAAAAAGTATTACGCCAAGTAGAAGACTATATGGATTACGTTAGAAGACAGCCTCAATTCAATAGTGAATTACGGAAATGGAAGTTTATTGCCGTATGTAAAGAAGTAGATGATTATGTTAAAAGCCAATATAAAGCATTTGAAGATAAAGGAAAAGTTGGGTTAGTATTCCAAGTTGATAATTGTGAAGTATATGCACTTACTTGGGATGATATATTTAAGAGTTTTGAAATAAAGCATAAGCCGATGTTAGAACGATTGAAGTATGATAGAGAGCGGGTGGCAAATGAATTAATGGCGGAAGTAAGTGATACTGAAGGGCGAGAAAAAGCGGATACTCTTACGAAAATTGCTGTTGCAAAAGTGTTGTAAAATATTAGTTGATAATTGAAAAAGGAGAGCTAATAAATAATCTGTAAATGAAAGGATGGAGTTGATAAGATGAATGCATCTTTTTATAACGAAATCAAAAAAATTTTAATCTCGGCGAGAAATAAAGTTTATCAAACAGCCAATTTTGCAATGGTTGAAGCCTACTGGAATATAGGAAAATCAATCATTGAAGAACAGGGTGGCAATGAAAAGGCGGAGTATGGTACAGGTTTGTTAAAAGAGTTGTCAAAGCAAATGACGCAGGATTTTGGCAAAGGATTTACCGTTGCCAATTTGAAAAATATGCGGCAGTTTTATTTGACATTTCCAAATGGCTACGCACTGCGTAGCGAATTAAGTTGGACGCATTATCGGCTCTTGATGCGAGTGGAGAATGAAAATGCACGAGAATTTTATATGCAGGAAGCTGTAAAATCCCAATGGAGTACCAGACAACTTGAGCGTCAGATAAATTCTTTCTTTTATGAAAGGCTATTGTCCAGTAAAAATAAAGAGCAAGTTGCAGAGGAAATACAGACATTAGAACCGGCGAAAAAACCAGAAGATGTCATCCGCGACCCATATGTGTTGGAGTTTCTTGGACTGAAATCTAATGATGATTTTTATGAAAGCGATTTAGAACAAGCGTTAATTACACATTTGCAGAAATTTCTTTTGGAACTTGGTAGAGGGTTTTCATTTGTCGCACGGCAGAAAAGAATAACCTTTGATGGACGTCATTTTAGAATTGACCTTGTATTTTATAATTATATTTTAAAATGTTTTGTTCTGATAGATTTAAAAGTTGGGGACTTAACACATCAGGACTTAGGGCAAATGCAGATGTATGTTCATTATTATGAGCGGGAACTTATGAATGAAGGAGACAATCCGCCGATTGGTATCGTATTGTGTGCAGATAAAAGTGAGTCTGTAGTTAAGTATACGTTACCTGAAAATGAAACACAGATTTTTGCTTCAAAATACAAATTGTATTTACCAAGCGAGGAAGAATTGCTGCGTGAATTAAAACAGGAATATCAAGCATTGGAATCTATTAAGGCATTGGAGAAAAATAGTGGTAGTGAAGATTAGATTTTGCATCAAGGTGGTGCAAAATTTATATCAGTTATGTATTTGTGGGAAAGGGGATGCATGAACAGTATTCGTACTGTAGAAATATTGCTTATATTTCCGTGACTCTGTGGGGATATGTTTTAATTTGATACTCACGTCGAGACGGTAGTACTTTTGTCCCAACAAAAACCAGATGACACGATAGAGATCGACTTAGACCTGGACGAGCTGGATGCCACCAGTGCCGAGTTGAAAGCAACCTATCAGGAAATCAAAGATTATGTGCTGAAAGAATTTGGCTTGAAGGTTTCAAGTTTATATATTTCTCAGGTAAAACGCAAATGTGGAATCGAAGTGGGAGAAAACTATAATCTTCCAAAATCAGAAAATGCAAGAGTTCCGCAATGCCCGAAAGAGAAAGAAGATGCTATCAAGGCTGCCATGAAATATTTTGCGATGCTCTAAGGACATCGCTGATTTCAAGGAGGAATAACACATGAAAAGCACATTTGAAAAAATGGGTGGAACCTACACACTTGGCGCAGACGGAATTTACTATCCGAATCTTGTCAGTACAGATGAAGAACCGCATTATGGGAAATATGGAATGATGCGGAAAACATATCTGAAAGAGCATCGTCCGGCAATGTATTCGCTGTATATGTTGGAAGACAGACTGACAGAACATCTGAATACTGTGAATGATGAAGCACAGGAGAGAATGGATATTCTGGTGCGTCAGATGATGGAGAGGCAGGGCATTACGGAAGAATTGAAAGTTTGTGATCAGATGGAATGGGTCAGAGCGGTAAATGGTATTCGTAATATGGCAGAAGAGATTGTGTTAAAAGAATTGGTGTATATTTAAAGTGTGGAAAGCTCCTTTGGGAGTTTTTTGCTGTTTATAAGATAAATTCTGCTGGAGATTTTGATTTAATGATTTGATTTATAAAACTGGCAATGATACAATTAGCGTAATTTGAAAGAAAGCAGAGAAAATATGAGTGAAAAGTTACTGATTGTTGAAGATGACAAAAAATTAAATGATGGAATACGTCTCGCATTGAAGAATGATTCCTATTTCTTTTATCAGTGCCAGACTTTGCAGGAGGCTAGAGAAATCTTGAAAAAGGAAGATATCACATTGGTTTTATTAGATGTGAACTTGCCGGATGGGAATGGGATTGATTTTGTAAGAGAAATAAGGAAAAACAGTCAGGTGCCGATTATCCTGCTTACAGTAAATAACATGGAAGTAGATATCGTAACAGGATTGGACGCTGGGGCAAATGATTATATTACGAAACCGTTTAGTTTGATGGTTTTGCGTGCAAGAGTGTCTGTGCAGCTTAGAAATAAAGAGGCAACAGCTAATAATTCTATGGAGCTTGATGGATTTGAGTTCTATTTCGATAAAATGGAATTTTTCAAAAATGGAGAACTTATTGAACTGAGTAAGACAGAACAAAAACTCTTGAAAGTACTGTGCGAAAACAGAGGAAAAGTAGTGAAGCGAGAATACCTGATTGACGAGGTATGGCAAGGAGATACAGAGTTTGTGGATGCTCATGCTCTGACTGTTGCAGTCAAACGCCTCAGAGACAAATTAGAAGATGATACGCAGAAGCCTGAATATGTCAAGACGGTTTATGGAATTGGTTATACATGGGCGGTGAATGGATGATAGAAACAATCATGTTGATTGTAGTTATATTTGTCCTGAGCGGAGTTTTTTGGTACAGCTTTTTTTATCAGAAAGAAAAAAAGCTTTTTAACCGGCTGCAGCGAATGCTGGATTGTGCAATAGATGGAGAACTGGAACGGACAGAAATATCAGAAGAAAAGTATTCTGCTCTTGAAAACAGCATGAAACAATATATAGACAGTAGTTTTCTGGCAAAAAAAAATCAACAGGAACAGAAAGAAGTGATACAAAAACTTATTTCAGATATTGCGCATCAGACACTGACTCCCATTTCAAATCTGAAAGTCTATGGAGAAATACTCTCTGAAGTGAGTAATGAAAATCAAGAGGAGATAGCTACCATTTTGGAGCAGACGGAGAAATTGGATTTTCTGATACAATCACTGGTCAAATTATCACGAATGGAGAGCGGAATTATAGCAGTACATCCGGAGGATACTGCTATTGCACAGATGTTTGCATCCGTACAGCAGCAGTTTAATGTAAAAGCAATGGAGAAGGATATTTTCCTGAGTCTATTTGACACGGATTTACATGCTATGTGTGATGCAAAATGGACCGTGGAGGCACTCGGAAATATTGTAGACAATGCGATTAAATACACAGCATGTGGGGGAAATGTTCAGATAAAAGTCGAGCAGTATTCTTTTTTTGTAAAGATTGATATCATTGATGATGGCATTGGAATAGAAAAAGAAGAAATACCAAAGATATTTGGAAGGTTTTATCGGAGTCTGTCAGTGGCAGACCAGCCAGGAGTAGGAATTGGCTTATTCCTTGCAAGAGAGATCATTCAGGCACAAAAGGGGTATATAAAAGTGACATCAAAGAGAGGAAAGGGTTCTACATTTTCTGTGTTTCTTCCGATAGCAAAGAAGGAATAGTATCAAAACTGTGACATTTCAGAAACCAGATGGAGACATTGTTATGATAAAGTCTGTATTGTAAAGATCAATACAGGCTTTTTTGATGGGAGGATGGCATGAATATATTAAAAGCAGTAAATTTACGAAAAATATATGGGCAGGGAGAAACAGAAGTCAGGGCTCTTGATGGTATAAACCTGGAAGTAGAAAAAGGGGAGTTTGTAGCGATTGTCGGAACCTCTGGAAGTGGAAAGTCTACATTGCTTCATATCATTGGTGGTTTGGATAATCCAACATCCGGTCAGGTCATTGTTGACGGACAGAATTTAAGCCATATGCCAGATGAAGAGCTTACTATTTTTAGGCGTAGAAATATTGGATTTGTATTTCAACAGTATAATCTGGTTCCGATGCTGAATGTATGGGAAAATATTGTTCTTCCTGTAAAACTGGATGGAAAAAAGATTGAAAAAGGTTATGTAAATGAAATCATAGATACACTGGGCATTCGGACAAAACTGGAAAATCTTCCAAGTGCACTGTCAGGGGGTCAGCAGCAAAGCTGTCTCTTATACACATCTGACGCTGCCGAC
>ENA-UALK01000711-UALK01000711.1-human-gut-metagenome-genome-assembly--contig:-NODE-711-length-10384-cov-3.661439_pt1 | contig 10384 bp, 12 predicted proteins | sample MGYA00243703_ERZ654476 | MGnify/ENA primary metagenome ERZ654476 (study PRJEB26926, sample SAMN06164821) | human gut metagenome | biome: ENVO:00009003; feature: ENVO:2100002; material: ENVO:00002003...
CTACACTCGACTAGTCGTCGGCAGCGTCAGATGTGTATAAGAGACAGCATCAATACGTGCATTTGTCTTATCAATTACGTTGCTAAGGAAAGCTAATACCATTTGGCATTTATTATAGGAAGAATGCTTACTAGCAAAGTTTTCTATCTCTTTTTCAATACAATAAAGACCACTGTTTACATAAATAAGATTCTCATTTTTCTGACAATAATCTAAAGCATTCTGCTTTACCTGCGCCGGCATGATGTTATATTTATAAAGCGACATATAATCAATATCTTCTGGATCAGAAAATGTTGGGCTTTGTGTTCTAAAAGTCTTTCTGTAAAACCTATCTACAAACTCTCCATCATTTTTTCCGCCCAATCCCATAATAGAGGAAACAAAGAAAATACCGCTAGCATACATCTTTTCAATAGCTCCATATTCAAGAATCTCTTTTACCTGTTTCTCAGAAAATCCTCCTTCCGGAAGGTCTGCGTCGTCCGCTTTATTAAAGATAATCATCGTAAAGCGCTTATCTAATGAGTCAATAGCTAATACTTTATCGCAAAGTTCTGCATTATCCTTTGTATCATGCGCATCATACTGTGTCACCCAAAGAGGGATGCCATTTGAAAAACCATCCATTGCCTCAGCCAATACTTTCGCATGATCCTGATTTGAATTAGAATTTGATCCGGGTGTATCAAAAATAACAAACTTATTCGAAGAATTTCATATAACACCACTTGTAGAAAATGGCACTACTAAAGTAATCACACTACCAATTTCTGTGACTTCCTTATCTTTCTTTTCGTAATTATTCAAGATATCCATGGCTATACGTACCATTGCATATAACTCATGGGAACCCTCATTATCAATCTCTTCTTTGATGCTCTTTACAATATCAGTTTCGGAATCTCCCTTTAAAACTCTAAATTCTTTGCCCTCAATTGAGATTTCTATTCTTTCTCCATGAAACTCAAATGATATCTTAGCTTGATCAAAGAACTCAGAATTTCTTATCTCATATATTTTTGCAGTTACTGGATCTCCACCACTTGGAAGAAGTTCAACTCCAATAAGCGCATTAATAAACGTGGATTTTCCTGCGCTATAATTACCAAAAACGCAAAGAGGTATCACATCATCTAATGCCTGCGACACTTTATTAAGGCCTCTCTTTACAGAGAAGTCTTCCTTCATAATGTTTTCAATAACCGGATTGACTCTCTCGAAAACTTCTTTAATATCCCCCTTAATAAAACGGGCGTTTTCAAGGATAGTATTTGTGCGAATAAGTTCTATCTTATCCTTCACATCATCTGATTCGCATACAGCTTCTACCTCGTAATCCTCGTCCTGTGTTCCTTCAAAATACAGCTGTACCTTTTCTCTTCCAACATAGTATTCCTTAATAATAATGGTTATGATTTCCTTAATTTTAAAAGGCAAAAAAGATCTTTCCGAATCCGTTTCCCTTAATCTACTTCTTTCATCTGTCTCCCTTACATCAACCCATTGTCCAGTCGCCTCATCCATTGTAAGATATGAAATTTCTCTGTTATACGGATTGCTTCTGATCTTAATCTTTGTCATTTTTAAGTACCTTCCATTCCTTTTTTACTTGTTCTATACTTCCTCTATCATTTCAATATAGTCGCCCTGACTTCGTATCCACATATTAATACCGGTACCAAACACCTCGGCAGCAACTATATACTCGCCATTTTCTTCATCAAGCACATGTGCGGTTGGCAATCTATCAAGGATAGAATCAATATCAGGACCTTTATATCGGAACCTAACCTTTTGAATCTTTCCACCATACATAAACTGAATTCTTTTTCTAAACTCGCCTTCCTCAAAGCGGCTACTATACGGAATATGAAATCTTTCATCAAGTACAGACATATTCTTGATTCTATCTATTCTGTAAATGGTCGGGAATGAATCGTTTATGACATCAAAGTCTTTTCTAACCTCTTCGTCTTCTATAAATGCAGTTAAGTAAAAATAATACTCCGAAAACATGATTGCCACTGGCTGAAGTCTTCTGTGAACAATTGCTTTGTCTTTTGTTCTAAGATAATCAATTTCAATATATCTGCTTTCATTTATTGCTTGACCCAAATCCCACATTAAATCTATAAACTCATTGCCATGTTTAGGCTCAACATAATGAAATTCTTCATTTTGAATCAATTCCTTAACTCGCTTTTGATTCACCTTTGGGACACAACAAGTAATAAGTTTATCTAACATACTTACCATTTCATTCTTTGTGAAAGCTCTGCTATCAAGCAGTATCTTACAAAGAGCTAAAACTTCACTGTTTTGAAGCCTTATCTTATACAGAGTCTCCAGCCGATATCCTTTAGCCATTCTGTCGTAAACAACATTGTTTACAATTCCGGTTCTTTCTGAATCCTCATCCAAAAAATTCCTTATATCATCAATATCTCTAGTAATACTACGCTCTGTAACTCCATAATAAGCTGCTTCCTCCGCCTTATTTATCACATAACCGTCCGAAAGCTTGGCATATAATTGTAAAACGCGTCTTATCTTATCACCCTTGTTTTCTTCCTGCATAAATTTCACCACTTTCAACCTACTAAAAGCATAAAAGGGTACTCCACGAATTAACCGCGAGCACCCTTATCACTTCTGCTATTCAAGTTTTGTTAAGGCCCCAATTACGGCTGCTTCTAATTCTTTTTGTTTTGAAGCTGCAAGTTCGTCTGAAGTTCTTACCACACACGTTCCTACCACAGTATGAGAGCCTGAAGCAAGTACTCCCCCATCGAAACCTGCTAAATATGAATCTCTGGATTCGGCGTCTTCTACATTTGCGTAGACTTCAATAGCTCCCCCTCCATCTGTTCCTTTATCTATAATTGTATTTCCAATTACATTTGCTTGATTAACCCAATCACAGGTAAAATAAACCGTTGCTGTATAACCTCCGGCTTTCCCCAAATGCCCATTTGGATCATTATCCTCCGTAACAGCAGAAATACCTATAACATGTTCTACCTTTTCCAAACACTTTATTACATACGATTCCGCCGGATTATTTACCAGTTCATACTGCTTAACACTATTATTAAATGCTGTATATGCCTCATTAAGACTCTTAAGCGCATCCGAATAATCCGTTGTATTCATTTCAGTTGTTTGTGTATCTATTTCTTTAACCGTCTCCGCCATTGTCGGTGCAGTTATCTTAATTGCTTTTGTTTCCGAAATCTTTGTTTCTAACAAAGACCTCAGCGACTCATCCAATGCTGTATTTTCTCCGTTTACAAGATCATTTGCCTCAGAAATTGCTTTATCAAGCTCAGCATTCTTATCATCGAGCAAAGATTTAGCTTCATCAAATGCAGTTATTGAATCAATAAATGATTGGCATTCAGTGGCTCGATCCGATACATCTTTATAATCGTCGCCAATACCTTTAAACAGCTCCAATGCACCTGCATAATCCCCACTATTCTGTAACTCAACTGCCTTTTTGTAATCGGAACTCTTACAGCCTGTAAGTGAAAAGCATAAAACCATAATCAATCCCAAACTCAACAAACGTTTTCTCATAGTTCTTCTCCTCCAATAAAGATGTCCTTGTTTTATGTTACAGACTCATTATAGAAAGTCAGTGGGACAGATTATGTCATTCTTATGCTATTTTTTCGTTTTCTCCAATTTTTATATTTACCAGTTGTTATCCGCTTATCGACAGGTTTTATTGCATCAGTGGGTATAGCCCAATCCCTTCCAAACTTCGTTGCACCCTCAATTCTTCCTTCTACACAAAGAACCTGGATTCTGCGTGGTGTAACTCCCCATTCCTCTGCTGTTTGCTTGATTGTCATATATCCTTCCATATACACCTCAATTACGACAACTACAGTTCATTAATCTACAAACGTGTATAAAAAGTCCAATATAATTATTTTATGCATATAGCGAATAATGTCAACCCAAAAGTAACGCATCCCAAATCCCACAGGGTGCGTCACAGCTACATTTTTAGTTCATAAATCCTCTCTCAGTCCACAGCTTCCTACAATAACCATCTAAACAGCCAAGCAAATCTTCCTTATCAACTGTTGTAGATAAAGAAGCCAGCTTCTTTCTGATTTTGGCAACCTTATTATTGTAATAGCGTTCCTTTACATCTGTAAATGATTCTCCTCTTTCCACATGTCCTCCCGGAAATGTTATTCCAGAGTAATCATCATCCGTCTTATCTTGGACAAGTATCCTATTTTCACTAAACACCATACACATATTAGTCATTATCACTTTTTCTGTTCTTGCCATTCGTAATACCCTTATCCTTCATTTGCTGAATCCATATATATCATTTCAACAATACTGTCTGCATCAATATCAGATGTAATAATTTTTTCATAATTTCTCCTTAATCTTGCTATTACTCTCCCCACAAATAGAGCCAAACTAGAGTCATTTGATAAAACAAATGCCGGAAGCCCGCATAAATACAAGCTTTCGGCATTTTAATCCGTTATTCAAACTCCAGACAGACAGTACGGAGTATTAACGCATATAGACGATTTTAAAGGCTTTTTAACCAGTTAAGAGCAACATAGCCACATAATCTAAATTTTAAAAATGCAATAAAAATGCAATGAGTGACACGACTACTTGCTATACTTCCATCGGCTTCTTCTTGATACCAACACTATGAAAAGTCCGATTACAATTAAATATACTTTGAAAGGAAGATCACCATGAATTACAAATTAGAACTCAAACAAATCGTGGAATTTCCACGCTGTCGCATTTACCGTGACTTCATACAAACTTTAATCACTACCAAGAGCATCCGAACTACCGGGGGCTCTTTTCTTTTTTATTATCTGGTATTATGCTCCTATGCAAATTACCGCACATCCTACCGCCGGATGGAACACATTACCTATACCATTGGTCCAGGAGAGTGGATCTGCACAGTCACAGATCTTCAGGAATGGTTTCGCTGCCGTTTCCAACATCAAGCGTTGTCCATCCTTCGATTTTTTGAAGAGCAGAATTACATTACCTACTCTCTTCTCGGCAAAAACCGCCTGGTCAAATTCAAAATATCAGACTGGCCCAAAGACAATACCGTATTGGAATACAACTATCCCTGTAAAAAAGATACAGGGTTTTTCTTTTTCCCGATTGCCAAAGTTCACGAACTAATTGGCATTGGAAAATGCTCGGAAATGGATGTTATTCTGGATCTGTGGATTCATGCAGTTTACAACGATTCCTCTGTCCTGGGATCTGATTCCGGTCCCATTGTCTATTACCGGGATAATACCGGAAATCCCCTTACCAGCTTTAATGAACTGGGTGAAAGGTGGAGTCTGTCAAAGGCATCGGTATCACGACTCTTGAAGAAACTGGAGGAAAAAGAATACATTACACTTATCTCATTTACAGGAAAACACGGAAGCGTAATTTATCTCAACAATTACCTGTCCGTGATGTTTAATATCAGCGACGTTATGATTGACAAGGAGGAGATCGCTATGAAGATGCAATTACCAATCCATGTACCTGAAGAAATCACTATTGAGGATTCTGCTTCTGTTAGCGTTTCAGAAACTGTCACAGACTCACAAATCACCGTTACAAAAAATGATTCCTGCGTTCCAGATTCACACATGAAATTTATCGTGCAAAAAGTCGCAGAACTATTGGATTCACAAGGGATTCCATGTTGCCACTGCTCCAAAACCCGCTATATATTATCTCCATTATCAGCCTGCAAAGATATATTTAATACATTTACTCTAAATATTATCTGTCCCTACGGAAATGCCGCTTATCGGTTTGAGTTGTCCGTAAGTCCAGGGGATGAGTCTGCCCAAAAGATGCCTGCCGTGGCAGAGCCTTCTGCACTGAAAGGGGGGGAATAGACATGGCAAACCGCAATACACAGGGATTTCCTTCACCCGAAGAAGATCCACGTTTTCACGACACCTATCAGTTTTTACGCAGATACCGGGATGCAACCTACAGCCTGAAGGTAGTCGTACACCAGATGGAGCACCAGTTTAAGCTCCAATACGACAATGACATCGACAAATTTCTGGACTCCATCTATGCTGCCGGGGCTGATCTTACCGGAAGCGACATCGAACAACGGGCAAAAAGTATTGCCAGAAGCAACCAGATGCTGAAGCTTTTGGAATCATCCATCGATCTCCTCCGGAACAATCACAAGCATGGGGAACAGTATTACTGGATTCTCTACTACGCTTTTCTCTCTCCACAGGAAATGAAAAATACAGATGAGATATTGGATAAGCTGGCTCACCACATCACCAATATTTCCTACCGCACCTATTACCGGAAACGCAGGGCTGCGATTGAAGCACTCAGTACCATCCTTTGGGGATTTACTGCAAAAGAGACATTGGATACGCTCAACAAGTTCTTTCCAGAGTAATACATATCGCCTATCTCCTCGGCTTTTCGTAATATCATAAAAATGTTATACTAAAAAATGCAAAATATATATTGACTCTCACGGAACGTCATAGCGTACAGTTATCTTATCAGGAACAGGAGGTCAGCAACTATGAGGACAGTCAAAGAAATATCAGAACTTACAGGTATCAGCGTTCGCACGCTTCACTATTACGATGAAATCGGGCTTTTAAAACCAACACAAAAAAGTGATGCGGGATACCGGCTTTATGACGATAGGGCATTGGAAATATTACAGCAGATTCTGTTTTTCCGTGAGTTTGACATTCCTTTGAAAGAAATCAAAGCTGTTCTGGAGAATCCTGCTCTTGAAAGGAACCAGATCTTGCAAATGCAGAGAAAAATGTTGGTAGCAAAGAAAGAACGTATGGAACATCTGATTGCCAGCATTGATGATATCCTGAAAGGAGAGAATAAAATGGATTTTGCGATTTTTAGTAAAACGGAAGTTGAAGAAATGTTCCAAACTATGTTTGAACATATGCCTGACAATATGAAAGAACTTGCTGTAAAAGAGTTTGGAAGCATTGAAGAATGGAAAAAGCATTATATTAAGACAGTTTCATCAGAAGAAATGCAGAAAGGCTATGCTAAAGTTGTTGAGTGGTATGGAGGAAAAGAGCAATTCCTGTCTGTTGCCAACAATCCTATTAGCAAAGAGGCTGCAGAAAGTTACAACCAACAATTTGACAATCTTTTATACAAATTAGCAGCTAAAAAAGTATGTTCACCAGATTCTTCTGAAGTAAGAGAACTTGTTTCCGAATACGGTTTTCTTATGAAACAACTTTCACAGATAAAGAAAGAACACGGTCTGATGGTTGCACAGGCTCAATATTACCGTAATGAAAAAATCAAACCTATGATAGATGAAAAATACGGCAATGGTACAGCCGAATTCTTCGCACAAGCTTTCGAAGCATTTTATAAAGACAAGTAATCATTAGAACTACACAAAAGCACAACAATACACCATGCAGGGAATCAAAATGGTTTCCTGCTTTTTTTATGCCAACCAGTGAAAATGGCACAGAAATGACCTGCTTCTGCGATTGAAGCGTAAAATTACCCATGCTACAATAGGTATTGCTTATAGTTTTCCTTATTTCCAGCACCCATAGATGGTGCTTTTTTTGTACCTGTAAATTCAATCGCTGACAGCAGGTTCTATGTACTTTGTACGTACACTATACTTACAATACCAAACGTATCCTGTACGTACAGCCATATGTATAAAGTTTCCTATTATATATAGAAGGGAGTCAATCATGAAAACAAGGAACGAAATCTATCAAGGAGAGGGAGCCAAGCTCTTACGGTTCATTACCACTTACCATACTCTGAGGTATGACCAGGTTTTACAACTTTTCTCCCGACATGAGCAGTCTATCAAGTCATTGATTACCAGCCTCATCAAACAAGGGCGCATCATTTACGATAAAGAGCATGACCTTCTTTGTGACAGCCAGCAGTCTGCTGAGAATCCTGACTATGCTATAATTACATGCTTCTGGGTACTGCTGGATTTTAAGAAAGGTGTTGTATACCACACCAGTGGCGAATTTCCAATCAAGCTCAATTTCTTTTCGCAAGATGAACAATACGAAATCATCTATATCGGTGAAGAACAGGAGGCTCTGATCAATCATGTGATGGAAAGTATCCCATCACATGGTTCCAAACGCCTGATTGTCTTAGAATCCGAAAGCCAGGCTGCCAAAATCACCATTGATGATGTAGCCGCTTACTGCCTTGTAAATGAATCCGGTGCTGTCAGTTACTACATGAGAAAGTAGGTTATTATGACGCAAAATACACCAACCATTTACCAGCGGCTTGAAAAACTGGAAGGGGAGCTGCAAAAACTGACGAATACCGTTTACGCTCTGAAGGTCACTGATATCCAGAATTATGATAAAAATTTTGAGGAACTGAGCGTCAGTGCTGCTCTTCGGGCGGAGCGGATTGCCTGCCAGATGCGTAACCTTGTCTGTCCGGCTCTCTCCCCAAATCAAGCAGCTTATCTTCCCAAAGCGGCAGATGCACAGGGAATGCGGATTGCAGAACAGCAGGGGATTCTCTCACCATTACGCTTCCCGGACTGCTTCCGAAACGAAGAGTCCACACAAACACTGCATTTCTCCATGAACCGCTTAATTATATGCTTCGGGAGTATGTAAAACAAAATGCCCTGCCCCTCTATCGTGACTGCGTGATATGTTTCAGTCAAATATATGACAGGGAACTTCCTCAAAGACGTATCCGGGATTATGACAATCTGGAGTTTAAACAGATTCTGGATACACTTTGTACTTATGTTCTGACAGATGACAGCGGCTTTTTCTGTGATTCCTACTACACGACACAGCTTGGCTTAAAGGACTGTACACTAGTATCGGTTATGGAAAAAGCTGACTTTCCGAAATGGCTGCAGAACCAGAAAAATCATCACGAAAGCATGTCGGAAAATCTCCTGACTTCTCAGGCAGAAATCCGACATCGGTAAGAACCACCGCAGGGAACTTTGTTTTCTTGCTTTTTTTATCTCCAAACCACCAGAGATTTACCCAAGTATAGGCTTGCATGGGTAAGAACTGAATTGAGGTGATGCTTATTTGATAAGACCTGACACTACGAAATACCGCTTACTGGAAATGATAGGGATGTGCGGGGAATTTCCCGCAGACCAGCTAAACAGACTCATCCCAAGTGCCTCCTATGCGGAAAAACTCATTACGGATTTGAAGGCGGAACACCTCATCCGTACCCACTACCGGGATGCTCTCAGAGGCTACCGTCTTACAAAAGCTGCGAAAGAAATGCTGTTATCTGTCTCGCCGTTACGCTTCCAGTGCTATCTGACCGGCAATACCGAGACGAACCTCATCCGAAGTGAAGTATCCCGACGTATCCGCTTACATCAGAAAGCCGAAACGTATCTGACACTCCTTCATGCCGGGATTCCCTTTTATCCGGATGTAAAACCTGACATCTTCTGTAATCACCGCGAAGCTGGTTCCATCGGTATGCGAAGCCTTCCTCTTTTTTACGCTTCCAGAGAAATTAAGGAATTGGGCCCGGAGACCACGAAGATTAGGAACTCCCGCAGCATGGGCATCCTGATGGCACCGCAATGTGTCTATGTCCTTTATAACACGGGAAACGGAGTCCTGAAATGGGAATATCGAACGGAAGTCCGCTTAAACGCCTTCCTGCAGCATTACCTGCAAGGCTACCCTTACAACGGACATCCACAGATCCGGGCAATCATGACCGGAACCGACATGGAAATGGCTTTCCGGCTGTTTACCAGTACCGGAGGCTACAAAAAGAGCCTGTTTATGCTGGACACCTCCTTCGAGCATTTCCATTACCTTCCCAATACTCCGGAAGGGGAAGTGCTTTTAAAACTGCTGGTTCACCCTGAGATCATGGAAAAGCTGGACAACCTCCTGCTGTCCGATCTGGGCTGCCGCAGCGATTCAATTCCACTGGAACATGATGCCACGGATGCTTCCGGGAACCCCATCCTTCTTGCTTATGATTTTGACATGCAGCGAATCAACCGGTTCAATACCGGCTTAAATGTATACGGCAGATCCGGGAACCTGATCTGTTTCGATTTTCAGATTCCGGTCCTGAAAAAATACTTATCTGCCACAATCCATTTCTCCAGTATTGACCTTTGCAAATTCAAAAGGGGGTTTTTACATGAACCGTAAATGGTGGAAGCTCATTTATATGCTTCCGATTACCTTCTGCACCCTCTATGCAGGAGGCTATGTTGCTCAATTTATCCGCAACTATCAGACCTGGGAATCTGCCGGCAATTTTGCCGGAAACGGAACTGCCCCGCAGATCCCCTCCCCGCACCCGCTCGCCTGTCTGGATG
>ENA-UALK01000725-UALK01000725.1-human-gut-metagenome-genome-assembly--contig:-NODE-725-length-10254-cov-5.920875_pt1 | contig 10254 bp, 10 predicted proteins | sample MGYA00243703_ERZ654476 | MGnify/ENA primary metagenome ERZ654476 (study PRJEB26926, sample SAMN06164821) | human gut metagenome | biome: ENVO:00009003; feature: ENVO:2100002; material: ENVO:00002003...
GCAGCGTCAGATGTGTATAAGAGACAGACAACCTCTTTCCCCCTTACCTCACCGGTATTAGAAACCGTCACAGACACCGTAATCTCATCCCCGGTATTCTTAAGAATCTCCGCTCTCGTCTCAAAAGTCGTATAAGACAGCCCATACCCAAACGGATAAAGCACCTTATCCTTCGCAAACGTCTCAAAATAACGATATCCGACATAAATATCTTCCTTATAATAATTCTTAAACGGATCTCCGAAATTCTCAGTAGACGGATAATCCTTAATATCAGCAGCAATCGTATCCGTCAGCTTACCACACGCACAAACCTTACCAGTCAGGACATCGGCAACACCATTGCCACCTTCCTGGCCACCCTGCCATACATACAGAACAGCCTGCGGACGATACTTCTCCACCCAGCTCATATCAATAATATTACCAACATTAAGCACAACAACTGTACGCTCACTCACCTCACAGACACGGCGGATCATATCCTCCTCCGTCTCCGTCAGACAATAACTGCCAGCCTTCGCATTGTTATCCTGATCCTCACCCGCAGTTCTGCCAATAACAACCAGAGAAACATCATTCCTGCGCGCACAGTCAAGCATCTCCTCTGTCACATCCATCTCCTTCTGACACCAAGGCACACGCCCCCAGCCCTGACCTTCATCATAAGGATTCTCCTTAATCCAATCCTCATAAATCCCCATCAGCTTCTCATCCAGATGAACCCCTTCACACTCCTTCAAAGCATCCAAAATCCCCACGACATACCTCGTATTCACCAAACCACCAGAGCCAAGCCCACTCTTATAATAATGAAACGCCATACGCCCAAAAACAGCAACCCTCTCCCCATCTCTCAACGGAAGCGCCTGCCCCTCATTCTCCAGCAGCACACACCCCTCGGCCACAGCCTGTCTCGCCAATGCAGCATACTTCTCCAAATCCAGCTTATAACTATTCATAATATCTATTTCCTTTCTCCACAAAAGCCATCTCAACTCACTATCAAAACATCTCTCTCAGCAGCTCTCCCAATGACCGTTTTCCAACAATTTTCAATCTTCATCTTATCAGAAAACTCCCCATTGAAAACACTAAATATTCCCATTAAAATAATCCACCAAATCAAAAAAGGACCCTACCTGTCCCACCTTTGAAACAGATAACATCCTTTGTGCAAAAAAACTATCACAGCCAGTTTCCAGCGCGAAGCAGCATCTCTCTGTGGGTGAATTTGGAGAGGGCTTAGTAACTCTTAGGTTTGGGGAATCCGCGTTATGAAGAAAAATAGCAACGTGTTTGAGCGAAGTTTGCAACGAAGCGAGTTTTGCATTTTTCTTCATGTTTTTAGCGGATTTTTCAAACCTTAGAGTTACTTAGCCCCCGGAACTGAACTCACAGAGAGATGCTGCTTCGCACGTCCCCCTAGTAATATCCAATTATTCTTTATGCACCTTAGGAAACTTCATACAAATTTCCGTTCCATTTCCTTCTTCACTTCTCAGTATAACACTTCCCTTCAGAGCCCCAACTGCATGTTTCACAATCGAAAGCCCAAGTCCTGTACCCCCAATTTCCTTAGAGTGACTCTTATCCACCCTGTAAAACCTCTCAAACACTCTGTCCTGGTCTTCCTTTGGAATACCCACACCTGTATCTTTTACCACAATCTGAATCTCCTGCGCAGTCTGCGTCAGAAAAACACTCACGCTTCCGTCATTCCGGTTATACTTAATCGCATTATCGCAGACATTATAAATTGCCTCTTCCAGAAGTGTACGAACTGCCTCCATCTTCATACGTTCCCCACAGATATAAAGATGCACATTCAGCCTCTTCGCCTTCTCCTTCAGACTCTCAAATGCATTTTTACAAACCTGATAAACATCCACAGGCTCCCATACATAAGAAGTCTTCTCCTCATCAAGCTGAGAAATCTGGATTACATCCTCAACCAACTGAAGCAGTCTCTGAGATTCTTTATAGATACGCCCCGCAAACTTTGGAATATCCTCATTCTTCACCAGACCACCCTGCATAATCTCCGCAAATCCTGAAATAGAAGTCAGCGGTGTCTTCAGTTCATGAGAGACATTTGCGGAAAATTCTCTCCTCAGACTCTCTCTCTCAAGCTTCTCCGTCACATTGACAAGCAGCACTACCGCACCTTCGGTTTTCTTATCCCGTATAACAGGATTGGCGATCAGCTGAATATCACTTCCATTTAATTTCAGTACCAGTTCCGTATGTTCTCCACTAAGCACCTGCTCAATGGCATGTCTGAATTCTTCCTCACGATCCAGACAATAAACACTTTCTCCCTGACACACCCTGTCTATATGAAACAGATTCCATGCACTGGAATTTGCAGAAAGGATCATAGTATATTTATCAATCACGATCAACCCTTCCTGCATATTCTCTGTGATAAGAGCGAACTCTTCCTGCTGCTGTTTCGCCAGTTCCAGTTGATTCTGAATTTCCCGGTTCTGTCTGTGTATCTTACTTAAGAGAGGAGAAAGTTCCTCATAAATCCGATTTTCTTCCGGACTTTCAAGATCCAGCTCATTGATTGGTTTCACAATTCGTTTTGATATTGCAGATGCCATAATTCCTGATAAGATCAGCATCAGACATAAAAGCCCGCATAAAGGAAATATGAGATTCTCAACCAGTGCCAATACCGAATCCTGCGTACCGGAAACTCTCAGTACCGTACCATCTTTCAGACGCAGTGCATAATAAATGGTTTTCTCAGAAAGTGTATCCGAATATCTCGAAGATTCTCCTGCACCATATTTCTCTGCCTTCTGAAACTCAGTTCTGTCACTGTGATTCTTCATCTCAGAAACATCTGCTTCATTATCAAACAGTACTGTTCCATCCTGATCAATATAAGTAATTCTTGCACTTTTATCCTTAATATTTTTAAGATAATCCACACCCTGCTGCTCAACACCATATGCCAGATAAGCAGCTTCCTTAGACAGCTCTTTTCGCATCTGTCCGTCAAAATTACTGTAAAGGATTCCCATTACAGCAGCCAGTCCCACTGCCAGAACCAATGCACATACAAACATTGTAGATTTAAAGATTTTTTTTGTCACTTCTCTTCACTTCCCTTTTTATTTAATACCTCAGGCAGAAATCAGACTCCGACTGAGATAAATAATAACTCAAATATCCGCAAACGGTTCCCGCCTGCGGATATAAAAAGCCCTGCTCCCAAATAATTATATTCAAAATCAGAAACTTTCCCTATTCATTCAATTAATTATTCATATAATCCTGATGCTCATTATTTCTGTGCTGTCCGGTAATAGAATATTCCACCCATTCAGCAATATTCACTGCATGATCTCCGATACGTTCAAAATACTTGGCAGTCATAAGAAGATCCAGACCTGTCTTTGCATCCAGTTTTCCTCCATAGATCATATCTGCAAGCTTCTCTTTAATCTCATTAAATGCATCATCCACAACATCATCCCGGTCAATGACATTTCTGCACAGCTCCAGATCACTCTTTACAAAAGCATCCACGCTCTCAGTTACCATACGCACAGTATCTTCCGCCATCTGTGTGATAGTCTCCGGGATCGCAGTGGTATTCTTTGCAACATATAAAGACAAATCTGCAATATCCGCTGCCTGATCACCGATACGTTCCATATCAGAAACCATTTTCAATGCTGCAGATATCTCTCTTAAATCTCTTGCAACCGGGTGCTGATGGAGCAGAAGACTCAGGCACAGATTCTCAATCTCTCTTTCCTTGGCATCAATATCTCTGTCCGTCTCAAAAACCTGACGGGCAATCTCTTCATTCTGCACCTTCTGGATTGCCTTTGCAGAGAATGAAATTGCCTTCTCGCAATAGCTTCCCAGTGTGATAAGCTGAACGTGCAGTTCCTCCAGCTGTCTTTCGAAATACTTTGACATAATCAACCAAACCTTCCTGTAATATAATCCTCTGTACGCTTGTCAGAAGGCATAGAGAACAGTTTATCGGTATCATCAAACTCAACCACCTCTCCCAGAAGGAAGAATGCTGTTTTATCCGAAATACGTGTGGCCTGCTGCATATTATGAGTTACCATAACAATAGTATAATCCTTCTTTAACTCCATCGCCAGCTCCTCGATCTTGGAAGTTGAGATAGGGTCAAGTGCGGATGTAGGCTCATCCATCAGAAGTACCTCCGGCTGAACTGCCAGTGCTCTGGCAATACAGAGTCTCTGCTGCTGACCACCGGACATACCCAGTGCGCTTTTCTTTAATCTGTCTTTTACTTCATCCCAGATAGCTGCATCTCGGAGAGATTTTTCTACAATATCATCCAGCTTAGACTTGGAACGGATTCCATGGGTTCTAGGTCCATATGCAATGTTATCATAAATGCTCATAGGGAAAGGATTAGGCTTCTGGAATACCATTCCCACTCTTTTTCTCAGGAGATTGACATCCATATCTCCGTAAATATCTTCACCGTCAAGCTGTACCTTACCAGTAATCACGCATCCCTCTACCAGGTCGTTCATACGGTTCAGGGATTTCAGAAGTGTAGATTTACCACATCCACTGGGACCGATAAAAGCAGTAATTTCCTTTTCCGGAATTTCCATATTGATATTCTTTAATGCATGAAATTTCCCATAATACAGATTCATATTTTCGACTGTTATTTTTGCACTTTGACTCATTTTTCTTATCCTTTCGCAATTCGTTTGGCAACTGCTCCGGACAGGAAATTAATTACAAGAACAAATGCCAGAATAACAACTGCTGTCGCAGATGCCTGATTCATATGAAGACCTTCTCCTGACAGCACATACATATGAAGTGCAAGTGTACGTCCGGAACCCATCAGGTTCTTCGGTACCTCTGCAACTGTACCTGCTGTATAGATCAGGGCTGCTGTCTCACCGATCACACGTCCAATTGCCAGAATCACACCTGCCAGAATACCAGGTACTGCTGATGGCAAAACGATAGTAAAAATCGTACGAAGTTTACCTGCTCCAAGCCCGAAGCTGGCTTCACGATAAGAATCAGGAACAGATTTCAGGGCTTCTTCCGCAGTACGCATGATCAGCGGAAGAATCATGATCACCAGTGTAAAAGCACCGGAAAGAAGGGAAAGTCCCCAATGCAGTGCTGTTACGAAAAACAGCATACCGAAAAGACCATATACAATAGAAGGAATTCCTGAAAGTGTTTCTGCTGTAATACGAATCACATTTACAAGCTTACTTCCTTTTTTCGCATATTCTACCAGATAGATGGCTGCAAAGATTCCCAGCGGTGCTGCGATTACAAGTGAAACAACCGTCAGGATGAATGTGTTGATCAGAGAAGGAAGTAAGGAAAGATTCTCTGAATTATAAGTTAAACTGAACAAGTCTGTTGACAGATACGGTACACCCTTGACCAGAATATATCCGATTAGGAAGAACAGTAATGCAAATGTCAGGACTGCACCTAAAAGGGTAAGCAGTGCAAGAACACCTGATCCAGGATGTTTAAGATATGCCTTCATCTGATCTGAGAAAGAAGACTCATTCTGTTTTTTTCCCTTGGGCAAATCAATTGCCGCTACTGTATCAATTTGCATGTTCTGCCCTCCTGTTCAATAAAGAAAGACTCAGGTTAATGATAAGGATAAAAACAAATAGCACAACTGCGGTTGCGATCAGCGCTTCTCTGTGAAGACCTGTTGCATAACCCATCTCAGTAACGATATTTGCAGTCATTGTACGGACACCTTTAAAGATTCCCTCTGGCATTCTGGGCTGGTTACCTGCAACCATTACAACAGCCATTGTCTCACCGATCGCACGACCGATTCCAAGTACTACAGCTGCCAGAATACCTGACTTTGCTGCCGGAAGCATTACACAGAAGATACTTCTCTCCTTGGTTGCTCCCAGTGCCAGTGAACCTTCGTAATAGCTCTCAGGTACACTGCGGATCGCAGATTCCGTGACTCCGATGATTGTCGGAAGGATCATCATTCCAAGCAGAACACAGGCTGCCAGCATACTGGTTCCTGTTCCGCCGAAAACCTGTCTGATCAGAGGAACAATAAGAATCAGTCCAAAGAAACCATACACAATAGAAGGTACACCTGCCATCAGTTCAATTCCTGATTTCAATGGTCTGTAGATTTTTTTCGGACAATAACGTGCCATAAAAACAGAAGTAAAAAGTGCAATCGGCACACCAAGAAGAATGGCACCTGCAGTTACATAGATACTTGCTACGATCATTGGAAGGATTCCAAAAATATCATTTGACGGCTTCCACTTTGTTCCCAGCAGGAACTTCAGCGGACCGATCTTCCCGATAGCCGGGATACCATTTGCAAACAGAAATGCGCAGATCAGAAATACTGCCAGCACTGAAGTACAGGCTGCGATCAGAAATACACATTTCATTGCTTTTTCTTTAAAGTGGTTCATTCATTACACCTTTCTTTCCCTGTATCAAAAATCATAATCTGTCACTTTTACAGTAATTCTCAGAATATGATTTTCAACATGCAAACAGCCCGCCTGCTGTATTATTTCATCCACAAGCGAACTGCTCTGAAACTAAATTGCTACTTTCTCATGTTTAGCGGGTCTCAAGTTCAAACGCCTTATCGTGCAAGCACGAACGGCTTTTTGACCTTTGTACCCTGATATTAATCATATTATTTAGCAAGGTCTTCCCATGTAGTAGTCTCGCCTGTGTATACAGCCTTTACCTGATCGCTTGTAAGTTCATCAACATCATTGTCTTTGTTTACAATAACTGCGATACCATCTCTTGCGATAACTGTAGCTGTAAGACCAAGGTCTTTCTCTTCATCCTTCAGGTCACGGGATGCCATACCGATATCTGCTGTTCCTTCTGCTGCCATGTTTACACCTGTTGTGGAATCACTCTGCTGAACTTCTACAGTTACGTCTTTGTTTACTGCTTCATAGCCTTCTGCAAGTTTCTCCATAACCGGTGTTACTGAAGAAGAACCTGCAACTACTACTTTACCGGAAACTCCGTCTGCTGCTTCATAAGCCTTTGCATCTGCTGCTTCTTTGATATATCCGTTGTCCTCTACAATCTTCTGTCCGTCAGAGCTCATGATGTAGTTTACGAAATCCTTTGCTGCATCGCTTTCTTTATCAGATGTAAGGATGTTGAATGGACGTGCGATTTTGTAAGAATCATTGGAAACATTATCTACAGTAGCTTCTACACCGTCGATCTTAACTGCCTTTACTGTATCATCCAGAGAACCAAGGGAAATATAACCGATTGCATTCTCATCACCTGCAACTGTTGTCATCATAACAGATGTGCTGTTTGTTACACTGGCTTCATCTGTAGTCATATCTACTTTCTCGCCGTCTTTTTCTTCTTCAATTCCAAACAGTTCTACGAATGCTCCACGTGTACCGGAACCATCCTCACGGGATACAACTGTGATGTCTCCGCTTGCTGCACTTACGATTGTTGTAAAAGCTGTTGCTCCGATAACTGCTGCTGTAAGGATTGTTGCTATTTTTTTCTTCATGATAATTTTCTCCTCTTCCCATGAGCCATGTTTTTAATATAAAGTGAAAGGCTCATTTCCTTTTTAATATCTTTATGTTTTATAACTTGTTGCCTCATTTACAAGTGCTATTATAGAAATCCAAAGTTAAATGTAAAACCACGCTAAAGTAAAATCTTTGTAAATTAAAAATTTTTGTGAAGGTTGTAAAAACAGGCTCCAGGTGCTATCATAAACTATATCTTCAAATCCCCACCCACTGCTTATTGCTTTTCGCAATTAAATCAGTGGACTTACTTGATTCGTTTAAAATTTATACACAGGAGGATTTTTTATATATGGAAAATTTAAGATGTGAAAAAGCAGTAGAAAAGAAACATAACGGCTATAACTGTGCACAGGCTGTGGCCTGTTCTTTCTGTAAAGAGGCATCTATGGATGAGGATACACTCAAAAGGATCACACAGGGATTCGGTGCAGGACTTGGCACCATGGCCGGTACATGCGGAGCAATCTCCGGTGCTGCAGTTGTAGCAGGACTTATTAGCCAGGATAAAGCAGGAACCTCTCAGACTGTCCGCTCTGTCATGAATCAGTTTAAACAGCAGAATGGAACTGTAATATGTAAAGACTTAAAGGGTGTAGAAACCGGAAAGGTACTCCGTTCCTGTGATGACTGTGTCAGAGATGCGGTAAAATTCCTGGAAGACGCATTAAAATCAGAAAATTGATTTCAGGCAGATATTCGCAATGCATAAATACCAACGCAAAAGGAGCTATGCACGTATAATGTGCATAGCCTCTTTTATGATTAGCTTGATTAATGCTCCCAGTTCCCAATTAATTTTATATCTGTAATTTACTTTCACTACTTGTTCACAGTCATCTGCTGTTCCTGAACTTTTTTTATTTCTTCCAGAGGCAAGTTCAACATCTTCGAAACTTCTTCTGGAGTTTTTCCACTCATGAGAGCCCCCAGAATCATTCCCTCATGACGGCCTTGCTGTATTCCTTGTTGCATTCCTTGCTGTATTCCTCTTTCATAAATCATATCTCCAAATCCTGTCATTTTGCTCGCCTCCTCCTGAAATGGTTCTGACCATTCTATATGTGAATATCTTTGTATTCTCTTTATATCACCAGTAAAAAGCCCTTTCAGATAATCAAATATTCCTTTTTCTTCTGTTTCTTTTCCCAGTCGGATTATAATTACTGTTAAGAGATCATAATCCTCCTCAGGTTCATCTGCTACCCCTATAATATCCTTCTTCGAAAAAGAGTATTCCGTCAATGTATTCTGCAGTTTCTTTGGCACATCCTCTGCACAGATCCATATGGAATAACATTTTTCCAACTTTGAATAATCTGTAGTCTGCGTAATAGTACTTAACTGAGATGAAAGGTCTCTGGCCACATAATATACTGCACGTTTTAATATAGGGTATGACGGATTACTTGGACGGTAGCTTTTCTGCGCTTCCATATCAATATGTAAATTCACTCTTATTTTCTCTGTAGATAACTTTGGATTTATTATTTTAAACCGAATATCAAACCTCACCAGTTTCTCCACAAGAGATGAGAGTTCACTGTCTTCTTTTGTTAATCTCAGATCCTTTTCTACATTTGGTATATCACTTACGAAATCATCTTTTGTAATAGAAGAAATGTCTAAGCACTGTAGAATTTCTTCCTGTGAGCACGTTTTAAACTCCGGCACTGTCATCTGCAAAATGGGAATGATAATCTCCTTATTGCTCATAAGTTGTTTCATTCCTGCATCATACTCCGCGCCAGTCACTCCGGACGTATATACGTCCATCTTCGTCTCATCACGCATGATTTCTCCTCTCCGGGGAACTGGAACTGTTTTTTCTTTTGTATATGGATATATTAACATGAAAACCTGAACCTTACAATTCTTCCATAACATTCTCTTGCAAAATCGCCCTTTCCAATTTATGATATATCTATCTGGAACAATAATGGAGGAAGTAATTACCTGTAAATAGTTACGATAAACCTATACGAGGAGAATATCTATGAAAGTTTTAGTTTACCGCAAATGCAGTACCTGCATGAAAGCCCTGAAATGGCTGGACGAACACAATATCAATTATGAAGAACGGGCTATTAAAGAAGAAAATCCTACTTACGAAGAACTGAAGAAATGGTACGCAAAAAGTGGTCTTCCACTGAAGAAATTCTTTAATACAGGCGGAATGATCTATAAGGAAATGGGATTAAAAGATAAGTTAAAAGATATGTCTGAAGATGAGCAGCTGAAACTCCTTGCTACAGATGGAATGCTGGTGAAACGGCCTCTGGTAATCGGAGATGACTTTGTACTTACCGGATTCAGGGAGAAAGAATGGAGCGAGGCTATGCACATGTGATGTGCGCATAACCTCTTTTTTATAGCTTTCTTATCAATCTTTGCCACATAAAACAGAACAATCAAAAACTCCAGATATGACTGGGAACTTCTGGTTGCCGAAGGTGCTATTCATGCTGTCCGGCTGAAACAGAAATCCAAAACGAAACGAAAAAAATTGCCCAAGGAAATGATGGTGGCATTTGAATAACGAAGGAGTGAGATACATGGAACAATTATTGATTATTGAAGATGATATAGGGTTGAATCAGGGTTTAAGTAAAGCATTGAAAGCAGATGACCGTCAGATTATATCCTGCCATGATCTAAAAGCGGCAAGAGA
>ENA-UALK01000733-UALK01000733.1-human-gut-metagenome-genome-assembly--contig:-NODE-733-length-10092-cov-4.493175_pt1 | contig 10092 bp, 5 predicted proteins | sample MGYA00243703_ERZ654476 | MGnify/ENA primary metagenome ERZ654476 (study PRJEB26926, sample SAMN06164821) | human gut metagenome | biome: ENVO:00009003; feature: ENVO:2100002; material: ENVO:00002003...
CTGTGCATTAAAAACGCAAACTGCTATGAGCCGGAGATTGTATGTTTTTTGTAAAAAACACATAGTCTCCGGCCTTTTTTGGAAAAAGAGATGTGCAAGGCGCAGAAAATGCGAGTTTTTAGTGTCGAAACGCCGAAAATGTGATAGAATATGTACCGGATATGCACTTCAACGTCTGATTTTATCGACCGATAAAAGAAACATTAAGGAGCTGTAATTATGTCTGTCATTATCCCCAAGGATTGCTTCCACCAGCCTCAGGTCGCCGACCTGCGCCTCATCGCCTGCCTGGGTGCCGAGGAGCTGACCAACCTCATCGACAAGCATCTGGTGCGCTGGGCCGCTGAGGCCGGATACCAGACCAATAGCTTTATCATCGAGAGCGCCTGCCCCCGCTTCCAGAGCGGCGACGCCAAGGGTCTGGTCAAGGAGTCTGTCCGCGGCGACGATATCTTTATCGTGGTGGACCCGGGCAATTACAGCGTCACCTACAAGCTGTTCAACTATGAGAACCACATGTCCCCGGACGACCACTTTGCAAACCTGAAGCGTCTGATCCAGGCTGTGGCCGGTAAGGCACACCGCGTTTCCGTCATCATGCCCAGCCTGTACGGCGGCCGTCAGCACCGCCGCGTGGTGCGCGAGAGCCTGGACTGCGCTGTGGCTCTGCAGGAGCTGCAGACCATGGGCGTGCGCAACATCATCACCTTTGACGCACACGACCCCCGCGTGCAGAACGCAGTGCCCCTGATGAGCTTTGATAACGCCATGCCCACCTATCAGGTGCTCAAGAGCCTGCTGAAGAAGGACCCCACCCTGTCCTTCGACAAGGAGAAGTTCACCGTGGTCAGCCCGGACGAGGGCGCTATGAACCGCAATATGTACTTCTCCAGCGTGCTGGGCTGCAACCTGGGTATGTTCTACAAGCGCCGCGACTACACCCGCGTGGTGAACGGCCGCAACCCCATCGTTGCCCATGAGTATCTGGGCGAGAGCGTGGAGGGCAAGACCGTCTTTATCGCAGACGATATCATTGCTTCCGGCGAGAGCATGCTGGAGGTTGCCAGCAACCTGAAGGAGCGCGGCGCTGCCAACATCATTGCCAACGCCACCTTCCCCCTGTTCACCAGCGGTCTGGAGAAGTTCGACAAGGCTGTGGCAAACGGCACCCTGACCTACGTTGTGGGCACCAACCTGACCTACCGTATGCCCGAGCTGCTGACCCGCGACTGGTATGTGGACGTGGACGTTTCCAAGTATGCTGCCTACTTTGTGGTGGCACTGAACCACGATATGTCCGTTTCCAGCATCATCGACCCCCTGAAGAAGATCGAGAACCTGCTGGCAAACCGCAAGTAAGAAGCTGTTCCAAAGCCCCTGCACCCTGCGTGCAGGGGCTTTTTGAATTTTCATAGAGAAAAGGAAGTGTATCATTAGAAACAGCAGTGGTATAGGGGACTTTCGCTGATCAGCACTTTTTACAAAAAATGATATACTAATATATTAATTGAAACAAAAAACACTAAATACTATTTACAAATTGTGATATAAATGGTATTCTTTGTACAATGTTGAAGCAGGAAGGCACCTGCCGTGAGAAAAAATCGGAGAAAAAGCAAGAGAGTCCGGCCTTCAAAGCCGGGCATAACAAAGTGCGCAGGCACTTACAAAAAGGAGAAAACACTATGAAACGCCGCGATTTTATGAAGCTTTCCGCCGCTACTGCGCTGGGTGCTACCGTAGCCGCTATGGCACCCTCGGCTCTGGCTGCGACAGAGCTGGACCAGACCAACGGAGATCTGCACACTACCGTAGATCGCAAGACCGCAGCCATGGGTCTGGGCGATGGCAAGACCTTTGCTTATGACCCGGAAAACCCGTACCTGAACGTGAATGTGGGTCTGTTTCATGATGCGCAGGTAATGGTGGGCGGTCAGAATGTTGGTACTGCTACCTATTACCTGCCCGACGGCATGGATCCCTGGGCGCCGGCAGTTATCGTGCTGACCCCGGACAACACCACCGCAAAGGCATTCTCCGGCTCGGTCACAGGCCGTATGTGGCGCACGGTGGCGTGCAAAAATAAGATCGCCGTTGCATTTTTCGGTCCTGAAAACGGCGGCAGCTGGAACCTTTCCCTGAGCGCTACCGGTCGTGATGACGCAGCAGCGCTGGATGCACTGTATCAGCTCATGCGCAAGAAGGGTGTTAAGCTATCCGGCGCATTTTCCATGGACAAGTCCCACACTGCACTGGTGGGCTACAAGGAGGGCGGCGCAGCCGCTCTGCTGTTCGGCGCTCGCTGGGCAAGCGATTTCAGTTCCATCTGCGCCGTGGATGCCGTTGAGGTCCCGGCAGCTTCTCTGGAGGCAGTGGGCGGCGAGTATGTGCTGCCCTTCCCCGGCGACTCCACCCGTGGCGTGCAGGAGGAAGCCATTGCGGCAAAGACAGTGGATACTCCCGTTTGGTTCGTCCGCTCCAAGGCGGATACTGCCAATAAGGCAGCGCTGGATTTCTACCTGAACGCCAATCAGGCCGTGTCAAAGGGGAACGGCGTGTATGTCAGCAGCCGTACAGGCTCTGCCGCCGAGGTGTGGGTCACCGAAAAAGCACAGTGTCCGGCAGCCATCTGGGAAAAGTTCTCCGGTCAGTTCAAGCGCTTTATGGCACTGCAGCTGCCGGGTCGCGTAGCAAAGGCAGAGGACTTTACCCGTCGGGGCTTTGATATCCATGAGGAGTGGGTCAACGGCGAGCTGCGCCGCTGGATGGTCTATGTGCCGTCCACCTATACCGGCAGCAAAAAGGTGCCGCTGGTGCTGGTGATGCACGGCTACACCGCCTCCATGTACGCAATTGCCGAAGAGTCCCGCTGGTACGATGTGGCAGAGCAGAACGGCTTTATCGTGGTGTTTGCGCAGGGCCTGGTACGTCCCGCAGACCTGATGGGCAACATTCCCACCGCTATGTGGCTGGCAGGTCCCTTTGCCGCACTGGCTGGTAAGGATACCGACCCCAGCGTGGATCTGGAGTTCATCAACAGTCTGCTGGACCGCATGGAGCGGGATTACAGCATCGACACCACCCGCGTGTATGCTACCGGTCACTCCAACGGCAGCCTGATGACTTGGGCTACCGCCTGCCGCTACGCAAGCCGCTTTGCCGCCATTGCACCCGTCGGCTATATGTTTGCCCCACTGCCGGAGCTTGACCCCGCTGTTCTGCTGCCGACATGGGCTTTCCTGGGCGAGTACGACTCGGCAGGTGTGGCAGAGCTGGTGGAGGATAACGGGACGGTGAAGGCGCTGCAGGGCTGGAACGCCCACAACGCCACCAACGAGGCAGCTGTTGCAGAAAGCACCTCCTACGATGGCGCTTTTGTGACCAAGAGCTTTATGGGGGGCAACGCTCCGCTGGTGCAGTACACCGTGGTCAAGGATACCCCTCACGTTTACCTGCAGGAGGAGAGCGTTGCCATCTGGAATGAGTTCTTCTCCCGTTACAGCCGCGGTGCGGACGGCACCCTGTACTATCAGGGCAATGCCGTGACCGCCGGTAAGCATCAGCCCAGCGCAGACTGGTACGCTGCAAAATAAGCTGATAATGCCCGCCGCGCGGCGGTACAGAAGCTTTATATCTCGGGACACCGGAACGTCTGCGGACGCTCCGGTGTCCCTTTTTATGTTTTGCGGCGGCTTGTGTTAAGTTTTTGAAAATTCGTGCCGGGGGCTTTGCAAATCCCGGTGGGTTTATGCTATATTTAAGTTGAAATACTTTGCATTCTGACAGAAAGGAAAAACGCCATGGAGCATTTTGTGGAGTTTGAAGATGTCTGTAAATATTACCAGACCGGCAGTGTGAAGATCGCTGCCGCAGACCACCTGAATTTCTATGTGGACAAGGGCGAGTTCTGCATCATCGTGGGGCCCTCCGGCGCGGGCAAGACCACCCTGCTGAACATTCTGGGCGGCATGGACAACTGCGACGAGGGCAACGTCTGGCTGGACGGCCGCAACGTGAGCCGCTTTTCCGCCCGGGAGCTGACCACCTACCGCCGGTACGATGTGGGCTTTGTGTTCCAGTTCTACAACTTGGTGCAGAACCTGACCGCACTGGAAAACGTGGAACTTGCCAGCGAGATCTGCCGCGACCCGCTGGACCCCGCCGAGACCTTGCGCAGCGTGGGGCTGGGCGAGCGGCTGAACAACTTCCCGGCGCAGCTTTCCGGCGGCGAGCAGCAGCGGGTGTCCATTGCCCGCGCACTGGCCAAAAACCCCAAGCTGCTGCTCTGCGACGAGCCCACCGGTGCGCTGGACTACCGCACCGGCAAACAGGTGCTGGGCCTTTTGCAGGATACCTGCCGCAAGACCGGACGCACCGTCATTGTTATTACCCACAACACGGCACTGACCGGTATGGCTGACCGCATCATTCAGGTGCGCAGCGGCCGCATCGTGTCCAATCAGGTCAACGAGCACCCGGTGCCGGTGGAACAGATCGAGTGGTGAGAACTGTGCAGAAAAGTTACCGCAAAAATATCCTGCGCGAGATGAAAAGCAGCATCAGCCGGGTGGTGTCCCTGTTTGGCATCGTGGCGCTGGGAGTGATGATGCTCACCGGCCTGATGTGCATTGCCCCCGATATGCGCACCGCTGCCCAGAAGTACTATGTGCAGCAGAATGTGTTCGACCTGCGGGTGCTGTCCACCCTTGGCCTCAGTCAGGGCGATATCAGCGCGATTGCCGCTGTGGACGGGGTAGACGCCGTGCAGGCGGTGAAGTATCAGGACGTGGAAGGCCACTGGACAGAGAACGAGCAGACCACGGTGGCGCGGCTGTATCAGCTGCCTGCCGACCCGCAGGCCGATACGCCGGAGAACATGAACCGCCCGGTGCTGCTGTCCGGCCGGATGCCGGAAGCTGCCGGGGAGTGCGTGGTGCACGTGATGGGGCACGGCAGTCCGGTGGAGCTGGGCACCCAGTTGACCCTGCCGGAAGAGACCGAAGGGGTCAGCGGGCAGGTGTTCACGGTGGTGGGCACGGTGCAGGACCCGCTGCATTTTTCCTCCGATTCCGAGAGCAGCACTGTGGGCGATGGCCAGCTGGACTGCATCCTGTTTGTGCCGGAGGGCACTTTGACCGCAGATTATTATACGGTGTGCTATATCAAGGTGGAAAACGCCGGATTGTATGATAATTATTCCGATGAATATCAGGCCGCAGTGGATGCCGTAGCGGAAAACCTCAAGGCCATCCAGAGCGTGCAGTGCACCGCCCGGCGGGAAGAGCTGATGGACACCGCCAACGACAAGCTGACCGAAGCGCGCGCGGAGTACGACAGCCAGAAGGCCGAAGCCGAGCGCCAGTTCGCCGAGGCGGAGGCAAAGCTGGCGGACGCACAGCAGCAGCTGGATGCCGCCAAGGCGCAGCTGGAGGCCGGGGAAAAGGAACTTGCTGCCCAGAAGGCTGCCCTGCCGGACACCATGCAGAGTGGTGCCGACAAGCTGGTGAGCAGCGAAGCGCAGGTGCTGGAATTTGAGGAACAGTTACAGCAAATCGAGCTGCTGGTCAACCTGAAAAAGGTGGCAGACCCCCTGCTGAGCTACGCGGAAGCTGCCCTGCGCAACGCCGAAAAGGCGCTGGACGAAGCCGAGCCGGAGGACGAAGACTACATTGAGCTGCGGGATGCGCTGGCCAAGGCGCAGGCCGCTTACGACAACATCTATAACCAGCTGCAGGGCTATCAGCAGCAGCTGGACGCGGGCAAGCGGCAGATGTACAAGCAGGGGCTCATCTCTTCGCCGAACCTCTCCAACGACCAGCTGGTGACCGAAGCCAAGGCTGCGCTGCGCAAGATGAAATTGCAGCTTTTGCAGGGACAATTGCAGCTGACCACCGGCACCGCCAGCGCCTACACCCAGTTCGATGCCGCACAAAAGCAGCTGGAAGAGGGCTGGGCAGAATATAACGCCGGGCAGACCCAGCTGGAAGAATCCCGCACCGAGTACGAGAGCCGGAAAGCCGAGGCAGAGCAGAAGCTGGCGGACGGCCTTGCCCAGCTGAACGATGCCGAGGAGCAGGTGAGCCAGATCAAAAAGGGCGAGTGGTATGTGCTGGACCGCACCTCCACCATGAGCTGCGTCACTTTTGCCCAGTACGCCGACCGCATGGACGCCATTGCCCGGGTGTTCCCGGTGTTCTTCTTCCTTGTGGCGGCGCTGGTGGCTACCACTACCATGACCCGCATGGTGGACGAGAACCGCCTGCAAATGGGCACCTTAAAGGCGCTGGGCTACTCCAACTTCAGCATCGCGGGCAAGTATTTGTTCTACGCGATGCTGGCCACCATTCTGGGCAGTATCGTCGGCATGGTGGTGGGCTTTGTGGTGTTCCCTATCATTATCTGGAACGCCTATCAGCTGGTGTTCAGCCTGCCTACCTTCACCCTGTACTTCTACCCGGGCATGGCAGCCGCCAGCGTGGGCATCAGCGCCGCCGTCATCGGCTTTGCCACATGGTATGCCTGCCGTTCCAGTCTGGCCGAAAAGACCGCAGCTTTGCTGCTGCCCCGGGCTCCCGTGGCGGGCAAGCGCATCCTGATGGAGCGCATCACCCCGCTGTGGTCCCGGATGTCCTTCTCCCAAAAGACCACCGCCCGCAACCTGTTCCGGTATAAAAAGCGGTTCTTCATGACCGTGCTGGGCGTGGCGGGCTGCACCGCGCTGCTGCTCATCGGCTTCGGCATACAGGATTCCCTGCTGCCCATCGTCACGAAGCAGTCTACGGAGCTGACCCACAACGATATGTCCATCACCCTCAGCGACCCCAAAGCCCTGACCATGGAGCAGGGGCTGGCAGAGGAGCTGGACAGCAACAGCGCCGTGCAGAACTGGGGCGCGGTGTATACCAAATCCACCACCATCTACAATGCCGAAGGTGAGAGCGCCAGCGTGAGCATCGTGGCTGCGGCAAAGGACAGCGACCTGACCCGCTACGTCACCTTCCGCACCCGCAAGGGACACAAGGCCATCAGCTTTGACAGCGGCAGCGCCATCCTGACCGAAAAGACCGCCGAGAATCTGGGGCTGCACACCGGCGATACCTTCTGGGTGGAGAACGCCGAGGGCACCCGGGTGGAGCTGACCCTGACCGGCATCACGGAAAACTATATGTTCACCCGGCTGTACCTCCCCCGCGCACAGCTGGAAAGCCTGCTGGGCACGGAGGATATCCCGTGGAACACGGTCTATGGCCAGACCACCTGCACCGATGCTGCCGGGTACAACGCCCTGCGCACCGACCTGCTGGACTGCAACTACGTCAGCAGCATCAGCTTTACCGAGGACACCACCGAGCTGTTCGATAACCTCATCGTCAGTCTGGGCTATGTGGTGGTGCTGATCATCATCTGCGCGGCGGCGCTGGCGGCAGTGGTGCTGTATAACCTCATCAGCGTCAACCTTGGGGAGCGCAAAAAGGAGCTGGCGACCATCAAGGTGCTGGGCTTCTACGATCAGGAGGTGTACCGCTACATCTTCCGCGAGATCGAGCTGCTGGCGCTTATCGGCTCCGGCGTGGGTCTGGCACTGGGGGTGCCGCTGCACAAGTTCATTGTGTTGACCGTGGAGATGGATCAGCTCATGTTCATCCGCACCATTGCGCCCCGCAGCTACCTGCTGGCGGTGGCGCTGACCATGGTGTTTACCGTGGTGGTCTGCTTTGTCATGCGGCGGCACGTCCGGCGCATCAGCATGGTGGAAAGCATGAAGGCTCCGGAGTAAAATTACAAAGCAAAACCATAAAAAGCACCCCCTGCGGCCTGTACGGGCAGACCGCAGGGGGTGCTTGGCTTTTCAGATGCGCAGGGAATTAGAGGCACACATACTTGAGGATGAACAGCACGGTGAGCACATACATCAGCGGGCTGATCTTCTTCTCCTTGGCCTTGCCGGTGATTACATTGATGATGGTCCAGGAGATGATGCCGATGGCGATACCCTCGGAGATGCTGTAAGCGGTGGGCATAGCCAGAATGGTCAGGAAGGCGGGGATGCCCTCGCTGGGATCATTGAAGTCGATCTTGATGGCAGAACCCATCATGTAGAAGCCCACGATGATCAGAGCCGGAGCGGTAGCAAAGCTGGGGATGGTGAGGAACAGCGGGCTGAAGATGGTAGCCAGCAGGAACAGCACGCCGGTGGTCATAGCGGTCAGACCGGTGCGGCCGCCTTCGGTAACGCCGGAGGCACTCTCCACGAAGGTGGTGGTGGTGGAAGTACCCAGCACAGCGCCCACGCAGGTGCCGATGGAGTCCGCCATCAGTGCGCCCTTGATGTTGGGCAGACGGCCGTCCTCGTCCAGCATATCAGCCTTGGAGGCCACGCCGATCAGGGTGCCCAGCGTGTCGAACAGGTCCACGAAGAGGAAGGAGAACATCACGGCGAAGAAGTTGAGCAGGCCAACACCGGAGAAGTCGGTCTTGAACACCTGACCAAAGGTCTCGCCCAGTGCGGAGAAGTCAAAGCTGACAAAGGCGGTGGGGATGACGGAGTACATGCCGGCATCCACATCGGGGACGTAGATACCGGTCAGCTCACACACGATGCCCAGCAGCCAGGTGATCAGGATGCCGTACAGGATGCCGCCCTTGACCCTTTTGACCAGCAGGATGGCGGTGATGACCACACCCAGCAGAGCAAGGATGGCGCCCACGCCCACGCTGTGGAAGGTTGCGCCCTTGAAGTGCTGGTAGGTGACGAGGGTGGAATCGCTGTTGACGATCAGCTTGGCATTCTGCAGGCCGACGAAGGCCACGAACAGGCCGATGCCCACGCTGACGGCGCTCTTCAGGGTCATGGGAATGGCGTTGAAGATGCCCTCGCGCACATTGGTCAGGGACAGTGCAATGAAGATGACGCCCTCAACAAAGACGGCCATCAGAGCCAGCTGCCAGCTGTAACCCATGGTCAGCACGACCGTGTAGGCAAAGTAGGCGTTCAGGCCCATGCCGGGAGCCAGGGCAAAGGGGTAGTTGGCCAGCACAGCCATCAGTGCGGTGGCAATAAAGGATGCCAGCGCGGTGGCAATCAGCACAGCCTTGGAATCCATGCCCGCTGCGGACAGGATGTTGGGGTTGACGGCAAGGATGTAAGCCATGGTCATGAAGGTGGTGATACCGGCCATGATCTCGGTCTTTACATCGGTGTGGTTTTCTTTCAGGTGAAAGAACTTTTCTAACATGAGAAACCTCCTGCTTCCAATAAAACACTCCGCCGGTTGCGGACGGCGGAGAAAGAACAGCTCCCATTCTATCAGTTGAAAACGTTTTTGTCCACACCAGAAACACACAAATTTCGCAATTTGTTCAAATTTTCTTAAATAAGTATGACTTATCTCGCAAAAAATCTAGCATATTTTAGTAATTTGGACGGAATGCAGGCGATATGTGCAGAAAAAATGTGTGAGGGAAAAAAGTAGTTCCGAAACACCCTGCGGGTGTTTCGGAACTACAAATAAAATATTTTTTACAAATTACCGGCGCTTACAGCGTCTCTACCCGGTCGAACAGATCCTTTGCGGCTTCCACGGCGTCCTTGCTACCAAAGGCCACCCGTACGCCGCCGGACAACACATCAGACAGGGCGGCGGCCTGTGCTTTGAGCAGGGCAGCGTCCACGCTGCACAGCGCCTTGCGGTCGGCGGCGAGCATCTCGTCCGTGATGCCGCAGAAGTACCGGTGATCCAGCTCCCGGGCGGCGGCACGCGCCTTGCGGGGCGTGTCCAGCTTGGCGGCGGTGCCCACGATGAATTCGTCCAGATCCCGGGCGGTGTAGTCCCGGGCGGCAAGGGCGGCAGGGGCATTTGCAAAGATCTCGTAGCTTTCCCGCAGGTGGGGGTCCCGGTAGGTGTACAAAAACTCGATGCCGTCGGCGCAGAGCATTCCTGTGCCGTAGGCACCGCCCACCTCCCGGATGGTGTGCCACAGGTATTCGTAGCTCATCACCCGTGCCAGCACCCGGCGGCGGCTGTCCCGGGGCATGGGCCAAGCCAGCACCTGTCTCTTATACACATCTGACGCTGCCGACGACTAGTCGAG
>ENA-UALK01000749-UALK01000749.1-human-gut-metagenome-genome-assembly--contig:-NODE-749-length-9938-cov-4.494485_pt1 | contig 9938 bp, 10 predicted proteins | sample MGYA00243703_ERZ654476 | MGnify/ENA primary metagenome ERZ654476 (study PRJEB26926, sample SAMN06164821) | human gut metagenome | biome: ENVO:00009003; feature: ENVO:2100002; material: ENVO:00002003...
AGAGACAGCTCTGTCATCCATATGCTGTGGAATCTCAGTAAGCAGCAGGTTGAAATACTCGAAAGTATTTATCATGTTTGCTTTTGTGGTTTCCACCAGGCTGTACAGGATTGCGCTTGCCTTTGCACCGTTGGAAGATTCGATCATTACAAAGTTTTTTCGGCCAATGGTAAAAGGCCGGATTGCCTGTTCGGCATAGTTGTTATCCATTGGGACATGCCCATCCGATAAAAACACGCGGAGGTAATCTTCCTGATTAATGCTGTAAGCAAGAGCTTTTCCAATCGTGCTGTTATGGGTTACCTGGGAGTATTTCTGCTTTGCTCATGCGAAATAAGCATCCACTTTTTCAGAAAGAATAAGCTGACGCTGTTTTTTGCAGTCTGCAGCAGAAAGGTCATCAAAAGTATGTAAGTAGGTAATCATCTGTACATGTTATCCTTGATTTTTTTCTGATATACTCTCCTCAAAACCTGAAAGGATTGTATCATCATGAAAAGACGAAAAACTTATTCTTTGGATAGGGGACCACATTGGGGTCTGGTACTCGAAAGAGAAAATAAAAAAATCTAAAGAAAACATAAATATATCATATTAGCCCAGAAAAATCTATGGAAAGATTTTGTGATGATCCCTTAAGAATGATGTTTTAGCTAGATTTCATGTAAGAATATGATGAGGAAAAATGTTTTTCAAAACCCAATTAAACCAATAACTATTATAAATGAGACAAGGAGTAACATACATTGCCAAAATTAATTATCAACAAACTCGGTCCTGTTGAGACCTGTGAACTGGAGTGTTCCCAATTTATGAACTTTACGGGTTTTCAGGCATCTGGAAAGAGTACAATTGCCAAAGCAATTTATTATTTTAGAACAATTAAAGATGATATCATCGAGCTTGCAAAATCGCAGGCATTGGATGCGACACCTGTATATGGAGCGAAAAGTACTCTTAGTATAGAACATGGAATTACTTTGAGAAAAGCTCTTGAAAATTATTTGCGTGAAAAATTTTTAAGAACCTTTGGATCATCATGGGGCATGCCAAACGACATGTACATGGAATATCATTTCACTAAGACATGCTATGTTAAGATTTCTTTGGAAAATGATAGCAGATATTCTACACCAAACTACATTTGGATCACGATGAGTAATGAACTGATTCGTTTTTTGAAAACAAATAACCATACACTTTCTGTAACACCATTGGGAATCTCTGAAGAGGATCTGAGGATTTTTAAAAAGAATTTATATGAGATTTTTGAGGATTCTTGTTCTGTCGTCTATATTCCGGCAGGACGCAGTATGATTACGCTGCTTTCTCAGCAATTGAGTTATATTTATGCCACAATGGATGATATGCAGAAAAGATCTTTGGATACCTGCACAAAAGATTACCTGGAGAGGATACTTCGATTAAAACCAGAATTTTCAGAGGGGCTGCAGGGCTTAGCTTATTCATCGGGGCGTTCTGGATTGTCACCGCGACTTGTGGCGCAGGCACTGGATTTAACTCAGAAAATACTGCGTGGAACTTACCGTTATAGCAATGGAGAAGAACAGATTGTTTTAGAGGATGGGAAATATGTAAAGATAAACTTTTCGTCTTCGGGACAGCAGGAATGTGTCTGGATTTTGAATCTATTGTTTTACTACTTAGTTCAACAAAAAGAAATTCTATTTATTATTGAAGAGCCGGAGTCACATTTGTTTCCGGAATCACAGAAATATATTACGGAATTGATTGCATTAGTCAATAACTGTGGACATTCGATTGTACTGACAACACATAGCCCATATGTATTGGGAACGTTAAATAATTTATTATATGCAAAAACGATTTCGCCACAGGCGAGAAAAGAAGCAAACAAAATTATTCGGGAATCTTTATGGCTGGATTATAATGCATTTGATTCTTGGTTTGTAAAAAATGGAACAATTGAAAATTGTATGGATGCAGATATTCATATGATTCAAAATGAAAAAATTGACGAAATCTCCAAAGTGATTAATGAAGATTTTGACCGATTGCTGGAACTACAGACTACCAATGAAGAAAGTGTGGTGTTCTAATGCCGTTAAACGGATTTATATCTTTATGTGGCAAAAATGCGAAACAGATTGTTTCTCGAGATAAAGGGAATCCACAATATCATAAAGCAAATAATGTTTCAAATTCGGAAGTAACACATTATCAGATAGACGGAAAAGTAATTAAGACAGGTGACAGATGTGATTATCTTCTTATGAACGAAACCTCCAAGACAGCATATTTGATTGAATTAAAAGGATCGGATCTTGTGAAGGCTGCCAGTCAACTAGAGGCAACGGAAAATGCTTTGCGGTCTCAGCTAGTGGAATATCAATTGCAATACCGAATTGTTGCGAATAAATGTAAAACACAGGAAATACATTCCAGTGCGTATAGGAAATATCAGATACGATGGAAGAGTCGGTTACTACAGAAAACGGGATATATTGAAGAAAAAATCTAGAAAATAGAAAAAAAGAAATTTGTAAAGTTGGATCTTCTTACAGTCGTATTCTATAAAGACGTGAGTTGAAATAAGTATGAACTGATCTGTAAAGTATGGAATCAAGTCGCCTTAAGTGAAGGTGTGATTATCTCGGAAATGTGATAGGGTGAGAAGGTACTGGTTATTGAGGATTAATGACACAGTTGTTATAGTGCTTTATTGCGAAAGGGATAATCCGAAGAATTAAATATAATTTTGGAGCTAGAAGGGAACATTACAATGAACATACAAATATTCGGAACTAAGAAATGCAACGATACAAAGAAAGCCGAGCGTTTTTTCAAAGAGCGCGGCATCAAGTATCAGTTTGTAGATATGAAGGAAAAAGGCATGAGCAAAGGAGAATTTAATTCTGTAGCTCAGGCAAATGGTGGACTGGAAAATATGATTAATTGGGATGGCAAAGACAAGGATTTATTAGCTTTGATTAAATACATTGCTGATGAGGATAAGCTTCAGAAAGTGATGGAAAATCCATCTGTAATTAAGACACCAGTGGTCAGAAATGGAAAACTTTCTACGCTCGGTTATCAGCCGGAGATATGGAAGAAGTGGCAATAGAAAAGCTGGGAGGAAACATGAAAGAATGACTTATTATGATCAAGAAAACCAGTTTTTACGCCAGCGGCTGCAGAAAGAAATCCCAATTTTGACAGCATTAATTCAGAATTTATATCAGGAACTGGACCGGAAATTTCATTTGAATGGAGCAAAAATACCGGTAACATTTGGATTTGAGACCGATTCTCTGGGATCCTATACAAGGCAGAGTGCTCATGAAAAGGAACATTTTCATTTTTCCCTGCTCTTTGTTGCGTATGGAGTCAACAATCCGTTGTCAAAAGAGGACCGTATCGATTTATTCAAGCATGAATATGCGCATTACATGCAGTACAATATGCGGATACCTGAGAAGTATAAATGGCAGGCTGGAACACATGGAAGTGCGTGGAAATATTGTTGTTCTCTTATAGGTGCAGCACCGACACCTTATTATAAGGCAGGAGAGGCGCTGTTGGATCATAACTATGATAAAGTATTAAAAAGCCGGATTCATGATAAGACAGTGCCGATTCGAGATACGTATCAGCGCCAGCAGAAAGCACAGAAGCAGAAGGATGAAGTTGTTCAATATAAAATTGGAGACAATGTCACACATCCGAAATTCGGAGATGGAATCGTAGAAAAGATTAATCTGAGATCAGGCGGAGTTCATCTTCATATTCGGTTTAATGGTGAGGTGAAATGTATTGATCAGAAGTGGTTGATGAGGAGGAAATATACATAGGTTTATAAAAATTTCAGAAAGACAACATGGCAAAGATACTACAAATTATTATAGTAAAAATAAAGGAGGAACCTAGCTATGGACATATCTGATTTTATAGGAGCTGCAAAAACCTTTCACGTCCTTGGAATAAAGATCACCAAAGATGGCGACCTCATAAATGAATGGTACAGCGAACCCGAATGCCGTAGAAATATCTATTCTGCAACGAAGAGCTTCACATCCTGTGCAGTTGGTTTTGCTGTCCAGGAAGGATTACTGTCTTTAGATGAAAAACTGACGGATGCCTTTCCCGAAGATTTACCCGATGTGATCGATGATAATCTGAAAATGGCAACGGTTCGAGACCTGCTTACGATGTGTTTAGGACAGGAACAGGGCAGCCTTATGGGAGAACAGCGGCCATTATACCAGGAGGATGACTGGGTAAAAATGTCTTTGGCGATTCCGTTTCAATATAAGCCAGGTACACATTTTGTATATAATAATGTTGGTCCCTACCTGGCAGGCATTCTTGTACAGAGACGTTCCGGATGCGATCTGGTCTCTTATCTTACACCAAGGCTTTTTAAACATCTTGGAATCAAGCGGCCGACATGGGAGACGGATCCTCTTGGAAACAGTTTTGGCGCAGGTGGATTGTTCCTTACACTTTCTGAACTTCATAAATTCGGATTGTTTTACCTGAATAAGGGAAAATGGAATGGAAAACAGATTTTATCCGAAAAATGGATAGAAGAAAGTACAGCAGCATCCGATACAGACAATTATGGCTATCTTTTCTGGAGAGGAGAATATAATTCCTACCGGGCGGATGGAAAATATTCTCAGATTTCCATGATCCTTCCGGACAAGAATGCGGTTATTTCGATGGTCGCAGAATGCCGGAACGGGGAAGAACTTATGAGTGCTTTGTATGATTTGGTATGTGCAAAGTTATAGATTATTATTGCATAATTGTGAAAAAGGAAAGACCAAAAGAGCTCAAACAGCTCGTCTATATAAGATAGATGGGCTGGATTCCGAAGCTGATGAAGGTGCTGGAATTGATCTTGGAAGAAGGAAAATAATTGCCGATCCTCCGTTCCTGTGCTGAAATGATTCCGGCAAAAGATACAGGATTATGGATAAATTATATTTGATTGGAGATGGAGAAATGTTATTTATATGTTACCCAAAATGCTCAACCTGCCAGAAAGCGAAAAAATGGTTAGATGCACAGAAAATAGAATATACCGAGCGCAACATCGTGGATGTGAATCCAACCTGCGGTGAGTTAAAGGAATGGTATTCTAAGAGCGGCTTTCCACTTAAAAAGTTCTTTAATACCAGCGGCCTTCTTTATAAAGAAATGAAACTGAAGGACAAACTTCCTGCCATGAGCGAAGAGGAACAGCTGCAGCTTCTTGCCACGAATGGTATGCTGGTGAAACGCCCGCTGCTGATCGATGGTGATACCGTGCTGATCGGCTTTAAGGAAGCAGAATGGTCTGAAAAGCTGGGATGATTGGAGAAAGATTGGGAGTCAGATGAACGGATAGAGTAAATTCATTGCCGCATTTTCCCTTCTGTGCTAAAATGGTTTTCGGTATGAAAATTTAAGCAAAGAGAGGAACATGAAAATGAACGAAAAACGTACCGGCCTGTTCGAGAATGGCCTGATCTGGTTTGGGGCAGGTGTCTCGATTGCCGAAATCCTGACCGGAACCTACCTTGCACCGCTCGGCATGGGAAAAGGTCTGGCAGCGATTCTTATCGGCCATATCATCGGATGCCTGATGCTGTTTCTGGCAGGCGTGATCGGCGGCAGGGTCAGAAAAAGTGCCATGGAAACCGTAAAAATGAGTTTTGGACAGAAGGGAAGCATCCTTTTTGCTGTCCTGAATGTATTGCAGCTCGTTGGCTGGACCGCCATCATGATCTATGACGGAGCGCTCGCCGCAGACGGCGTAATGCATACGGGCAGATGGATCTGGTGCCTTGTGATCGGAGTCCTGATTATTCTCTGGATTGTGATCGGAATCACGAATCTTGGTAAAATCAACACGGTTGCCATGGCAGCATTATTTCTGCTTAGCCTGATCCTGAGCAAGGTCATCTTTGCCGGAGGCGGAGCAGGAGCACCATCGGATGACAGTATGACATTCGGTGCAGCAGTAGAACTTGCGGTTGCGATGCCGTTATCCTGGCTGCCGCTGATCAGCGATTACACAAGAGAAGCAAAAGAACCGGTCAAAGCAACGGCCATCAGCGCGGTTGTCTATGGAATCGTCAGCTGTTGGATGTATGTGATTGGAATGGGAGCAGCGATCATCACCGGAGAATATGACATCGCGCAGATCATGCTGAAGGCAGGCCTTGGCATTGCGGGCCTTCTGATTATTGTATTTTCAACAGTAACAACGACATTTCTGGATGCCTACTCCGCAGGAATTTCCAGCGAGACTGTCGTAAGCAAATGGAATGGAAAGCATGTGGCCATCGTTGTCACCGTCATTGGAACCATCGCAGCGATTGTATATCCGATGGACAACATCACAGATTTCCTCTATCTGATCGGCTCGGTCTTTGCACCGATGATCGCAATCCAGATTGCCGACTTTTTCCTGCTGAAACGGGACAAGAGCAGCCTGGCCGTACATATTCCGAATCTGATCATCTGGGTGATTGGATTTGTGGTATACCGAATTCTGATGAACATCGACATGCCGCTGGGAAACACTCTGCCGGATATGGTGATTACGATTGTAATCTGCCTGATCGTTGGAAAATTTGTTTCATAAAAAGTGAATAAAAAAATCAGATGACTGTTCTGCCTGCATTTGAGCAGGCGGGGCAGTCATTTTGTGTGCCGAGCATGGCACTAATCTTGCTGGTGCAAGTCCAGTCACGGGTATTTACCGTCAAGTGTAGCGAATCACAAGTCAGTATCAGTAACGGTATGGATGGAGGAAGTGGTGTAGCAAAGTTCTTGAGCCTACGAACAGAAACTTGATCAGGCGATTAGGTGGGTGAGATTGCAAATCAAATCGAAGCCCAAATGGTAAACGTAAACCGAATATGTAGTAGCAATAATTCATACCTTTTTAGCTGTATTTTGTATCGTAAACAGAAAGAAAATGCACTATAATCCAAGGCAATGAAAGTACTTAAAAAGTAGTTTCGTTGCCTTGGTTCCATTTTTAGAAAGAATAATACTTAGGTGGGAAAATTCCCAGGCGCTGTGTGGAGTTTTCTGTAAGAAGCCGGGGAAAGACCGCACTGTTTCTTGAAAAAGGAAGAAAAGTGGTGAGGGTCTAAGAACCCAAGCTGTGTGGAGATGGCAGAAACAGGAAGAGTGGTGCGGCTTAGCATGGACTGGGCCAGCTTGCACTTCTGGGACAGGTAATACTGGTAGGGAGCAACATGATATACCTCCTGGAACAGGTGGATGAGCCTGGAGCGGGACAGGGAAACGGTATCTGCCAGATGATCCAAGGACAGACTTTCTGTTAAGTGCATATCGATATAATTGCGGATCGCCAGTGCAGTAGGATTGATGGGAACTTTGTTTGCCAGAAAATCCGCAAGCTCCTGAATATATTGATGGAGCAGTACAGCCAGCTTGTCAGCAGAGTGTACAGGGTCGGCGGTAAAGGCATCAAGGATCCGGGTCAGAGGTGTTTCATTATGGAAGCGGGGGATCAGGGTGACACCGTCTAAGCCGTAATCGGAGAGAAGATGCTGTACCAGACTGCCGCTGACATTGAACCAGATCTTGGTCCAGGGATCAACTTTGTCTGAATAGTAGTGGTGGTAGGTGCCGGCAGTAAGGATATAGGCATCTCCGGCATTTACAGTGAGGATACTGCCGTTTCGCTCGATATGTCCACGGCCGCTTAAAACATATTCAAACACACACAGGGGTCTGCGATAAACCAGGATCTCATAGGCAGGATCTGGGTAAGTGATACCGGCCATGATGGGAGAAAAGCTTTCCGCGGTAGGGCCGGTGTAGACAGTGTATTTTTCAATCTGTGTGCGTGTAATTTCCTGAGGCATGGTGGTTCCTCCATTTTTTGAAAGCAAATTGCAATAATGTAATAACAGCATTGTAGTAAAAAGGAGCAAGCCTGTCAACTATGGCTTTCACTATATAAAATAAAAATGAAATCAACCCAAATAAATGATCACAGGAGGACAAAATTATGACACAAATACCCAGACCGGAGCATCCCCAGCCCCAGATGAAGAGGGAGCATTGGAAAAACCTGAATGGAGAATGGGATTTTTCCTTTGACTTTGGATGCAGCGGCATAGATCAGAAATGGCAGGAAGGAAAGACAGATTGGGAGAAGAAGATCCTGGTGCCCTTCTGCCCGGAAAGTGATCTGAGCGGAATCGGCTATAAGGACTTTATCCCCGGCGTATGGTATCACCGCACCATCACATTGACAGGGGAGGAGCTGAAGGGAGATCTTCTCTTACACTTCGGCGCAGTGGACTATAATGCAAGAGTATGGATCAATGGAGTAGAGGCAGGCAGACACCAGGGTGGTTATGTTTCCTTTACGTTTAATATTACAAAGTTTGTAAAGAAAGGAGAAAATGACATTACGCTTTTTGCAGCAGATGATGTGAGAAGCGGAAAGCAGCCCAAGGGAAAGCAGAGTCATTTCTTCTACTCCAGAGGCTGTGATTATACCAGAACGACAGGTATCTGGCAGACGGTATGGCTTGAGTGGGTACCGGAAAGCTACATTGAAAAAGTGCAATATTATCCAAACCTGGCAGAGGCAACTCTGGGAATTAAGGCGGTAGTAAAGGGGCAGGGCACACTGGAAGCAAAGGCCTTTTATGGGGGAGAGCCCTGTGGCAGCGTAAGCGCAAAGTCAGAGGGCGGCACCGTTACCATGACACTTCCTTTATCCCGTCTGGAAAAGTGGGAGCCGGGTCATGGCAGACTGTATGACCTTACATTAACCTATGGAGAAGATAAGGTAGAAAGCTACTTTGGTATGCGTGAGGTAAGACTGGATGGAGAGAAATTCCTTATCAACGATAAGAGCGTGTTCCAAAGACTGGTGCTGGATCAGGGCTTCTATCCGGATGGCATTTACACAGCGCCTACAGAGGAAGCACTTGTCAAGGATGTGGAACTATCCATGGCTGCAGGCTTCAACGGCGCAAGACTCCATCAGAAGGTATTTGAGCCTCTGTTCTTGTATCACTGCGATAAAGCAGGCTATCTGGTATGGGGCGAGCAGGGCTGTTGGGGACTGGATTACAGCAATCCCGCAGCATTAAAATATTTCCTGCCTGAGTGGATGGAAGCCTTGGAGAGAGACTTCAACCATCCCGCCATCATCGGCTGGTGTCCGTTTAATGAGACATGGGATTATGAGGGAAGAAGGCAGGATGACAGCTTACTGGCCAATGTGTATAAGATGACAAAGCTGTATGACACCACCAGACCCTGCATTGATACCAGCGGAAATTATCATGTGGTGACGGACATCTATGACTTACACAATTATGAGCAGGATCCGGCAAAGTTTGCAGCAACCTACGAGTCCTTTAAACAGGGAGGTGATTTGGAAGATCATCATGGCTACAGGCAGACACCTGTAAAGGGTATCCCTACCTTCATCAGTGAGTATGGCGGTATCAAGTGGGACGAGGAAGGTGTTGAAAAGGATGGCTGGGGCTATGGTGCAGGTCCTGCTACCAAGGAGGAATTCCTGAACCGATATAAGGGACTGACCGATGCCCTTTTGGACAATCCCCATATGTTTGCCTTCTGTTATACCCAGCTGTATGATGTGGAGCAGGAGTTAAACGGTCTGTATACCTATGAACGTAAACCCAAGTTTGATATGGATGTGATAAAGGCAATCAATGCCCGTAAGGCAGCAATCGAGGATTAAAAGCATCCCGCAGAGTATAAAAGAAAGCGTGTGAGAGACATTGTGGTCTGACCCTCTTACAATTTTCTTGGTGAGATAAAAAACAAGTGCAAAACTTTTAAATGTATAGCTATAAATGAGCAAATTTGAAAAACTGTACAAACAAATCTGCTATGCACCTGTCTCTTATACACATCTGACGCTGCCGACGACTAGTCGA
>ENA-UALK01000751-UALK01000751.1-human-gut-metagenome-genome-assembly--contig:-NODE-751-length-9926-cov-9.068686_pt1 | contig 9926 bp, 5 predicted proteins | sample MGYA00243703_ERZ654476 | MGnify/ENA primary metagenome ERZ654476 (study PRJEB26926, sample SAMN06164821) | human gut metagenome | biome: ENVO:00009003; feature: ENVO:2100002; material: ENVO:00002003...
CACTCGACTAGTCGTCGGCAGCGTCAGATGTGTATAAGAGACAGTTGAAGTACACCTAAACAGAACAAGTGATATTAGTGTTTAATTTATAACTTAAGAGAGCAGATGGTCAAACCTTTAATTCACACAGCAACAACACGAAAAGTCTATTTGGATATTTGGCGCAATATTAAGAATTTGCCAAGTTAGTCTATTCCTATTCTATATTTATAGATAATAATAGCCTATCCCGGGTCGGTGCAGAATATGCTTAAAACCGATTTTGGGGGAAGGGGTGTATTGTTATTTCCTACGCAAAGATAAGCGTATTCCTCATTGTAGATAAATCTATAAAAATAAATCAATTTCATTAATTTTAATTCAAGTATCAAAGATGAGAAAATCAATTCTCTTGTTTGTACTCTTTACTCTGACAAGTATCCCCCTGTTGCTTTTTGCGCAGGGTGGATATCAGGTAACCGGACATATTATCTCGGCGGAAGATAATCAGCCGATGATTGGTGTGTCTGTTCTGGAGAAGGGTACAACAAACGGAGTAATTACCGATATCAATGGTAATTACAGTATCACAGTGACGAAGTCTCCTGCTACTTTGCAGTTCTCTTATGTCGGTATGAAAACGATAGATAAGCAGGTGACTGCTTCTACTCGTATAAATTTGACAATGGAAAACGATGCACAGATGGTGGAAGAAGTGGTAGTTGTCGCGTATGGTGTACGTAAGAAAGGAACAATCGCAGGTTCTGTATCTACGGTAAAAGCTGAAAAGATGGAAGATGTTCCTGCTCCGAGTTTCGACCAGGCACTGCAAGGACAGGCGCCAGGATTAATGGTGCTTTCTGATTCTGGTGAACCCAGTAAGGCAGCCACTTTTCGTATTCGCGGAACAAATTCAATTAATTCGGGAAAAGATCCTTTTTTTATATTGGATGGAGTAGCTATTTCAAGTTCGGATTTCAATACAATTAGTCCTAATGATATTGAAAGTATTTCAGTATTAAAAGATGCTTCTTCTACTTCTATTTATGGGGCACGTGCTTCCAATGGTGTGGTCGTTATTACATCCAAGCGCGGGCGTATGGGGGAAGCGGCTAAGGTTACTTTCCGTACACAGCTCGGATTTTCTCAACTAGCCTCAAAAGATTGGGATCAGATGAATACGGATGAACGCATTCAATTTGAGAAAGAAGTTGGACTGGATAAAGGACAAGATTATGAAAAGTTGAGTAAGACAAATATCAACTGGCTGGATAAAGTGTACAATGATACTGCCCCTTTGCAGAATTACGAGTTATCTGTAAACGGAGGCACGGAGAAATTGAATTATTATGTTTCAGGAAGTTATTACGATCAAGATGGCATTGCAGTAGGGTCTACATTCGAACGTGTCGGTTTTCGCGCCAATGTAGAGGCAAAAGCTAATAAATGGTTGAAGATAGGAACAAATTCAATGTTTGCCTATCAGGAAGTTGAACAGAGTGATGATGGAGAGTATGCGTTATGGGCTCCTATTTCCGCGTCTTTTTTTATGTTGCCTTACTGGAACCCTTATAAGGAAGATGGAAGTCTGGCACTTCAGGATGACGGGAGTTGGAAGGGAACGACAGAAAATCCGTTGGCATGGATGGCAAATAATCCGTTGTCGAATAAGAAATACAAACTTTTATCCACTTTTTATGCCGAGGTTACTCCGGTAAAGAATCTGACAATCCGTTCACAGCTAAGTGCTGATTATGGTCATACTACCTCTTTTTATCAAAGTTTCCCCAGTTACAAGCCAAATAATAATTATGGAGGTGCGCAGCGTAGCTCGTTTGATATGCTTAACCTGATGATTACAAATACGGCAAACTACCGTTTTATGTTGAATGATGTTCATTCATTCAATTTTATGGTTGGTCAGGAAGGTGAAAACTATCATTATGAAGGTTTCCAGTTAACTACTCGGGGACAGACAAATGATATTTTGACAAACTTAGCTTCAGGCTCAACTGCTTCATCATGGTCAGATCCTGTCACAGAATATTCTTTTCTCTCTTTCTTTGCCCGGGGCGAATACAATTATGATGACCGTTACTATGCTGATTTCTCGATTCGTGGGGATGGATCTTCACGTTTTGGTACCGATAACCATTGGGGAGCTTTCTGGTCAGTCGGTTTTATGTGGAACCTTCGTAAGGAGAAGTTCATGCAAAAATATGATTGGCTTACTAATGCGCAAATTGCGGTTAATACAGGTACATCCGGTAATTCTTCTATTAATAACTATGAGCATCTGGCTTTAGTTTCCGGTGGATATAAGTATGATAACGAATCAGGTATTGCAATTTCCCAGTTAGGAAATGAAGAATTGAGTTGGGAGTCTACATGGGCTACTAATGTGGCGTTGCATTTAGGTTTTATTGATCGTATCAATTTGGATGTGGAGTTTTATAATAAGAAAACGACCAATATGTTGATGGCGGTTCCTATTTCTTATACATCTACCGGTTTTGGGACCCGTTGGGATAATGTGGGAGCCATGCGGAATCGTGGTGTAGAAATTAATGTCGGCGCAGATGTACTCCGCATCAAAGACTTTAAATGGAATGTGAATGCCAATGTATCCTATAATAAAAATGAAATAACCGAGCTCTATAATGGGGTGACAGAATATGTAGCTTCCGATACCGGTAGAATGGTTGCGGTAGGTCATCCGTTAGGAGAATTTTATCTGAACCGTTATGCGGGAGTTAATCCGATTAATGGAGATGCTTTATGGTATACCAAAGACGGTGAAATTACTGCGGAATATAATGAAAGCGACAAGGTGATGCTGGGCAAAACACATGAAGCTCCCTGGCAAGGTGGTTTTGGTACTACACTTTCCTGGAAGGGATTTTCACTTTCCGCACAGTTCACATGGGTGGCTGATCGCTGGATGCTTAACAACGACAGAGTCTTTCAGGAGAGTAACGGACTGTTCAGTGCCTATAACCAGTCAAAACGTATGCTTTACGACCGATGGAAAAAACCGGGAGATGTGACTGATATTCCCCGTTATGGAGTAACTCCCCAACTGGATTCACGATTCCTTGAAGATGCATCTTTCCTGCGTCTAAAGAATTTGATGCTCAGCTATACGTTCCCACAGAAATGGTTGAAGCGGACTAGCTTTTTGAATAGTGCCCGTATTTATGCGCAGGGACAGAATTTGTTGACATTTACAAATTTCACGGGTATGGATCCGGAGTCTACGTCCAATGTGTATAAGGCCCAATATCCGATGTCACGTCAGTTCACATTCGGACTGGAAGTTTCATTCTAAAATAAATCAGTGATGATAAGAAAAATAAAATTATATATAGCTTTGGTTGCGGTATTGCTTTCGGCATCTTCCTGTCTTGACAAATATCCGCAAGATGCTATTCCGCAAGATGATGCTATTAAAACAGTGAGCGATGTGCGTCAAGCTTTGATCGGTATTTATGCGCAGTTTAAAAACAGCAGCCTATATAGCGGTTACTTGACATTGTTGCCTGATATTCAGGCAGATCAGGTGTACGCTGTTAAAGGATATACGAATGTCTATGGTGATGTATGGCGTAATGAGATATTAGCTATCAATAAACAGGTGGAATATGTGTATGGTGGTTTGTATGCCGTTATCGGACGTTGTAATTTCGTTCTTGATAACATGGCTGCCGTAGAAGCGGCTACTTCCGATGACGAACAACTGGATAAGTTGGATAACTACAAGGGACATATTTATTTTGCCCGTGCGCTGGCTTATTCGGAACTGCTGAAGTGTTTCTGTAAAGCTTATGACAGTGATGAAGAGGCTGCCAATGAACTGGGAGTTGTATTACAGTCCAGTTACGTTAATCCGGGACCTGTAAAACGTGCTTCTTTAAAAGATTCCTATCAGTTTGTTTTGGATGATTTGGCTAAAGCTGCCGAATATCTGGCTGCGGATGATGATGATACTGCGGTTATCTATAATTCTGCATATTTCACGGTTGGTACAGTCAATGCTTTGTATGCTCGTATGTACCTGTATATGCAGAAGTGGGAGAAGGCCGTTGAGTATGCCACTAAAGTGATAGATAGTAAGAAGTATGCATTAGCTGATGCTACAAAGAACAGTTATTCGGTTACTTACAATGATTTTGCGTATATGTGGCAGTATGATAATTCTACTGAAATCATCTGGAAAGTAATGTTTGAGGTAAATTCCTATGGAGGCGCATTGGGTACCGTATTCCTCAATTATGATTATACATCTTATAAACCGGATTATGTACCGGCTAAATGGGTATTGGATGCCTATGCTAATGCTGATTTACGCTACAATGCCTATTTTGGTTCGGTAACAACCGGCTTTTCCCATGCGTTAACCTGGCCGCTTTTGATCAAATATATGGGTAATCAGGATTTTATAAGCCAAAGAGTATTATGTGTTTCCATGCCGAAGCCGTTTCGGTTGGCAGAGCAATATTTAATTCGTGCAGAGGCTTATTGCCGGATGGGAACAGCTTATTATGGAAAAGCCGGAATTGATATTTCTACTTTACGTATGGCTCGTTATTCTTCCTACGGTGGTTCTACCACACTAACAGAAGAGAACTGGTTTAAGACTGTCAGTGAAGAACGTATGAAAGAACTCTTTATGGAAGGTTTCCGCCTTAATGACTTGAAACGTTGGCATGAGGGATTTGAACGTAAAGAACAAACCTCGACTGTCTCTCCGGGCAATACGCTGAAGTTGGAGAAAGACGATCCGCGTTTTGTATGGCCTATCCCGCAACATGAGTTGGATGCTCCAGGTGTGGATTTAATGCCTAATGAAAGCAATAAATAATGTATAAAGATAATATAGAGAAACAATGAAACTATTAATAACAGGAATAGTAGCACTGATAACGCTAGCTGTCGGATTCTGGGGATGTAATGATCTCTCCCGAACGACTTACAGCGGTTCCGACTACGTGATGTTCTCCGATACATTATCTATGTATCCGGTGCAGGACAGCGAGAAATGGTTTGAAATTCCGGTAGTAGCTACAAATATATGCGATTATGACCGTTCTTTTGGCGTAGAAGTAGACGATAAGGCTAGTAATGCAATTGAAAAAAAGCAATATGTGGTTGAATCAAATACGGTAACCATTAAAGCAGGGGAACGGGTAGCAAAGTTCCGGATGAAAGGTGTTTATGAGAATATAGGTAAAACCGACTCTTTATCGGTTACGTTCAATTTGCTTGCGAAAGATGAAAATATATGGGATTTGTACGGTACACGTACTCGTGTTCAAATGCAAAAAGCATGTCCTTTCGAACTTAGTACATTTGAAGGCTATTGTCTATTGACTTCTTCTTTCTTTAGTGCATATATGACGAATACAGAACATCGATTATTACAAGCGGAAAGAGACAAGGCTGAAGATAATACTATCATATTACATGATTTCTTCTATAAGAATTATGATCTTAAAATTAAGTATGATCCTTCCGATCCGTTAAAACCATTTGTAGAGTTTGATGAACAAATTATAGGTAGTACAGCAGAAGCTTTCGGAACTATTTATGGCAATGGAAAACTAATGTGTGATCAGCCTGTAGCATACGATTCTTATTACAATGTATGCCAGAAATTTGTAATCCTATATACAACTATTTATGTGGTGGGTAAAGGTACGGTAGGTACTTATGTGAATATTTTGGAGTGGATTAGTGATGAAGAAGCGGAGCAGTATAAAAAAGAGGAAGGACTCTAAACTATAATCGGAAATAAATATGAAAGATATAATAAAATATTATTTGCAATTGATTGTGTTGGCGTTCTGTCTCTTCACGTCTGCTTGTAGTGATGATGATGAGACTGCAACACCTGTGTTCCCGGATTTACAGAAAATAGAATGTGAAGTCGGGGATGTCAAGACGCTGACTTTTAAAGCTATTGATAACTGGATATTGACTTCTTCGTCGTTGTGGTGCTATTTTGAACAGGAGGGTGAACAGACCTTCACTTGTTCAGGTGGTGCTGGCGAACAGACTGTCACCATTCATATTAGTGATGATGCTACGGAACTGATGAAATCCTATAAGGCGGAACTGACAATGACGATGGCGGGAAGTCGGCAGGTAATAGCAGAAGTAACGCGTCTGTCTATTGGTTATGAAGTTCGGGCTTTCAATGCGGATAAATCTGTAATGTATACAGAGGAAAATCCCTTTGTGATCAATTTCGATGGAACTGACATATTAGTGTTGGATGCCAATGAAGATTGGGTGTTGAAAGATAAACCTGAATGGATGGAGTTCAATCGCAGTAGCGAAGTTATATCCGGTAGGGCAGGAGATAATGTCAAGATGACCCCGCAGATGATAACGCAATATAAAAAGAATGAAATTACCGGCTTTTTGACAACTGAAAGTAGAAGTGGAGCCATTGCAAAAGTTCCTGTGAAGTATGAAGGCATCCCTGCTGATAGGATTATTGGTACTCTGACAGGTAATATAGAGGCTTCGGCTGATGGAGAAAGTTATACTGTAGGGAATGATAGCTATGATTCGGAAGGAGTTCCTGTGACGGTAATGGCTAAGAATGATGAATATACTTTGGTTTGTGTAGAATATCTGGAAGAACGGAATATGATGTGGGAGTATGAATACACCTATAAAATAATAGAAGGTGGTTCTGATCGTTGGCTTTGGGTAGATAATGATAAAAAAGGGAGTCTCAAAATAGCCGTAAGCCGGAATTCTTCGGAAAAAAGAAATGCCTATGTCTTAGCATTTCCTAATAGTGTATATGCTGAAATTAAGGACCAATTGTCCGATCTTGTTTTGCTTAAAACGGGTATTCCGCAAGCCTATGATGAAAATATTATAGCTAATGTGCTGCAAGCGGAAGATGCGAGTGCTTCTATGGGATTTGTGTTGAAGAATGGTGATGGTGGAGCATTGACCAATGTGACATTAACTTCTTATGCAGATAATGTTGGAGAAGAGCAAGCGATGGAGAAATATGGTACGAAGAATGTATGGATTGCATCATTGCCGTTGGGAATTAGTTTTGATCCTTTAATAATTGCTCCAAAAGGAATCACAATGACACATTATTTAATGGCTGTCAATTTCATAGATGGCTATAAATGGAATGGCATAGAAAAAGAAGAACCTTTTGTGGATGTGACTATTCATGGAATTGGTCCCGATGTAAATGGTGAAAAGGATATGGAATTGTCATTTATGGATTCTAGTGGAGAAGTTTATGCTGTATTAATAATATCCAAACGATATGAAGATTAATAGAATGATTTTATGAAAACAAAGATATTATTTATAAGAATGTTTGTCCTTTCCTGTATACTGTTTATTCTAGGGTTTACAGTAGGAAGTTGCTCTGACGACGATGATGCTGTGCTTCAGGCAGGATATGGATATGCTCAGTTCAAACTCTATAAGAGTGGGTTGGCAGAAACGAAAAAAACGCGTGCCAGTACGAATGAACTGAACTATTTGCGCGATGCGCAAAAAATGAAGATTGTACTCATCAATCAGGACGATGGTACTGAAGTTGTGCAGACTGTGGGTCTGGAGGCGATGGGAGATGATAGTGAATTTGGCCTGCGAAGTGAAAAACTTCAGTTGATGGCCGGAACCTACCAGATTGTTGGTTTCTACCTATTTAAAGCAGATGGAACAGCACAGGAATTGAAACAAATTCTTTCCGGAGAACCGTATGAAAAGACGATTATCACGGTGATCAATGGTGGATTGGCTGTACAAGATATACATGTGAAAGTCGTGAATCGAGGTATAGTGAAATTTACCGTGACTAAGAATTTTCTACCATCTACTCGTGCGACATTGGGAGAGGATTATCTGTTCTCTGATATTAAATATATTAATGTAACAGTACAGGAGCAATTTACAAAAAAGGATACGACTTTTAGTAATGTTAGTGTAGAATATACGGAGAAACTGGACGGCAATGGAACAAAAATATCCGTGGCCGTCAGTGATTCACTTTTCCGACTTCCTGCAGGTAAGTATAAAGTCAAGAATTATACGACCATTAAGAAAAACAAAAGTTCTTTGGAGTATGGAGAGGTGAATGGGGCTGATTTTGAAGTTTCGGATAATGTGACTACTGAAGTTAAAATTCCAGTTAATTTCAGTAAAACTACTGGCAGTATTAAAGATTATCTGATTCTGAAAGAAATTTGGGAAGCCCTGAAAGGTCCGGCTATTCCTGAAAAGAATCAAAAGGGATGGAGTTATTCCGGTGTTACATATCCTTTAGGAACTAACTGGGATTTTAATAAAGATATTGATTTATGGGGAGAGCAACCTGGCGTAGGATTGGATGAGAAAGGACGTGTCATAGGTCTTACTATTGGTGCGTTCGGTCCTGAAGGCGATATTCCAGCATCCTTAGGAGAATTGACGGAACTTAGAACATTGTCATTAGGTAATCACTCCGAACAAGTGGGTGATAATATTATTGAGAAAACAATAGGAACTGAACTGACTGAAGTACAGAAGAACTCTGTACGAAATGATTTTTATAATAAGTTCGTAAAAAAGGATATGGCATCATATTTCTCTGAACCTATACAAGCTGCGCTGAAATGGCAGAAAGAGGGGATACCTAGTCGTTTTTCACAGGCTGATGTAAAGAGCGAAGCCAGTCGTCCTTCTTTGAAGGATGTGCCGGTTAATCGGTTGACAAATGGAATACATAGAATTCCTGCTTCTATAGGAAATCTGGTAAATTTGCAATACTTATACATTGCCAATGGCAAATTTGAGGGATTTGAACCGGGTACTAATCTTAGCAAATTAGAAAATCTGACAGACCTCGAAATTTACAATTGTCCGTCAATGAAAAAACTTCCAGAGGAATTGCAACAATTACCTAACCTTCAATCATTCAATTTGGCGAGCAATCCGAATTTGGGAGATTTTCATGAGGATTTGGGCGAGTTTGTAGCTAGTGAAAATATAAGTAAGACATTACAAATATTTTATTTGACCTACAATAATCTGACTGTCTTACCGGATATGTCGATGGTGAAAAAACTGGGTAAACTGGATTGTGCATACAATAAGATTAAAAAGATTGAGAAAGCTTTCGGTAGCGATGTGGTCTTAGTGCAATTGTCAATGGATTATAATCAAATAGAAGAATTGCCGCGTGATGGAAGTGGAAGCTTCTGCGGATATGCAGATGTGGAGTCTTTCTCTTTTGCACATAATAAATTGAAAAAATTCCCGAATATATTTAGTTCACAATCTATATATGTAATGTCTTCGGTTAATTTCTCATTCAATGAGATAGATGGATTTGAAGGTGAGGAAGACGGTACATTTAAGGGCGTGAATGCTAATACGATTGCCTTAGGTGGTAATAAACTGAAAAAATTCCCGGATATACTATTCAAAACAAATTCTCAAGTGTCTGTTTTAGGATTGAACGGTAACGGTATAGAGGAGATTCCGAAAGGTACGTTCAGTGCTTCAAAATATTCTTATATGATGAAAACGCTGGACCTGACTTATAATAAGTTGTCGAAGTTGCCGGATGATTTCAACGGAAAGAACATGCCTTTCCTTTATGGAGTAGATATAAGTAACAACCGTTTTACGGAAGTTCCTACAGGTCCGATGGATGCAGCTACATTGACTGTTTACGCTGTCCGTAGCCAGCGCGATGAGAACGGTAATCGTTTGTTGAGAAAATGGCCGTCTAATATATCTTTATGTCCGAGTTTGCGGCAGTTCTGCATTGGTGGAAATGATTTGCGAAAGATTACTGATACGATTTCCCCGTATGTTATCGTTTTTGAGATAAAGGATAATCCAAATATCTCTCTTAATCTTTCCAATGCTGTCTCTTATACACATCTGACGCTGCCGACGACTAGTCGAGTGTAGAT
>ENA-UALK01000752-UALK01000752.1-human-gut-metagenome-genome-assembly--contig:-NODE-752-length-9925-cov-6.205471_pt1 | contig 9925 bp, 10 predicted proteins | sample MGYA00243703_ERZ654476 | MGnify/ENA primary metagenome ERZ654476 (study PRJEB26926, sample SAMN06164821) | human gut metagenome | biome: ENVO:00009003; feature: ENVO:2100002; material: ENVO:00002003...
TTACAAAGTTGTTCTTGATAAAAATATTGTTTGGTAACAGGAGGTGTTTTATGTTAAAAAGAAAAGTGACGCATTACATAAAAAAATGGGTAGATTCAAAAAACAAAAAATGTCTTGTAATTCAGGGAGCCAGACAAACAGGAAAAACATATATAGTTGAAAGATTTGCAGAAGAGAACTATGAAGAAATTGTTGAAATTAATTTTAAACAGATACCTTCTGCGATGGATATTTTTTCCGGTGATCTAACAGTAGATAATATGGTTATGGCTATGCGGTTTCGTTTTCCTGAAAAGAAGATTATTCCAGGAAAGACTATGATTTTTCTGGATGAGATCCAGGAGTGTCAGGAAGCAATAACTTCTCTTAAGTTTTGGGCATTAGATAATAGATTTGATGTTATTGCATCAGGATCACTTTTAGGAATTGATTATAAACGTGCTTCTTCTTACCCTGTTGGGTATGTTGATTATCTGAAAATGTATGGAATAGATTTTGAGGAGTTTCTTTGGGGAATGGGAATCTCTGAGGATATGATAATGAATCTCTGTGGATATCTTGGTTCAAAAGCTGTTATTCCAGAGGCAATTCATTCTCAGATGATGAAATATTTTAGGCAGTATGTTGCTATAGGTGGTATGCCGGAAGCAGTTCAGAAGTATATAGATACAAAAGACTTCAGGGAGGTTGACCGGATTCAGAGAAGCCTGTTACAGGGATATCAGTATGATATAGCCCATTATGCTACAGCTGAAGAAAAAGTAAAAGCGGAGAAGTGCTACCTTTCCCTTGCGAAACAGTTATTGGATAAAGAGAATCATAAATTTCAATATAAAGAAGTTGAGCATGGAGGCAGGGCACAGAAGTATTTTTCTAGTATCGAGTGGTTACTTCGTGCAGATATGTTGTATTTGTGTAAACTTGTAACAGATATAAGATTTGATCTGGATGATTATGCAAGAGATGATTTTTTCAGAGCTTATACAACGGACTTGTCTCTGTTGATGGCGATGAAAGATTTTTCCTTGAAGCAGCATATTATAGAAAATACCTTAGCAGGAAATTCCAAAGGAGGAATATTTGAATGTGCTGTAGCAGATGCTCTTTATAAGAAGGGATATCAGTTATATTTCTATAAAAATGAGACAACGAAAAAAGAAATTGATGTAATCATTCAAAAAGATGGAAAAGTAGTTCCTATTGAGGTCAAGAGTGGAAATACACGTGCAAATTCACTAAAGTCGATCATGAAAAATAATAAAGATATAAGCTATGGATATAAGTTCATAGATGGGAATGTAGGAACCAGCGAAGAGGGAATAATCACATTACCGCTCTATATGATCGCTTTCTTTGATAAAGTATCAGAATAACTGTTCTTATTTTTGCAGAAATATATCTAACAGTCTTTTTAAGGGAAAGTTCACCTGTGATAAATTCAGTGTTTTCTTTCAGGGCTGGCTTTATACAACAAATGCAAAGATTTTTGTGCTGAATTTATCGCAGATATGGATTCCTTTGATTTTGACTGCAGGCTTTTTTTATTCTTTTACTGTAGCAAAGAGAACATTAGAAGTATTGGAATTAATTCTGATAATATATGGAACAGTATAGGGCTTGGTTTTGCAGGTGGTTTCTTACTGCTTACTATACAGACAGTATTATTTATGATTCAAGGTAAATCAATATCGTTTACCAGCCCTCAATTGTTAAATTGGGTTATATTTCTATTTGCTGCTTTTGAAGAAGAAGTATTATTCAGAGGATACATACAAACAAGATTATCTGGACTCATAAACAGTCAGTGGATAGTTGGAATAATCAATTCTGTTCTTTTTTTGTCCATACATTATCCTGTAAAATGGGTCGTATCTGGAGCAGTATCTTTTGATGTGTTATCAGCAGTATATATAGTATTACTTCTTGCTTTGCACTTCTTTTGTGATGCTGTATATAAAAGGACTAACTGTCTGTGGGGAGCAGTCATACTACATATAATCTATAATGCAGTAGGAGCAATGATTATAATTCAATGAAGTAATTTTTATGAGGTAATTTTATGTGTGAAAATGAAAAAAAGAAATCTCATTCCATTGAGATGACCACAGGCTCTCTCTGGAAAAATATACTCCTCTTCAGCCTTCCGCTTATGGGATCACAGGTACTGGAGGTTCTTTTTAACTTAAGCGATGTTGCTGTTGTTGGACGGTTTGCAGATTATATGGCACTAGGTGCCGTCGGCTCCACAACTTTGCTGGTTACTCTGTTTACCGGAATCCTTATCGGAATGGGTGCCGGTGTCAATGTCCGCGTAGCTCACGAACTGGGTGCCGGTAATAAAAAAGGCACAGAAGAAACAATCCATACTTCTCTTCTTTTGTGCGCAATCACAGGTCTGCTCGTCTGCGCCATCTGTCTTCTGTTTTCCGGGCGGATGCTGTCCATGATGAACACGAAGCCGGAACTTATTGATCAGGCTATTTTATATATGAAGATCTATTCCCTGGGAATGCCTGCAATGGCCGTATACAATTTCGGAAACGGCGTATTAAGTGCCATAGGTGATACGAAACGACCATTGATCTACCTTTCCATCGCAGGTGTGGTCAACGTTCTTCTGAATCTGTTTTTTGTTATTGTCTGTCATATGGCAGCCGCAGGCGTTGCAACAGCCAGCGCAATTTCTCTGTATATCTCTGCTTCTCTGGTGATGATTCATCTCCTCAGAAGAACCGATGACTGCAAAGTATCTCTGCGTAAGATCTGCCTGCACCCCAAGGCCTGCAAAGCAGTTCTCATGCTTGGCATCCCTACAGGTCTTCAGAACGGAATCTTTGCTATTGCAAACCTGTTTGTGCAGACTGGTGTCAACTCTTTTGATGCAGTGATGGTTTCCGGAAATGCAGCTGCCGCAAATGCTGACTCCCTGATTTATAATGTCATGTTTTCTTTTTATACTGCATGTGCAAGCTTTATCGGTCAGAACTGGGGTGCCGGTAATAAAAAACGAATGCTGAAATCTTATAGAGTCAGCCTTACATATGCCTTCATTTTCGGTGCAATCCTGGGTGGACTACTCCTTGTGTTTGGCCCACAGTTTCTTTCTCTGTTCGCTACGGAACCAACAGTTATTGATGCTGGTATGCAGAGGATTCGTATTATGGCATTCAGCTATGCGTTTAGCTGTTTTATGGATGGCAGTATCGCCGCATCCCGAGGCATCGGAAAAAGTATTCCGCCAACCATTATCGTTATCCTGGGCTCCTGCGTATTTCGTATTGTCTGGATTTATACAGTATTTGCACATTTCCAGACGATTTCATCACTGTATCTTTTGTATATCTTCTCATGGGGAATTACAGGACTTGCAGAAACTCTGTTTTTTGTTGTAAGTTTTAAGAAAATATGGGCTGGAAAATAGTCACAGTCACTCTGTGATTTATATGCCAGGTGGATTCCACAATTGACTGGAAAGAAAATCAGCTTACAAAACGGGTGAAATCTCAATCGGAAGTTATGGAGGTGAATTAGAAAATGTTTGATCTGATGAGTATTATAGTTCCAATCATTTTTATTATTGTGATTGGCATTATTGTTTTTTCTCTGGGGCAGGGAATTGTTACGTGGAATAAGAATAATCAGTCACCTAGATCAAACGTGTCGGCTGTTATTATTGCGAAGAGAGAAAATATTACACATCATCAACATGCAAATGCAGGGGATGCGAGTGGAGCACACGGATTCCATACTACAACAAACACAATGTATTATGTGACATTTCAGACAGAAAGAGGAGATAGAATGGAGTTTCAGGTGTCAGGAACAGAATATGGAATGCTTGCAGAAGGAGATACAGGAAGATTGACTTTTCAAGGAACGAGATACTTAGCGTTTGAAAGGTAACTTCAAGTTTTATTGCTCAGGAAATTGAGGAGTCATGCATTTGGCAAGGAGGGATTCTTATGCCAGAAATGATTTATAGTTTTAATGGAAAAGATATCACTATGAATGTATGTATACAAATAAGGGATGTATTAAAATTATTGCAACAACATTATCACATTAGTTTTGAGAAAGCAGCACTGAAATTTTACAAATCAGAAACGTATAAGACATTGCAGGAAACAGAAAATGGATTATGGGCAGAATATATAGCTGACAGGTATTATGAGGAAGCCGAAAGTAATTCAGTTGCCGTTTAATAACAAAATACAACAGTTATTAAATCTCTTAAAGCTGGTGAAATCGCAATCGGGACTTAAGGAGGTATACACAATAGAAGATTTAACGAAATTGAAGGATTAGGAGACCACTTCAAGCTTATCCAATTAGAAAGAAATCATTTTACAGAATCATTATGCCAGTGTACGTTAAATGTGTACTGGCTTTTTAATTATATTTATAAATGTGACATACATCACGGAAAACGACAAACTTTTTCATTATAATACAAAAGGAAAGCAAGACAGGAGTAGTTTATTATCAAGACTGCAAAAGTTATGCCAGTGAGGTTGATACAATGGGACAGATAACAATCAGGGAATTGGGGAATATGGATTTTTTCAGAGAAATACCAAAGGACATTCTGCAGAATCTACTTAATGAAAGTAAGATTGTTTCTTATAAGAAAAAGGAAGTGATTTTTCATTCACGCAGCAGAACAAAAACAGTGTATTTTGTGTATTCCGGAGAAGTGATGCTTTATAATCTGACAAAGCACGGAAATCGAAAGGTGATTTTTATCCTGGGAAAAGGACGGCTTTTAAATCAGAGTATTGTAAGTAAAAAGCCCAATGCACTTTTTTGTGAGGCTGTCTGTCCGGTGCAGATACTGGAAATTGCAGAAGAACCATTCCTTCATCTTATGGAGCAGAGTCATGATCTGACAAGAGCTGTTCTGAGAGAATATGAAAGAAATCTCTGGCGAATGGGCCATCAGTTAAAAAATACGACCGGGAACATGCAGATGGAGCGAAAAATAGCTGCAAAATTGTGGAAGCTGGGTCGTGATTTTGGTGTGGATACGGAAGACGGAGTGATGATAGATATTGATCTTACCATTACCCTGATGGCAGATCTGGTTGGAGCACCAAGGGAAAATGTATCCCGTGCCTGTAAGGTCCTTACAGACAGAGGTCTGATCCATTATGGTAATAAGCGATTTACACTGACAGATTTTGAAGGTCTTGCAGAATTTTATAAAATGTGATTATAAGAAAGGGGTATCTGATGGGAAAACGTTTCAACAGTGATGAGATGCAGAAGGTTTTTGAAATTCTGCAGGAATCCTATGATGTGTATGGACCGAGAATTTACCAGGGAACAGGCTGTTTTTCAGATACAGATGTAATTCGTTATGGACGGTTGGACAGCTGGGAAGAACTTGTCTGGGATCAGAAGTCGGATTACAGTTTTAAAGAAGCATTGTTTCCAATCTCAGAGACGATTCTTTATTTTACAGAGAATGAGATGAAAACAGCAGACGGAGCACCGAGACAGAGATTGATTTTTTTGAAAAGCTGTGATTTTCATGCTCTGAAACGTCTGGATGAGATGTATCTGAAAAACGGTGCAGAGGATTATTATTACAGAAGAATGCGGGAAAATACAGTTTTTGCTGTGATGGGTTGTAAGGAATCCGGCAAAAACTGTTTTTGTGTAAGTATGGGCACAAATCGTTGTGAAGAATATGATATGTATATTTTTCAGGATGAAAAGGGCTGTTATGTGGAACTGAGATGCAGAGAACTGGAAGAATTATTATGGGATTATGGACAGAATGTTCAGGAGGAACCGACTTTTGTGGAAAAGAATGAGGTTCATGTAGAGATTCCGGAGAAACTTCCGGATACAATTCACCAGGATTCCATGTGGCAGGAATATGGCAGCCGCTGTATTGGCTGTGGCCGCTGCAATTTTGTCTGTCCCACATGTACCTGTTTTACTATGCAGGATATTTTTTATAAAGACAATCCAAAGGCTGGAGAGCGCCGTCGTGTATGGGCTTCCTGTCAGGTGAATGGATATTCTGACATTGCCGGAGGGCACAGCTTCCGCCAGAGTCAGGGCGAAAGAATGCGCTTTAAGGTATTACATAAAATTTCAGATTATAAGAAAAGATTTGGATACCATATGTGTGTCGGCTGCGGACGTTGTGAAAATGTGTGTCCGGAGTATATTTCCTATATTGCATGTCTTCAGAAACTGAAAGAAAAGGAGGGAAAATAAGATGGCAAATGAATATATTCCTTTCTTATCTAAGATAAAAGAAATAGTGAAGCATACAGAGACAGAATATACATTCCGTATGACATATGTGGGAGATGTAAAACCAGGGCAGTTTTTTGAAGTTTCTGTTCCTAAATATGGTGAGGCGCCCATTTCTGTCAGTGGTATCGGAGAAGATTATGTTGATCTGACCATACGTAAGGTTGGTAAAGTAACCGGAGAAATTTTTGAACTGAATGAGGGAAGCAGCTTTTTTATGCGTGGTCCTTATGGAAATGGTTTCGAGAAAGAGAATTATCAGGGGAAAGAACTGATCGTGGTAGCCGGTGGAACAGGAGTATCTCCTGTGCGAGGCGTGATTAGTTACTTCGGTGAGCATCAGAATGAAGTAAAAAAATTACATACGATCCTTGGTTTTAAATCTCCGTCAGATATTCTGTTCCGTGAAGATCTGAAGAAATGGGAACAGCAGATGGATCTGATTCTGACGGTGGACTCATCCGATGACGATGCTTATAGGACAGGACTTGTTACAAAGTATATTCCGGAGCTTGAACCTGATAATATCCATGAGACTGCAGCTATTGTTGTCGGACCTCCGATCATGATGAAATTTGCAGTAGCAGAGCTTTTAAAGCTGGGAATGAAGGAAGAACAGATATGGATCTCTCAGGAAAGAAAAATGTGCTGCGGGCTTGGTAAATGCGGGCATTGCCGAATGAATGACACCTATATTTGTCTGGATGGTCCGGTATTCTGCTATTCAGAAGGCAAAAAACTGTTTGATTAGGGAGGAAATCATAATGGATATTAATACAAAGAAACTGAAGAAAAATGCCTTCCGTGTATCAAAGGTTCGTGGGCTTACGGCTTCCAGAGTGCGTGTTCCGGGAGGCTGCTGTAATGCAGATGTCATGCAGCAGGTGGTGGATATTGCCAGAAAATATGGAAACGGACAGATTCATCTTACCACACGCCAGGGATTTGAAATTGAAGGAATCCATATGGAAGATATGGATAAAGTTAATGAGATGCTCCAGCCGATCATAGATAATCTTCAGATTAATCAAAATGAGACAGGTACCGGGTATCCGGCATCAGGAACCAGAAATGTCTGTGCATGTATCGGAAACAGAGTCTGTCCTTTTGGAAATTATAATACAGCAGCCTTTGCGAAGAGAATTGAAAAGGCTATATTTCCTAATGACCTTCATTTTAAAATTGCACTTACAGGATGTGCCAATGACTGTATCAAGGCGAGAATGCATGATTTTGGGATTATTGGCATGACAGAGCCACAATATGACCCGAATCGTTGTGTTTCCTGTGGTGCATGTATAAAAGGCTGTGATAAGCTATCTGTGGATGCGCTAAAGATGGAAAACTACAGGATTGTACGCAACGAAGAAAAATGCGTAGGATGTGGCGTCTGCGTGACAAAATGTCCGACCAGAGCATGGACCAGAAGTGAAAAGAAATACTATCGTCTGACACTTATGGGACGAACAGGAAAGAAAAATCCACGTCTGGGAGAAGATTTTCTGATCTGGGCAGACGAAGACACCATCATCAAAGTTATCCTGAATACCTATAAATTTGTGAAGGAATATATTGATCCCAATGCACCTGGCGGTAAGGAACATGTGGGATACATTATTGACCGTGTGGGTTTTGCAGAATATAAAAAATGGGCATTGGACGGTGTAGAGCTTCCACCGGAAACAATCGTGAAAAATAATATTTACTGGAGCGGAATACATTACAGATAATTAGGGAAAAGACAATTAGAATCAATAAAGCCGATACGGGACTTTGGAATCCTGTATCGGCTTTATTGATTTTACAGAAGTTTTGAAAGATTTACTTTTAATGGTTCATCAATGCTTTGATATTTGGGGCTGTGTGGATTTTTTTCGATACAGCAGGAATAACATAAACAATAGAATTACTGGAAAAATAAGTCCGAATCCCATGCCGATCCTAATATTATTTCCGGCATTCTGGGTGATACGACCAACAATTCCAGGTCCAATGCTGCCACCTAAATCTCCTGCCATGGCAAGAAGAGAAAACATAGCCGTTCCACCTGTTGGAAAAGTTTTTGAGGAAATACTGATTGTTCCAGGCCACATGATTCCAACTGAAAATCCGCATGCAATACAACCGATAAGTCCGATAATCGGGCTGGATGACAAAGCGGCAAGTAGATAACAGACAACGCATAATATGCCTGAACCACTCATAAACTTCATTAAATCTAACTGTTCTCCATATTTTCCAAAAATTATACGGCTGATTCCCATTGTTACTGCAAACATACATGGACCTGCTAAATCTCCCAGGGCTTTTGACAATCCCAGTGCGGCTTCTGCATAAGCAGAAGCCCATTGAGCCATTGCAAGCTCAGAAGCTCCGGAACAGATCATCAGACATATTGCAACCCAGAAAAATGGTCTGGAAAACAGATTCTTAATTCCCATTCCAGAACCATTGTCAACCAGAGGTTCAATGGGACAGGTCATGAAGTTATAAGTATTAACTGCAGGAATGATTGCCCATATTACGGCGAGCCATTTCCAGTTGTCTATTCCAAATATCAGGAAAAATAAGCTGGAAATCAAAATTGTCCCAACAGCTCCCCAACAGTAAAAGGAATGGAGCAGACTCATAGTTGCTTCTTTGTTTTCAAATGGACAGGCCTCGATAATAGGGCTGCAAAGTACTTCTATTAAACCACTTCCGATGGCATAAACAATAACACTACATATAATTCCAATAAAAGGATCAGGTAAAAAATCAGGTAAAAATGCCAGTCCAAGCAGACCCAGTGAAGAAAATATTTCTGATGTAACAATGCACACACGATACCCGATATGGTCCACGAATTTGGCACAGAACAGGTCAACCAGAAGCTGTGTGAAAAAGAAGAAAGTGGATATCAGAGCAATGTTACCGAGAGAAATATGGTAATCACTGTGAAATTTCAAAAAAAGAAGCGGTGCGAAGTTTGCAGCAATAGCCTGTGTGATAAAGCCCATATAACAGGCAAGTTTTGTCTTATGGTAGCCAGCTTTTTTTATAGAATTCCCCAATTTAAAAATCATAAGAATACCTCTTTTCTTTTTTTGCTTGATTATATAGCAAATATTAGATATATACATTGAATTAAATTGTAGAAATACTGTATAATATCGTAAAAAAGAAAGAATGTGATATGGAGATGGATTATAATAAAATATATAATAAGATACTTACAGACGAGGAGTTCATGGAAATTAAACAGCATGGAAGCAGTGACTATCCATTCCAGTATTATTATGATAATCTGGAATTGTTTGATTTTCATTGTATTGAGTGGCACTGGCACAGAGAATTTGAGTTTTTATATGTGGAGTCCGGAGAAGTTACATGCGGAATAGGAGAAAAACAGATTATATTGTCAGAAGGAGAAGCAATTTTTATTAATTCTAAAATATTGCACCGCTTTTACGCATCATCAGGTGGTATCATTCCTAACTTTGTATGTATGCCGGAATTTATTGCACCGGAGAACAGTCTGATCTATAAGAAATATATCTTGCCAATCATTTCATCGAATATATATTTCCAGCGTTTTCAGACTGATGAACTATGGCAGACAAAGATTATACCTGTCTCTTATACACATCTCCGAGCCCACGAGACCGAGGCTGATCTC